>Ga0209101_1000158_pt1 | contig 57828 bp, 33 predicted proteins | sample ConPoolayeCmetaG_FD_185481 | JGI IMG/M metagenome (GOLD analysis project Ga0209101, IMG submission 185481) | Hot spring microbial mat communities from California, USA to study Microbial Dark Matter (Phase II) - Cone Pool mat layer C metaG... ... | reverse complement strand
GCCACCGGCAGCTTCCTGATGGAAGGCGGCACGGTGAACGTCAACGGCGCGACGATTATCGCCCGGCAAACCAGCACCGGAGTGTCCACCGGCACGCTGACGATCCGCGGCGGGGTGTTCAATGCCGGCGCCGGCGGGATACTTGCCGGAGGCGGCGACAGCACTCTGACCCTGGATGGCGGCGTGCTGAACATGCGCGGCACGGCGATCGGGGCGGCCGGTGCTACGCTGAGCGCGCTGAACCTCAACAGCGGCACCTTGATGAACGTCAGAGAGATCCACGGCGGCGCGGACCTGCTGTTGACTCCAACCGGTCCGCTGACGCTGGCTGGCACAAACACCTGGACCGGCGCCACCACCATCGGCGACGGATACACCGTTAAGGTTGCCGACGGTACTTCGCTCGGGCCGTCCACGCTCACTGTGGGCACGCTGGCCGGCAGCACCGCCGTGCTGGACGGCTCCGGCGGCACCTTCACCATCTCCGCCGGCGTGCTGCACGGGTTCGGCACGGTGCTGGGAACAGTGCAAATCGGCGCCGGTGCGACCATCAGTGCAGGCGCACTGGGTACCACTGGCGTTCTGACCGTCGGCACGCCGACCAGCGGCGGGCTGCGGCTGCTGGCCGGCGCAAACCTGCTGGTTGACCTGGGCGACTTGAGTGCAACACCCAGCGATTTGATCAGAGTGGTCAACGACGCCCCGGGCGCCTTCAGCGTCGCCGGTCCGGCGAAAGTGAAGCTTAACACGCTTCCCACGATGACCATGGGCGTGTATCCGATAGTCCGTTACGGTGCCGGCGGCATGGCCGGCTTCGAGAACCTCAGCGTCGATATGGACACAGTGCCCCAGTATTGCACCGCCACGCTGAGCAATAATGTGCTGGCACAGCAGGTGGAAGTGCGGCTGACCGAGGGCAAGCGCTGGTTCGGCGCAACTGCCGGCGGCTTGCCGAACAACAACTGGGACATCGGGGTTACTGCCAACTGGAAGACGGTCTTCACCGAACAGTTCGCCGCCTATCAGCAAGGCGATCTGGTGCTGTTCGACGACCTGGCCGACGGTTTCGGACTGGTAACGGTCAACCTGACGGCCAATGTTACCCCATCGAGAATCCTCGTCGAGAACAGCTTCCGCGATTACCGCTTCCAGGGGCCAGGCGGCATCGGCGGCAGTGCCGACCTGGTCAAGAGCGGCACCGGAATGTTGACCATCGCTAACACCGGGGTCAACAACTGGACCGGCGGTACGAAGCTTCGCGGGGGCATGATCCTCAACGGCCGCGACAATGCACTGCCCACCGCCGGCGTGCTGATCCTGGGCGGCACGGCAGAAGCCGCCACTTACGACCTGAACGGGTTCAACCAGGAGCTGGCCGGCCTGGAAACCGATCCCAGCGGCATCGGCATCCAGGATGCCCGCGTGACCAACACCCAGTTCGCGCTGAAGCGACTGACGATCAGCGGCCCAGGAACTCACAGGTACGAAGGAACCATCGAAGGGGCTGTGGAACTGGTCCGCACCGGCACGGGAACGCAAGTGCTTACCGGCACCAACTGGTTCATGGGCGAGACGACGATCCAGTCGGGCAAGATTGTGGTGGGCAGCTCCGGCGCACTGGGTTCCGGGGCTGTAAATCTCACCGGCAGCAACGCGGTGCTCGTCCTGGGCGAGGCTCAATATCAGGCGGGGCTATGGGCCGGTTCAGTCTCCGGCGCTCAAAACTGGACTTCGCCCAACCCACGCACCAGTATCGAGCCTGGCCCGACCATGTGCACCATCAGCACCAAGCCGCCGTGGACCGACAATACCACCTGGGTGTACACCGGCGAGATCTACTTCCCCTCCGACGGTCTGGTCAGCTTTGGCAAGAGTTTCGACGACCATTACCAATTGAAATTGGACGGCAATGTCGTTGTGACCCACACGACGTACAATGCCATTTCGGTGACCACCATTCCGGTCACCGCAGGCTGGCATCAGTTCGAGGTGCGCTTCAGCCAGGGCACCGGCGGCGTCGGCCCGTATAGCCCCTGGACCGGTTTCGGCTTCGGCATCGATCTGCTGGGCCGGGGCAGCACTTCGCAGAGCTACTACGTTTATCCGAGCGGCCCCGATTGGTTCCGCACAGCGGTCCCGAGCACGATCGACATGGTCAACAACATCGTCGTTTCGGCCAACGCCACCATCGAGATTCCTTCTAGTGTTACGGCCAGCACCTCCGGAAACCTCCAGATCGGCGCTAACACGCTGAAACTGACCGGCGGCGGCTCGTTTACCGTCAACGGTACGACGACCTTCGCCGGCCCGGCCGCACCCGAGTTCAACGTAGAAGGGCCGACTGTGCTGCGGCTGGCTGGACAGATATTAGAAACAGGAGCAGCCAACCGATTGCGCAAGAGCGGCACGGGCACGCTGGAGGTTACATATTCGGGCGATAACGCCTTCAGCGGCGGTGTGGAGGTGGCAGGCGGCGTGCTGGCGGCTGCCGCCCCGGGCCGAGTGCTGGGCACCGGCGGACCGATCAACGTCCGGCCGCAGGCCACGCTGCGCGTATCGCCCACCGCGGGCACCACTGTTGACTTGGCCATGGCAACAACGGTGGCCAACGACGGCCTGATTCGGGTAACCAGCGGTGTGGCCGACTTCGGCCCGAAAGTGATCGCCCCCAGCGCCGGCCCACACCCGGTGCAGCCCGTCTCGCCGCTTGTCGAGTACTACGCCAAGCCCAGCGACGTCGGCGCGGCAGACTTCGGCACTGCCAGCGCCGGCAATGCTTATATCCGCTTCGAGAATGCCAACAACTTCATTACGCCTGTGCCGGGGCCGGGCAGTTCCGGCACGCTAACCGCCGGCGAGTTGCTGAGTCTAGATGCCAACGCGCTTAACGCCCGATCCGGCGGATACCTAGGCGGGAACACCCAGGTGGGGGCCGCCTGGCTGGGCACGATCCAGGTCGGCGGCGACAGCCCCATCCCGGAAGGCTGGGTCACCTTCGGCACCCGCAGCGATGACGGCAGCTCGCTGTACATCGACCTGAACCGTAACGGCGTATTCGAGGCCGATGAGATGGTGGTCAACAACCTAAGCAACCACAGCAACCAGGAGCGCTTGGGCATTGTGAACCTCTCGGCTGGCACGTACAAGATTGCCGTGGGCTTCTATCAAGCTGCGGGAAGCCATTTCGTGGAAGCTCGGATGTCGCCGGGCTTTGTCGCCTCTTTCAGCGATCTGTCGATCCTCGGCCCTGGCGCCAAGCTGTATCAAAGCCGTGTGGCCATCGAGAACGCTTCGGAACTGCGGGCCGGCGCGGTTACTACCGACATCCTTGAGCTTAACGGCGTACTAACACTGAACAACCCGTCGGCAATCAGCACCGCGGCGGCCATGCAGGTCAATGGCACTTCCACGGTCAACTTCGCCAGTGGTCATGTTCTGCGCGTTACCAATGCTCTTAACAGCGGCACCGATAACGTAGCTGCCACCTTGAACCTGGCCGGTCCCGGCACGCTGCGAATCGACGGCTGGCAAAATGGCAACCGGCCGCTGACCCTCAACCTCCAAGACGCCCGAGTGCTGTTCAACCGCTCCGGCGGTTTGAACACCATCCTGGCGGTGCCCGCGGGGGGATCCGGCACTGTGGAAGTCGGCGGCGGTGTAACTGCCACCATGGCCGGACTGAACATCGGCGCCGGTTCCACCCTAAGGAAAGTCGGTCCGGGTTGGCTGGCCACCGGCACGCAAACCTATGGCACAGATGCATTATTGCACCTTGCCGCCGGCGGAGTGTTGTTCAACACTACCGGCGGCACGAACCTGACCGTCGATGTGCCTGCCGGCGCAAGCGTGGCAATCGATGTGGCCGCCGGAGTGTCGCAGTCGCCTTCGATGCTCAGTGTGGGCGCAGGGTCAAGTGTCACCAAAGGCGGCCCGGGGACTTTGATCATCGGCAACCAGACCTTCGGCGCCGGCTCGACGCTCCAGGCCGCGGGTGGCACGAGCGAGTTGCTGACTGCCCTTGCACCGGGGGCAGCGACGCTTGAGGCCAACGGGGGAACGATCACGATGTCCCTGGTCGGCCAGGACTTGCGCGGGCTGGGGGTGAGCAACGGCGGCGTGGTGAACGTCGTCGGAGGCCCGGTAACCACCGCTTCGTTCGCGCCGCGTTCCGGCGTGATCAATACCGATGCGCAGGTCATGACCGTCACCGGCGATGCCGGGGCGACAATCTCCTGGGGCGATTCGGCCAACACCCTGATCGTGCAAGGCAGTACCGCCAGCCAGATCGACAAGCTAATCTTCAGCATCGTTAATCCGGCAACTCAGCGAACCTTTGCCGGCACCACCAGACCCAAACTGAAGGTCGAGGAAGGCGCCACAGTGCAACTGGCCGGTACTGTACCGGCTTTGACCGACGCCGGGCTGACCAACTTCGTCGATGTGATAAACGACAGCACGGCGCCGGGATTCATCATTTCCAGCGCCGGCCAGCATGTAGGCGCGCTAAGCGGCGCAGGGTCGACGCTCATAGAAGCCGGCGCTACGCTCACCGCCAGCTTCGTCGAGCAGTCCACGGTCACTATCAACGGCACTGCCGGTTCGCCGGGCAAACTGGTGCTGCGGGCGCGCGGCGCCGGCGATGAGCCGCTGATGCTGGCTACAACCGTCGGCGGCAGCGAGCTTGCACTAGGCGGTCCAGCAATTGGCGCTGGCGACGCGCTTGGCGCGCCGGCCCAAGTGCCCGAACCATCCACCCTGCTGTTGTTGGCTGCGGCTGGCCTGGGCTGGTTAGGGCTGCGGCGGTTGCGGCGGGCCGCGTAAGGCGCACAAGAACCGCTAGCACGGCAAAGACCAAACCGCTGGAACGAGGGCGGTTGCCCGGACCCCAGCGGTTTTTCTTGCGCCGAAGCTTCAGTGCGCGCGCGGCTGCGAGTCGAGCAATTCGGCCAGATGTAGTTCGACCGACTGGGCAGTCGCCTGCGGATTGTAGCCCCCTTCCAGCACGCTGATCACCCTGCCCTCGGCGTGCACCGAGGCCAGGTCCATAACCGCCCGCGTCATGGTTGCGAAGTCTTCTGACTCCAGTCCCAAGTTGCCTATGGGATCCAGCCGATGTGGGTCGAAGCCGGCGCTGATTAAGATCAGTTGCGGTTTCAGCCGGGCGGCGAAGTCCTCCAGTGCACCGCGGAACAGTGCCAGGTAATCCCGACGGGGCGTACCGTACTCGACGGGCACGTTCACCGTGTAACCCAATCCGGGGCCGCCGCCGGTTTCGTCCTCATCTCCCGTTCCTGGATAGAACGGCCAGCGGTGGATCGAAAGGAATCCCACGCGCGGGTCTTCCCAGAATGCTGCCTGGGTGCCGTTGCCGTGATGCACATCCCAATCGACGATCAGCACGCGGTCCAGCCCAAGCTCGTCAATAGCCATCCGCGCTGCCACAGCCACATTATTGAATATACAGAACCCCATTGCCCGATTGGCCAGTGCGTGATGTCCCGGCGGCCGCACCAGGCACAGGGCCGTTTTATCCTCGCCGCGCACGATGCGTTCCGTGGCATCGCAAACGCATCCGGCGGCCAGCAGTGCCACATCGTAAGAGGCCGGGCTTATCACCGTATCGACCTCGATGTGTCCTCCGCCCGACTTGGCATACGCCCAAATCTCGTCGATGTACGCCGGGGAGTGGATGCGGGCGAGTCGGCGGCGGTCGACCGGGCCGAACTCCACGCTGCGGCAACGCGCAGCCAGTCCGGACTGCCGCAGCCGGGAAGGAATCTGCCGGATGCGGTCGGCCTTTTCCGGATGGTCGCCCGTCTCGTGGTCCAGAAATCGGCTGTCCCAGTACAATAGCGTCATGCGATATTGGCCCTCGGAATTATCATACTTTATGCCCTAGACGGCCAGGCTGTCAAATCGCCCCTCGGCTCGGTCTGCGGCCCACCAGCGTGGTAGAGCCTACGCGCCTACTTGAAGCTTCGGCGCGGCAGAATCGGCACGACCGCATCCTTCGCCTGCCCCACAACTGGGTGGAAAAGTGGTTCCCAGCCACCGGCAACGACGGCGACGCCACTCCTGCTGGGCTAGCGCAACACCAGCGTCGCCTTGCGGACCCAAAAGCAGTCTTCGCCAGAAAACACCAGGTGCAAAGTCTTTCCGTCGGGGCTGATCCACTTAGTACGAAAGCGCTAAGTTGCCGTTTCGCAACTACCGGTTGTGATGCCGTTGGGGCTTTTATCCCAAGATATTGTGGTTTTCTTGTAACTTAGCGCCGTCGTATTAGTCGGAAAGCTGGCGGACTCGCCCGGAGCGACGTCCCACCGCTCGGCATAAAACACGGTCGTCCACGGTCCCCACGGCTCGGGAGCGTCGAAGATGGCCAGCCCACCGCCATACGCGGTGTACAGGGCGTCGTCAGCCGACCTGCCTGTGGTATTCAGCAGCGGACGGTTGCCTGCCTTGGTCTTCGAAAGCCACGTCTGCCGGCCATCATGGCCAGCGACAGCGTGCCGGCGGCAACCAGGCACAGAGCGACCGCCGACGGCTCGGGAATTGGTACCACGTCGGCGAAAGTAGTGCCCACCATCACGTTGTCGATGTAGTACCAGTCCAGCCCGCTCTCGTGTCGAGCAGTGCGGAAGATCAGCTCGCTGAGCGTCGTCGCGCCGCTGGCACCGGTTCGCGTGATCGGCGTGTGCGCCGATTCGTCGTTTGACAGCGGGTTGAGGTACACGTCGGTGCGGTCATATCCTCCGGAGAACTTTAACACCACCAAGTATGTTTGCGTCGGATCGACCGCCACGGTCCCAAACGTGCTGTTGGTGGCCGAAGTAGTGGTGCGAGCAAAGAAGTACGGATTGGGGTTGCCGCTTGGATGCGCCACCCCGCCGCTGACGCGCGGGTTGGTGACCGAACTGTCCATGCCGAACTGGAAGAAATCGTCGGTCGTGTTGCCGCCGGTGTTTTGCAGAATCGCCGGCGCTTGCAGCAGCATGCTGACGTAAACCGTTCCGGTCAGCGTGCCGGGCGAACGGCTCAGCAACACCATTCCGGCGCTGTCGTTGCCCGGCTCGATACGCAGCGCTTTCGACCCGCCGAGCGAATATACAGTACCGGCGATGTAGCTCATGCTGTGGGCGACGACTTGCACCCGAGCGCGTTCGGCATCCAGCACATTCCATACGCCCGCCCAGCCCGTGCCGCCGTAAGGCGCACTGCCGCTGGCCGGTTCCAGTTGGCCGAGCGGATAGGATTCAAAGTCGTCCTGGGCGATCAAGCCGGCAACTGCCGACGCCCCGCCAGCAACCAGCACAAAACCGGCCGCCAACATCCTCAAGACGACAGATGTTGTCTTCATGGCCTTTTTCCAAGGACGATGTCGAACCGATCCAGCGCAAACAATCTGCGCACCCGAAGTGGCAGCTTAAGGCCGACTTACTGCGCAGAATCTTAGTATAGTCTATTATAAATACCCCCAAAAACCCCGCAAGCAAATTGCATAAGCCTTTACCCGGTTCAAGCGGCGGGCAGGCAATAGCGAAGCGGGAAAATGAACTCTCCAAACACTTGCTGCCTGGCGGCCGCTTGGCGAACCACTAGACGCGTTTGTAGTCCTTCGGGGCACGATCGTAACGAGCTAAATCCCCGGGTTGATCCTCAGCACGGGCAGGAATGCACAGTTGTTTGGGAACGAATAACGCACTGTTGTTTCCGCAAAAAATCATTTCTCTTTGCGCAAAAACTCACTTCAGGCCGCGCGAAGCATATCTGGGCCAAAGCTGCGTTTGACATGCTGGGCGGGGAGAATATCATCAATTGATAGCTGCTGTCGTCGCCGGGCAGATACTAAGGTGCCCTGTATGTCCAGTCGCATCATATCGCTGCTGGTGTGGGTGTGGGCTGTTGGCTGGTGTTGTTTTGGCCTGGCAGGCACCGTCGTGGAGCTGGTCGTAAACGACGCCTACCCGGCGCACATCGAACTTTTCGACAGCCAGGCCCCGATTACCGTGGCCAACTTCATTCGCTACCTCAACGACGGGGCGTACAACGATACGATCATCCACCGCTCGGTGTATCAGTTCGTGGTGCAGGGCGGCGGCTATAGGATGCGAATCGAAGGCGGCAGCGTGGCGGCACTGGACCCGATCGCCACGTACGGTCCGATCCTCAACGAATTCGGCTTCGAGCGGTCGAACCTGCGTGGCACCATTGCCATGGCCAAACTGCCTGGCGATCCCCATAGCGCCACCAGCCAGTGGTTTGTGAATCTGGCCGACAACTCGGCGAATCTGGATTATCAGAACGGCGGTTTTACCGTTTTCGGCCGGGTGCTCGGCGAGGGAATGGATTTGTTCGATGCCATCGGGGACCTTTACACCTATAATCTGAACCCCTACTACGACCCGGCGGGCGCATTGGGCAACCCGTTTTCCGAAGTGCCTCTGATCTCCTTCCAAGGGCAGTATTACTTTGTGGTGGTAACGGGGATTTCGATATTGCGGGCGGAGACATTCCAGTGGCGTGCTCCCGGCGGCAGCGGGGCAGCCGCTTGGGATTCGCAGGAAAACTGGATTCCCGGCGGCATACCCGACGGCCAGTCGCTTACCGTGCTGCTGGGGAGCCGGAGCGACGGCGCTAGCCTGATAGACCTAGGCGATCAGGTGCGGACGATCGGCAACATCGTTTACGCTTCCGACGCCGATACGACCATTTTCGGTTCCGAGTTGGCCGGGCTTGCCTTGAACAACGGCCCGCTTCCCGCGAAGATCAGCCTTGCCGGAGTGCAAACTATCGACGTGCCGCTGGAGCTGCTCGGCGATGCGACGGTCGTCGGCAACGGCACGCTAGCAGTCCCGCAAGGAATAAGCGGCCAGTACGGACTACGGGTGCTGAGCGGGCAGTTGATCACCGGCCGCGCCGAGTTGGAAACGCTCGAAGTAGGCGACGGCGCACGTGTGGTCTTTCAGGCTTCCGCCCCCGGCGCTTTCGCCCCAGGGAATTCAGCAGCCGCGGGCTGGTACGACGGGGCTTCTGCTCCGCAACCGGCGCCCGAGCCTCATGCGCTGGCTGTGCTTTCTGCGGCTGCGGTGTCACTTTGGTGCCGGCGCGCGCTACTCAGTCGCCGCCGCAGATAGCCGCTGGCCGACGGCCAAGCATCTGTCTGGCAACAGCGACATGCGCCGCAGGAGTTCGCGTCCGGCCGCGCGGCAACATATCCCACAACTGGCCAGCATGACCCGAGACCCGGCAAAGCGGCCTCTTATCGCTTCTTCAGCGTCACGCTGATGCCCGAGCCTTCCATGTACACGAAGGCAGTCTCCAACTCCGGATTAGTGGTGATGGCCTCCACAAACGGTCGATGCGCCATCCGGGGATTCATATTATGGGCAATAATCAAGCCGCCGGGACGCACCACGGGCAACAGCTTGTTCAGGTAGTCGATGTAGCCTTCTTTGTCGGCATCCAGGAACAGCACGTCGATGGGTTCTTTGTGTTGGACGACTGTCTGGTGAGCATCACCTTCGATAATGGTGATGATATCGGCCACACCTGCTTTTTTGAAGTTTTCGGCGGCGATCTTCGCCCGGCCTGGATCGATCTCGTGCGTCCAAAGGTGCCCGCCGGTACGCTTCAGCGCCATGGCGAACCACACACCCGATTCGCCGGTGGATGTGCCGATCTCCACCACCCGTTTCGCATTCACTGCCTCGGTCAACAGCCGCAGCAGGCGGCCGTCGATAGTGGGCACGTTGGCGTAACGGGGGCCTTTTCGCATTTCCTCCAGCGCTGCCAGCAGTTTCTTTTCCAGATCGTCCTTGGGCAGCATGGGGGCATTGAACAGGTCGGGACTTGTGCCCAGCGCACCTGGTCCGCGGCCCGGTTGCCGACCCGTTCCCGGCCCGCCGGGTCCAGCCGGCCCAGCTGGCCCGGCAGGCATTGGCGGCAGCGCGGCGCGGAGTTCCTCGGCGGTCAGTTTGCCGTCTTTGTTTGTATCAAAGCCTTTGAGTTTTCCCGGCGCGTCCTGGATCTCCTGGGTCGAAAGTTCGCCGTCGCCATTGGTGTCCAGCACGCGCAATAGCGGATTGAAGGCAAACGGCCGCGTCGGCGGCTGGTCCGACGGGGCCTTGGCCGATTCGCCGGCCATGCCGAACCATCCCGGAGAAATCGCCAACGCACCTATCAAACAACCGCTCAACAACAGCACAACTGCCCATAGTCGTTTCATCTGCGATCCTCCAAATGATAAAACCGAACGATCACAACATGAAGATTACCCCATGAACACGATTCACTTATGCAGACGCCGCGTAGCCGGCCCTTCTGCACAATGCTACGAATGCTGACTTCCGGCGCCAACACTGTAAACAAGAACCGCCCCATGCAACCACCATCCGCCACGATATTCAACCCCTGTGCGATGCGGCAGTTTTGCCCGGTGCAAGAATTGACGCTACGCCTGTGTCCACGTTATCACATTGGGGGCGCAGCAAGCGGTTTTCCAGACGCGATTCGGCGAGCAGAAAGCGGATGTACGAAAACCTCCGGCCGGCTTTGGCGCAGTGGTGTACAACCTGGGCCGAAAGCATTACACTAAGGCTGATCGGGCCGATCGATTGCCCGACCGTCCGCAGCGTGCGCCCTCCGATGCTGGGCCGCGCATTGCCGGGCTTGTTTTGACCAAGCAGCAGCCGCGCGTTGGTTTTTGGGGTGAATCTTTAATAGTAACCTGTACCACCAGACCCACTTATGATTCTTCAAAGGTGCCTGCCATGTCCGACTGCAACAGCCCCACGCAGAATAAGGACGGTCCTGTCGTCACCAAGTGGGAGTACATGGAGCTGACGCGCAAGACCGAGGCCTTCTTGCTCAACGACATGAACCAACTGGGCGAAGAGGGCTGGGAACTGGTCGCGGTGCTTCAGCGGCGGGAGGCGAAGATGGGAGAATCGTACTCCTGGACGGCCATCATGAAGCGTCCGCGCATCGGCGATCGACCGCCGCCAAAGGTCTTACAATCGTTGCAGCAGCACAAGGTGATTCAACCCAGCGGCGAGGAGCTGATAGAAGACACTGCCGAAGCCGCCGAGCCGGAGATTATCGACGAGTTCAAAATCAAAGACGAGTAATCATAAAATCAAGGATGAGTAGCCCAGGCCGCGCCAAGGGGAAGGCCTTCGCCCCGGTCTTCAGCGAGGCGCGGATGCGGACAGCACGCGCTGCAAGGCCGAGAGCAGTTCTGGATCGGCGAACTGGTAGCCGCTTTCCAGCAGTCGCCGCGGAACCGCTCGCGCGCTGGCCAGCAGCAACTGGTCGGCCATCTCCCCAAGCATGATCCGCAATGCAATTGCCGGCACGGGCAGAATTGCCGGGCGCCGCAACGCAGTAGCCAGCGCAGCAGTGAACTGACGATTTGTTACCGGCTGCGGGGCGACGACGTTCACCGGGCCGTGGAGCGACTGGCTTTCCAGCAGGTGCATGATCGCGGCAACGGCGTCCTCCAGGGTGATCCAGCTCATGTACTGCCGCCCGGAACCCAAGCGGCCGCCCAAGCCCCAGCGGAATGGTTTAAGCATTGTCGCCAGCGCCCCGCCGTGACGTGCAAGCACGACGCCGAATCGCAAGCAAACCACGCGCACGCCGGAGTGAGCCGCCGGGGCGGTCGCCGCCTCCCACTGTTGGCACACTTCGGCCAGAAAGCCTTGACCGGGCCGACTGTCTTCGTCGAGCAGCTCGTCGCCCCGGTCGCCGTATATCCCTACCGCCGAAGCCGACAAGAAACATCGCGGCACGGCTGCCGCGTGCGCGGCATGTTCGGCGGCCGCAAGCGGGGCCGAAGGCCCGCCGGAGGCATTGCCTGAGCTACGCGCCAGCTCGGCCAAAGCGTGGCTGAGCAGTTGGGTGCTGTGGACGCGGCTTTGACGAATGCGATGTTTTTTCGCGGCCGTCCACCGGCCTTTGGCGATATTCTCGCCGGCCAGATGGACCACCGCATCGTACCCCAGCAGTTTGGCCGGATCGAATTGGTCGCCCTCGGGGTCCCAATAGATGGTTTGTGCATCGCCGGCGCCGCTGCTGGGGCCGCGGCGAAGCGAAACCACGGTGTGACCAGCCGCAACCAACCGAGCCGACAATGCGCTGCCGATCAGTCCGCCCGCGCCTGAAACAAGTATCCTCATAAATCAAGCCGATCTGCCTGTCCGGGAGTGCAGCGTTGCGGCGCCGCCGGGGTTGTCACCACCGGCAGGCCCAGCGCGGCTGTCGCCCACGATTATGCTTCGCGCGGGTTGAAACGATATGTTTTTGCACTGAAAATGCCGCATTCTGTCCGCGCGGGTTATACTGGCTGTTCAGCCGTAGCGGTTGCGGAAGTCGATCATGAAGTCGCGCAGCGCCTGGACGCCTTCGATGGGCATGGCGTTGTAGATCGACGCCCGGCACCCGCCCACCGACCGATGCCCCTTAAGCTCGCACAATCCGTGCTCGGCCGCCTGCTTGAGGAACTGCTCTTCCAGTTCCGGCCGGGCCAGGCGGAAGGGCACGTTCATTATCGAGCGGCTGCCCGGCTGGGCATGCGCCTCGTAAAAACCCTTCGACTGGTCCAAAACGTCGTAAAGCATCTGCGCTTTGCGCTTGTTGATTTGCTCCATTTTTTCCAGTCCGCCGATCTCCTCCAGCAGCCATCGGGTAACCAGTTTGACCATGTAGATGGCGAATGTGGGCGGCGTGTTCAACAGCGACTTGCCTTCGGCAAACACTTTGTAGTTGACCATCGAAGGCAAATCTGCCGCAGCGCGCTGGAGCAGATCATCGCGGATGATGACCACCGTCACCCCCGCCGGACCGGCGTTCTTCTGGGCGCAAGCGAAAAGGATGCCGTATTTCTCCATCGGCACAGGCCGGCAGAGGAAGTCCGAGGAGCTGTCGCAAACCAGCGGCACATCGCCGGTGTCAGGCTCTTGCGGATACTGTACGCCTTGAATCGTCTCGTTCGAGCATATGTAGACGTAAGCGGCCTGCCGGTCGAATTGCAGCTCCTCTGCGCGAGGAACCCGGTTGTAGTTGCCCGACTTTCCATCCCACACCACCCGGGCGTTGCCCTGGGTCTTTGCTTCGTCCAGCGCTTTGCGGCTCCAACTACCGGTCACCACATAATCGGCAGCTTTGCCGCTGTTGCGCAGAAAGTTCATGGGCAGCATGCCGAATTGCAGCAGGGCGCCGCCTTGCATGAAAAGCACATGATAGTTGGCGGGTATGCCCAGCAATTTGCGCAGATTGGCTTCTGCCTCGTCGATGATCGCCTGGAAGGCCTTCGAGCGGTGACTCAGCTCCAAAATCGAGATGCCCAGCCCCGGCAGCGCCAGCAGATCGCGCTGCGCCTCTTGCAACGCGGGCAACGGCAGCATGGCCGGCCCGGGCGAAAAGTTGAAAACTCGTTTTTCCATTTCAGCCTCGGCCGGCCACTGGCCGGCCCTCCGATTCAGCTTGAAAAGTGTGTAACTTGCCAAGAGGGGATTTTGCCTGTCGGCCAATTAGTGTAGCTTAAACGTGCTGATTGTCTAGTTGTGCCGGGCAGCGGCTTCGTGCCGGCCCGACCCCGGCGGCAACCGGAAGTCTTGGTCCCTCCCGGTCGGTCGCACAGAGGCAACAGGAGCTTTTCCGACGGCAGAATCGGTCGCTTTTGCCGCTGTGGCTGCAAAGTGTTATTAAAAGCCCGACACTCCATTCGTCGCTGGGCTATGCCGTAATCATCAGCAGGAGTTTTTGCATGTTGCCGTTTTCCGAGCGCCTCGCGGCGGCCATCCGCCGCTGTGCCACCCCGGCTATGGTGGGGCTGGACCCAAGGGTAGATTTTTTGCCCGAGTCTTTGCAGCCCGGTCCGCAGGCAAGCCCGGAACAGATTGCCGAGGCCTACGCAACCTTTTGTTGCGCCGTGATCGACGTTGTGGCCGAGCTGGTGCCAGCAGTCAAGCCGCAAGCGGCTTTTTTCGAGGAGCAGGGGCCTGCGGGCATGGCAGCTCTTTGGAAGGTCATCGATTACGCCAGGAAAAAAGGTCTGCTGGTAATCATCGATGCCAAGCGGGGCGACATCGGTTCGACCGCCGAGGCGTACGCCCGCGGGTATTTGGGCAGGCGTTTCGACGAACGCGCCGACTGGCTGAAACCGCCCGAAGGGGATTCAGAGGTTCTGGACCTTACCGGTGTGCACAGTGCGTGGGGTGGCGACGCGATAACTGTCAACCCCTACGTGGGTGAAGACAGTCTTCAGCCGTTTGTAGCAACCGCCCTTGATCGGCGTGCCGGGGTGTTTGTACTAGTGCGGACATCGAATGCCGGCGCGCGGCTGTTTCAAGACCTGGTGGCCGACGGAAAACCGCTTTATCGCCATGTGGCCGAGTATGTGGAATACCTGGCCAAGAGCACAGCCAGCCGGGAAGCCGCAGCAGCGAGCAGCTACGGTGCCGTAGGGGCGGTGGTGGGAGCTACCTATCCGGAGGAGCTTGAGCAACTGCGGCAAGTCATGCCCCACGCATGGTTGCTGGTGCCCGGATATGGCGCCCAAGGGGGTACCGCCCGGGAGGTGGCGGCAGCCTTCGACGACCAGGGTTTGGGGGCGATAATCAACAGCTCGCGGTCGATCATTTTTGCCTACAGATTGCCTCGCTATCATAACCAGTTCGGGCCATCGCGATGGCAGGAGGCCATCGAGGCAGCCACTGGCGAGATGATCGCCCAGTTGCGCGCCGAAACGCCAGCCGGCCGTCTGGTTGCCTGACCGGCTGGTTACGCGCCCGGCTGGTTACATGACCGTCTGGTTACGTCAGCGCATGGTTATGCCGTCTGGTTGCGTGCGCGGCTTGTTACGCAACGGACTAGTTATGCGGGCTGGCTTGGTTACACGACCGGTTGTAACCTCGGCTGCACACCGTTTACGATCGGCAGCGGGCCTTGGCCCATCAGCAAACGACGCAGATGCTCGGCCATCATCCGCGGCGAGTTGAGAAAGCTGTCGATGGTGCTGCCGGCCAAGTGGGGTGTGATCGTAACGTTGTCCAGTTTCAGCAGCGGACTGTCGGCAGGCAACGGTTCCACGTCGAACACATCCAGGGCCGCACCCATGATTTGTCGGCAGCGCAGGGCGTCGATCAGTGCCTGTTCGTCCACCAGCCCGCTGCGGGCAGTATTGACCAGTACCGCCGTGGGCTTCATCAGGGCCAACTGGCGGCGGCCAATCAGGTGATGGCTTTCTGGCGTCAAGCGGGCATGGATGGAAACCACATCGCTTTGCCGCAGCAGGCTTTCCAGGTCGGTCATCTCGGCCGGCGCCGGATCGCCCCGAAAATACGGATCGTATGCCAAAATGCGGCTGCCAAAGGCGTGCAGATAGCCGGCCACCAGCCGGCCCACCGCGCCGTAGCCCACCAGCCCCACCGTCTTGCCGCAAAGCTCAGGAATGGCGTCGCTGTTGGGAAAGCTGCGCTGCCATTTGCCTTGCACAAGCAGGGCATGAGAGCGGGCAATGTTGCGCACCTCGGCCAGTATAAGACCGATGGTACATTCGGCCACCGCCCGGGCGTTACGGCCAGGGGTGTTCAAGACGGCAATTCCTCGGTCGGTCGCCGTAGCCACGTCGATGTTCTCCACGCCTCCGCGCAATACGCCAATGACCTTCAGACTGCTGGCCGCTTCGATCAACCAGCGGCTGACCGGCGCAAATTGAACCACCAGTATTTCAAACTGCTCAACGTTGCCAGTCAGTTCGGCCGGCAGCGGCACGGCGTCGGGGCCCGACTGCTCGATGGCCAGATTCGCCTGTTGTAACTCGACCAGCGTCTGGTGCTCCCAGCGGCGAACTTCGATGTGCACGCCCAAGTCGCACAGCGAGGACAGACCATCGTACATGAACTGATAGGGAATGTATTTGTCGCTGATAGCAAGCAGTTTCATCGCAGCATGCTCTATATGTTTGCGGCCAGTTACCTGTCGCACATTCCAGTAGCACCAAGATCTGGGCACGCCTTATGCTTTACCTGCGGCGCCCAGCAGGTGGATTTTCTCGCGCGCCACTGCGGCTACAGCTTGTTTGATCGGCCCGAAGATTTCTTGCGGCAGTGGGTCTTCGCGCCGCTGCGAGGCCGCCGATTGCTTCAGCCCGCGATACATCGCAATCCGGCAATCGGCGTAGATGTTCAATTTGCATATGCCGTTGGCTACCGCGGCGCGAATTTGATCGTCGGGCGTGCCGGAGCCGCCGTGCAACACCAGCGGCACCGGGCTGGCGGCATTCAGCTCCTTCAGACGCTCGATGTTCAGCTTCGGTAGCGACCGGTACACCCCGTGTGCCGTGCCGATGGACACGGCCAGCGCATCGACGCCCGTAAGCCGCACGAACCGCTCGACTTCGGCCGGATCGGTCAACACCGATTCTCGGTGCGTGGTGCATTCCAAATCCGAGCCGCCAACGTGCCCCAACTCGCCTTCGACGCTAATTCCGTGCGGATGAGCCACTTCCACGGCTGCTCGGGTAAGCTCCACGTTTCGCTCGAAAGGCAGACTGGAACCGTCGATCATCACCGAGGTGAAGCCCAGGTCCACTGCACGGCGAATCAGTTCCAGGTCCTCGGCGTGGTCCAGATGAAGCACTACGGGAATGTTGTGATACTGGGCGACGGCTTTTATCAGTCCGGGGATGTAGTACCACCCGTTGCCCTTAAGGTCGGCCGGCAGGCACATCATCGCTACCGGGGAGCGTTCTGCTTCGGCGGTCTCCAGGATCGCCCGAACCATTACGTCCTCTACGCAGTCGAACCCTGGCACGGCGTAACCGCCGCTTCGTGCCCGGCTGAGCAGTTCTGTTAAACTGCTGAGCATGATCGTCCAAAGCCTTGCAAAGGTGCTGTTACACAGTCAGCGTTTCCCATCGACTCATGCGGTATGCCGGCGCAAGCCGTACGATGCTTATCGCATTGTGCGGCTGCACAAAATGATAATCATCGCATCAGCATGCCGCCGGTTACATCCAGCGTAGCGCCGGTGATGTAGCTTGCCCGGTCCGAGGCCAAAAATACTACTGCCGTGGCTACCTCGGCCGGATCGGCGATCCGCCCCAAGGGGATTCGCTGGATATAGTGCTCCAGGTTCCTTTCCAGGGCGGGCCGCGACATTTCGGTGGTCATCATTCCCGGCGCCACGGCATTCACATGGATGCCATACGGTGCGACCTCGCGCGCCAGCGATATCGTAAAAGCGACCAGGCCGGCCTTCGAGGCCGCGTAATGTGCATGGCCGGTGGTCGAACCGTGAAACGCCGCCTGCGAGACGATATTGACGATCCGTCCCTTTCGCCCAGCCGCCAGCCAGCGGCGGACAGCTTCGCGGCAGGTGAGGAACGGGCCGGTCAGGTTCACCGCCAGCACGTCGTTCCATTGCTGCTCGCTCATGTCTTTGACCCAGGCGGTGGGCCACACCCCGGCGTTATTGACCAGTATGTCCACAGGCCCTATGGCAGACTCGGCGGCATCGAAAAAGGCAACCACATCGCTGGCCACAGCCACATTGCCGGGCACGGCCAGCGCCTCGACGGCGTACTGGCGGCGGATGTCGGCCACCAGGTCTTGGGCTTCTGCCGCCAAGTCCATCCCCTGGCGAACATCCCGGAAGTACTGCACGACCACCCTAGCCCCTTCAGCGGCCAGCGCCACACAAATGGCTCGGCCCAAACCGCGCGACCCGCCGGTTACCAGCGCCACCTTGTTTTGCAGATGCATGTCCATGTGCCGAGATGACTGGGCTTATTGGGGATGCCAAGACGACTTGTATACTCCACCGTGCCGCAGCCGAAAAGGGGGCCGACGCGTTGACCGCCCGCCGGCAGGGTGATAATCTGTCAGCCGCTGTCTGCTGGGCTTGGTTGCGATGGTTCACAGGGGATTTGTTTGCCGATGACGCCTGTCGAACGGGTGATGTGCGTATTGCGGCGCGAGCAGCCGGACCGTATCCCGCACTTCGAGTGGATTATCGACCGCAAGGTCCGCGATGCGATTTGTCCCGGAAGCAGCATGGAAGAGTTCACCGTGCGCATGGGCCTGGATGCCATCCTCACCGGGCCGGACTTCAAGCGCGAGCAGATCGGCCCGCGCCGTTACCGCAACGAATGGGGAGTGATCGTAGAGGACACCGGGCAAGAGCACACCTTTCCGGTAGAAGGGCCGATTTGCACGCTGGAAGACCTGAGGCGTTATACTCCGCCCGACCCTGATGCTCCCGGACGCTACGACAGCCTGAAGCGCTTGGTGGCCCGCTACAAAGGCAAGCTGGCCATCGGCGTGCATCTGAACGACGTGTTTTCGATTCCGCGCTATCTGGCCGGCTTCGAGAACCTGCTGATTGCCACCGTCGAGAAGCCGCAACTGGTGCGTGGGCTGGTGGAGCTATCGGTAGAGATCAACCTGGCCATGGCCCGCCATGTGGCCCGGCTCGGCGCCGACTTCGTCTTCACCGGCGACGACTACGCGGCGGCCGAGCGGCCTTTCGTTTCGCCGCAATGCTTTCGCGAGTTGTTTTATCCGGGGCTGAAACGGGTGGTAACGGGTTTTCACGACCTAGGCTTGCCGGTGATCAAACACACCGACGGTGCGATCCAGCCGCTGCTGGAGATGATTGTCGATTCGGGCATCGACTGCCTGGACCCGATCGACCCCATCGCAGGACTGGACATCGGCCAAATCAAACAGCAGTACGGCCATCGCATCGCGCTGAAAGGCAATGTAGATTGCGCGCACACGCTGAGCTTCGGCACCGAAAAGCAGGTGGTGGAAGAAACCATCGCAGTCATTCGCAAGGCGGCGGCCGGCGGCGGACTGATACTATCGTCCAGCAACAGCATCCATTCCGGGGTGAAGCCGGGAAATTACTTGGCCATGTGGAACGCCGTCAGAATGTACGGAGCCTACCCGATACAACTCGACAACTGGCAAGACCAGCAGATTGCGCAGACTTTTTCGTGACTTGTCATCTGGGCAGTTGAGCACCCCGCCAGCACAGCCGGAATGACCATTCACGGACTGTGGTAAACCGACAGCGCTAAGTTGCCATTTCCTGAACACAACCCCCGAGCGTAACCAATTGAAGGGACGCGCTGCGGTCGCGTCCGTGGACATTGGGCGGCGGCCGCGACGGAGCGTAATGCTCCATATTACCGGACATTGGTGAGGAAGCCACCACGGAGCGCGGCCCTCCAAGTGGCGACCTGGCCTTCCAACTCGCCCCACAAAATGCCAGCAAAACTAGCACATGTTACGCCGCAAGTGACCGATAGTCCAATATCCCCGACGGCCGCAGCCAGACATAAATAGCAACGATCCGCCAGCGCCGGTAGATGTGCCGGAAGTGCGACATCGCACCTGCCGCCTACCGTGCTACAGAGGCACTCATCGAGCAACCGCGGCCGCAATTGCATACCAAATACTGTTGACGGCGACCGGCCGCAAACCAGCGAACCTGACGCACCGATATTGCGGTCTTGCTGGCCACCGCGCAGTAGGCAAGCTATTATAGTGAGCGGTACGGTCACTGCGGGCTGTTTATATTCCGGCCGGTCACGAACAGCGCGTTTTCGCACCAGAAAATCCGTCAATTCATCCCGCGCGAAGCGTAATACATTCAATTCATTCCGCGCAAAGCGTACTACAATCTCGCGCGAAGCATAGTAACCAGGAGACATGCAATGACCCGCGCAATTGCAGTGCTGTTGGTATGTGTAGCGGCGCTGAGCGCCGCGGTAGCAGCGCTGGCGCCGCGGCGGTTCGACCCGATTCATGAAGGCGGAGGGATACAGGTCTATTTCAAGCAGGATTTCGATTCCGGCGAGAATATCTTCACGGCCGAGGCGAACGGGGCCGTGCAGTTGGTCGAGGGCGCAGGGCAGGCCGTCAGCGGCCGCAGCCTGCACGTGGCCCGGCGTCAAAGCGGAGGATACTTCGGCGCACGCACCGAGCAGATCGGGGTTCGTAACACACCGGGTTTGAAGATCGCCTTCTGCGTGCGCGCCAAGGGAATGGAACATGTGACGGTCAACTTTTTCGACGCCAAACAGCGCGACAACAGCACTCCTACTTCTCCGGCCCGGGTGCTCGACGACCAGTGGCGCACCGTGGTTTTTGCCGTGGAAGACTTCCACTTCAACTCCGATCCGCCGCAAAAGAAGATCAAGGTCGAGACTGAGCACACCAGTTTGATGTTTCACGGTCAGGAGAAGCCGGGCGCCAGTGGACAATTCTGGATCGACAAACTGGTAGTCTATCGCGGCCGCGACAACCAGCCGCCCGAGAAACCAACCGGGCTGGACGCTGTCGAGTCGGCACCAGGGCGCATCGAGCTGCGCTGGCAAGAGCCGGCCGACAACGCTTTCGCTGCCGTGTACAGCATCTACCGGCGGCCGGCCGACGGTCAGGCTGGAGACAAATGGGTCAAGATCGCCGAGTCGATCGAGCCGCGGTATGTCGATACGGTGCCGCAACCGGGCCGATACGAGTACTGCGTGACAGCCGCCGATTACGACAATAACGTCTCAGGCCCTTCGGCGAAGGCCACAGCCACGGCAACCGCCGGCAGCGGTGCGCCTGCCGCGCCCAGCGTGCAAGAGCAAGACCGGATCGCCTACGCCGAAAACGTCCGGCGGATTCATTCCACAGGCGCAGGCAAGGTGCGTGACGATGTGTTTCTTTTCGCCGGCGACAGCATCACCGCCGCCCATAACTACACGCACATCTTGGGTCAATGGCTGGCCCGGGGAATAACGGTTCGCCAAGGGGTAGGCACGGTGCGAACCGACTACGGCAAGGCGATGATCGGCAAGTACCTGGCCGAGTCGCGCCCAGAGTTTGCCATCGTGATGTACGGCACGAACGACTCGAAAAGTCCCGAGGCAGTCGCCCAGGCCATGGAGAATCTGGCCGCCGTCGTCGACGCCTGTGCAGCAGCCGGCACAGTGCCGATACTGGCCACCATTCCGCCGCGCGGCTACGACAAGCAGAAGCAGGAAGGCGAGTTACGGTTCAACAAGGCTCTGGTCGAACTGTGCCGGCAAAAAAGGGTTCCGGTAAGTTACTGCTTCGAGGAAATGATGGAGCACGACTTGCGGCAGATTCTCGGCGACGGGGTCCATCTGACCCCCGTGACCGGCAACGACGTGGCCGGCTCGGCACTGTGGAAAACCATGCAGCAGGTGTACTTCGCACTGCGCGACACGAGCCATCAGTGGTAGGACGGCCGACAGCCACCGCCGGCAGTTGAGCAACCGCGGCAATGACTTCCCGACGTGCTTACGGAAGTGGGTTGATTCGGGCAAGCTGGTACGACTTCCCGCAATACTACGATCTTGCCTTCCGCTCCGAAACACGACCAGAGGCCGACTTCATCGAGGCCGCCTGCCAGAAGTATTGCGATTTTCTTATTTGCCGATTGCTGGAGCCTGCCTGCGGCAGCGGGCGGTTGGTGGTAGAGATGGCGTCGCGCGGGTATCGGGTGACGGGGCTAGACCTCAGCCGGACAGCGCTGGACTACCTGAGGAGCAAGCTGAAGCGTCGCGGGCTGCACGCCCGACTGCTGCGGGCCGACATGTCCGCTTTCCGGCTGCCCTGCCGTTTCGACGCCGCTTACAACACATTCGACAGTTTCCGCCACCTGCTCGATCAACGGCAAGCCCGCAGTCACCTAAAGTGCGTCGCCCACTGCCTGCGTCCGGGCGGCATTTACATACTCGGTTTTCATCTGCTTCCGCCCGATGCATCGCCCCATTGCATCGAGCGCTGGACGGCGCGCCGCGGACGCTTGCAGGTGACCGTCACACTGCGGGTGGTGGCGACAAACCGCCGGCTGCGCCGGGAGCAAATTCGCATAATCATGCTGGTGCGCAGCGGCCGGCGGGTGTTTCGCATCTGCGATGAGTTCCCACTGCGAATCTACACGGCCAGCCAGTTCCTGGAGTTGCTTGCCAGCGTCCCCGAGTTGCAATTGTGCGACGTGTACGACTTCTGGTACGAGATAGACCGCCCGTTGCGGCTGAACGATCGAATGTCCGATACGGTGTTCATACTCAAGAGACGGGCGGCAGGCTGACACGCCGCACGGATCGTCCGCGCGCCCACGCCGGTTTTCACTCGCCAACAAACCATCTGCCCCCAGCAAACCGGCAACCGGCCTGCGCCGCGCGCTTGCCGAGACTGCAACACCGGCAAGCGGGGAAACATCAGTTGAAGGAGTACGTCAGTTGAACAAGTCGGCCGGAATTGGGTTGCGGTCGCGACGGTTGGCCAGCCGTTCGTGTACTGTAGGGTCCAAATCGTAGCTGAGCGTATGCACCGAACCGTCGCACATTACTACATTGAAACCGGCGGCGTGCGCGCTGCCAAAGCGTTGCGAACCGACGTCGAGCCTGGCGTTATCTTGCATGGGGGGCAGTTTGACGTTGGCCCAGCGGTTCACGTCGGCATCGTTGCCTTGATACAGCGAGCCGTTGTCGCTGGGGTCGTCGCCGGTGACATATTTTTCGGCGTTCAGATATTTCTCTCCGGCGAAATACGTATACGAGGTCCCGTCGGGTATCTCTTGCACCTCGCTGCGTTCGCCCGAGACGCCATTGAAGTTTTGCAGCAAAAAGGCGCTGGTGCGGACCCAGTTGCAGTTGGGGTAGGTCTGTAGGCAGTTTAGCTGCTCGGTGGCGGTGCCGGTAATCACCTCAGAGCCGCCGTTGGCCGCATAATCGCTCTTGGCGTACTGTGGCGCCTTGGCGGCGTTGATTGGTGCTTCGGTACTGGCCGGATAAGCCACTGCGCGGCGTCGGGAGGGGCAGATGAACTCGGCCACTGGTATCCTGTGTTGCTCAGCCAACACGTTCGACTTCTGTGTGCCGGTCAACCCCTTGCCCATCGCATAGATGTTTTCTTTTTCCATGAAAGGCAGGAGGCTGTATATCCATCCGCCGGGCTGGCCTGCGCCGAAGCCTCGCTCCGGATCGCCCACCCAGCGCGTGCCCCATCCGCTCGAGGGAAAGTAACCGTGCGTGCTGCGATGGTTCTGCATCGCCTTGCCGATCTGCGCAAGATTGTTCTTGCACTGCGCCCGCCGCCCGGCCTCGCGCACCGCTTGAACCGCAGGAATCATCAGCATTACTAGAATGCCGATGATGGTTACCACCACCAACAGCTCCACAAGCGTAAAGCCATACCTGTGCTTGCAGTGAGAATCAGAAGCCATTCGGTCATCCTCCAGATTGCCTGAAGCCCACCGTTGCCCTTGTATGTTATCAGTATTGCGATCAATGCCGAGTTTGGTAAGAAGAAAGCGGGCTGCTCCACACTGCCCGGTTTTGTCCCCCAACCACGAGGCGAAATCCCGCAGGGCGCAACCGGCACGCCGGGTCAGAAGCTGCTTTTGCCGAGGCTTGAAAAATGCCGTCACGCCACCAACCACTCCGGGGGCGGCGCATGAGCAAGACCGGTAAAAACCTTGAAAAGCTGCCTCAAGCCGCTGCCAAGCCGTGCTCCAGCGACAAGTCGCACTGCGCCGCGGCACTGCGCGCTTTCCCAACCCCGCAACGCATTATAGCCCGGAAAGACTTCAGCCGTCAAACTAACCAGCGCGTCAGTTGGCTGCACCGCCCGAGAGAGCCATAGCCCGGGTCTGCTCTTCGATGATCCTGGCTGCTTCGTGCTGGATGCGAGCGATGGCAGCCGCCATCTGCTTGTTCGCCAGGATCAGTTGATCGACGCCTGTGCGCAGTTGGCCGGCCAGATCCGAGAGGGCCTTCAGATGCGTAGCCAACGCGGAGCGTTCGGCATCGACCTTGGCCAGATCACCCTTCAGCGCGGTGATGGTCTGCTGGTAGAAGGCCACCTCCTGTTTGGCGTCGGCGGCGGCGAAAGCAGCCATCTGGGTATCGCTGGTTAAAGATGCCAGACGGTCGGCCAGCACGGTCTGCTGAAGCTCGAATTGATAGAACAGGTCCTGATAATCGCGCAAATTGCGCCAGAAGATGCCTTTGGCCCCGGCAATCGGCTGGCCCTTGTCGGTCATCAGCGGCACGCCGGCATCGTCGACGATCATGCCGTTGAGCTTTTCCGCCTGGATTTGCTCCCAGGTTGCCTCCTGACCGTGTTTGATGTACTCGGCGACGGTTTCTGCCGGCAGGATAGCTTTCTTTTCTTCGTCGGTAAGCTGGGCGAAGAAATCGTGGCTGTCGAAGGGCATCTTCTCGTACAGCACCCACAACGTCCGACCCGCTCCGGCCGCCGCCCGCTGCCAGCTATTGGCCGTTGCCAGGCGGGTTGCACGCAACACTACGGTCGGCCCGTTGATCTGCCGGACCTGGAATTGGCCCAGGTAGCGGCCGCCTTCGGAGACAGGACTGGCGTCAAAGACGTGCAGCACTAGGGCGTTTGTGATGCCGTGCGGGTCGGGCGCCTCGACGGTCACCGCGATTTCGCGGTCTTGTTCGTTGGCCCGCTCGGGCTTGCAATCGTACCATACCCGACCACGATCGTTGACCAGCTTTACAATCTCGTTGTACCTGGCCCGATTGGCAGCGATCAACTCATTCAGCCGCTTGTCGGTTTCGGCGATCCGCTGTTGGAAGCGTATCGCCTTTTCCCGCCAATGCTGGTGCGTCTTTAGCGTCCGCGCGGCGGTATAAAAAAAGACCAGCCCCGCTATCGCAATCAGCCCGAGAAATACTTTGTTCCAGATGCTCATACCCTGATGATATTTACAGCGTCGGCCAGCGTCAAGCTAATGCCAAAAAACCGGTGTGGGGGTTCCCCCCGACGAACTTTGCAACCAATACACACCCCCACCGACCGGGGTGCGTTCTACATCCACCAGCGCTAATAAAAAGCTTTTGCCCGCCGGAAAACATTGAACCCCGCCGGAAAAGATTGAACACAGGGGCAAGGCGGTTTACGATATCCTCCGACATCTCCCGATTCGCCGGCCTTGCCGCTTTATGGGCAGTAGGGCGGACGTCAAGCGGTCACCGCCAGTTGAGCTTTTCGTGCAGGAACTCGAAGGTTCCCACGCCGTGGATGGTGTGCGGGCCGACGAACCATTCGATCCGGCAGCGGTCGCCGATGCCCAGCCGCGCCTGGTACAAATGCCGCACTTTGGCGAACTCGTAGGCCACGGTCTCGTCGGGGGCCACGCCGTCGAAGTGCCCGCGCTCGACCATGAACGGCCGCGGGGCGATCAGCGCGGCCATTTCGGCGTAATTGAATGTATTGCCCAGGTCGAACTCGAATATCTCGTACTCGCCGGTCCACACGTAACTGTACGGCGCCCGGGTGGAGACGTTCTTCCAGATCCAATCGTTGAAATCGGCCGAGCAGATCGACAGGCAGTAGTTATTCACCAGCGGGGGCACACGCATGGCTGTCTTTCCGCCGTACGATAGACCGTAAAACGCGATCCGCTGCGGATCGACCTGCGGCAGCGACGCCAGCCAATCGACAATCTGCTGATGCTGCGGCACGATGATCGAGAACAGCGTCCGCTTCAGCGGATTGGCCTTCCGCTGCAAGCTGCGAAAGCGATCGCCGAAGATGTATGGGTTCTGCGGGGCGAAAGTGATAAAACCCCGCTCGGCCAGCCTGGCCGCAAAATCGTGATAAGAGCGATGCCCGCCGGATACCACGCTTTGAGGCCGACCCTCCAGGCCATGCTGACATACCACTACCGGCCGCCGCTCGCCCGGCTTGATGTCCTTGGGCAGCAGCAAGATGCCGTAGGCGATCACGTCCGGGAAGACATCGAGCACCACTTCGTAGCCGGTCCATTTCGGCGTGTCGTATGCCTTTCGGCTGCGCGGATTGGCAGGCAGCAGCGGCTGGTCGAACCGGCCAATCACCTCCTCGCGAAAGTACTCCCGATACGGCTCGATGGTCTGCAAAAACTTCTCCAGCGAGCTGCGGTCCAGCTTTTTGAAGAACTCCTCGCGCGTGTACGGGCTTTCGGCCAGCAGCCACTGCGTGTGGCGGTCCAACTGATGAAGCTGCCGGTCCTGCCGCGCAGCCGCCTGCTGGCCAAGCTGCTCAGCGGTGCGAAACAGTTTCAGTGGTTCGCTCGACTGGGCCAGCTCGACAGCCGGGGCAAGCGCCTTGCAAAACGCTGCCAGCGCGGCGGCGGAAGCGAACTGGCCGGCGCCATCGGTAGTTTCGATCAGATGCCACTGCGGGGCCGGCTCGAGCCTGGCGATCAACTGCTTGGCCCGCACAAACTCCTCTCTAACCCGCTTCAGTGGCGGAGTGACGAGCCTGCCAGGCCCACCGCCGGTACCTGGCGGCACGGTCACTTCCGGGCCGCGGCAGGCCTCGACTATCAACGTTCGCGGGGCGATCATCGAGGCCACTTCGGCATCGCCGAACTGCTCCAGCAGTCCAAAGACGTTTCGGTCCAGAGGTTCCTGCCACAGGTCTTGGCGCGAGTCGAAGTAGCCGCTAACGCACACTGCGTCGATGCGCGGTTCCAGCGCCCCGGCATACAGGGCCAATAGTCCCCCCTCGCCCCAGCCGATTACCCCAATTTTCGGCCTGCCGGCTCCGGCCTTTTCCTCCCGGCTCATCCAGGCCACTACCGCCAGTATCTGTTGCAATTCGTAGCCGATGACGTGCCGGCCCATCTCGAACGCAGGCCGATATACCCACTCGCGGTTGGTCAGCCGAACGTTGCGCCGCTTCTCCACCTGACGGTTGACCAGCGCAGGCACGACCACGCGACAGCCGCTTTCAGCCAGCCGCCGGGCGTACTGCGCTTCCGCAGGAACGCCGTCAACAAGGCCGGCGATCATCTCCGGGGTGTGATCGGCATCGGGGATGGCAACCACGCTGGCCAGCGGCGCCGTGGTAGGCTCCAGCAATAGCCCCTCACCACATACGTCGCCGAAGGCGGGCCAGCGAACCGCGTACACCCGCAGCCGATCGTTTGCGGCGATCGCCGCCGGCGCGTCCGCAGGCCCAACACGTCCACCGGCCAGCATTTCGGATGTGGCCAGCAGCTGAAGCGCTTCGGGGGTGCGCAGCGGGTCGCGCACGCCAAGAATAAAGGCCAGCCGGCGACGGTTCGGTTCGATCGACTTCTGGTAGGCATCGGCGGAGGAGAAATCCCGCTGCCAGTATTTGGCGCGGCGCTGTGGCGCCCGGGCCGTCTCGCGCAGCAGGAACCGGTCGATGCCGTCGATCATCTCCGAGGCGATGTCGCCGGCGATGGTCAGCGGGGCCGTGCCCGGCAGCGGCGAGAAGTCCTCGCCCGCCGCCGTCGTTGCCGCCAACGCTAGCCACACAACCGCCGCCCACAAATGCGCAGAACAACTCAGCAGAAACAGCCGCCACATGATCATGATAACGCCCCCATTGCTACGCGCGCATGCAAAGCAATCTCCGAGTGCGGATCGAACCGCGGCGCTCGGTCGAACTGCAATGCTGCACGGAAACCGAGTCGATCGGGTTGCTTGTGCTCAAGCTCTGTTTCGTGCCATTTTTCGGGCTTTTTCGAGGATGGCGGGCCGGGCGGCCTCCATCATATCGCGCACGTCCTCGTAACGCATGGTACGCTGCTCGAAGGTGCGCTTTTCCAGCGCCCCCAGAAAGCGTCCCTCGAACTCGCGCAGGTTGCAGCCGTAGATGTGGAAGCTGTCGGCCATGTGGCAGTAGCGCCCCAATTGCACCGGCTGGCCCGACATCTCCGCAACGCGCGCCGCTATCCGCTTCTGCAACTGCACCAGGGCGAAGATGTTCATGAAGGCCGCTTTGTAGGCGTCGTTGGAGCGAAAGCGCACGTTCATGCTCAACCGCCGGCACGGCGGGGACGACGGATCGGCCGGCTCCTCGGTAATCCGACACCACACGCTCTGCAAACAGGCCGGATCGTAGCAGTTGTTGTCCTCCCACACTTTCCAAGTTATAGCCTGCGCACGCCGGGTATAAGGAGTTTCCGCAAGCTGCCGGCAGATGTGCTCGATCTGGTCGATCGGCCCGACCGTAGGAGCCTCGTAGCGAAACAACCGCTGGTGATAGGTGTACTCCCACCGGGTATCGTGCGGATCGTTCGGATCGCGCACACAGTGGTCCTTAATCCCTTCGCAGACCTCCATCACGTATTCCTGGAGTTCTTCCAGTCCACCGGGAAGATCGCGGTGAATCATCGGTTCGGCCAGCGGATCGTGGACCACCAGCACCATAGTGGCGTCCCTGCTGGGCGGGTCGTCCGGCTTGTCGTACTGCGTGCGAACCTGGCAGCCCGAGCGGTACAGCAGGACCAGGGCGTTTTCCCACGCTCGGGCGATACAGTCTCCCTCGGCGAACAAAACTGGAATGCCGCTCATTATGTCATCCCTCCGTGCCACAAACGAACTCGCAATTTTCAGGTACAGCCCCGTGGCTGCGGCCCGATATTCTGCGCCAGCAGGACTACCGAAGCAAGTAGGCACCATTGCGTAGGTGCCTGTGGTAGGCATAAACGTCGGGCGTGTTGTACACTTGAAAGCTCGGAGGCTGACAGAGCAGCAGCCCAGTTATTCGTTTTTTTCCCTGTTTGTACGGAAGAAGACAGCCCGTGTTGCTTGCGCCGAGTGTTGCTTCGATCTGTTACAATGTGTTGATGCTGGGCGTCAACCTGCTTGTGCTGCGCTGGCTTGCGCGCCGCTGGGCCGTGACGCCACTTGCCGGCACATCGACAGTCAAGCCTTTGTCGTCCGGCAACCCGGCACGGCCGATTGCGGTGTGGAAGCCGTGCTTGCAAGCGGTGCTTCGGCTGGCCCTGGCCGGCATGGTGCTGGCGCTGTTTTTCGGCGGCAGTCCGTTTGGTGCGGTCCGCCTGCTGGCCTACGGCATCTTCCTCCACGGCACACTGTTGCTGCTGGGGCTGGCGGCGCTGCTGTGGCGACTGGGCGATGTGCAAGCCGCTTGGGCGAGCAATTCGACAGCGGACGATCCGGCGGGCGAGTTGGCAGGCGATGCCCGTCGGGCCGATCCGCCGGATGAAACTATTTCGGCCTCCGAAGCTCGCGGTGAAAAGACCACCGGCCCGAGTGTTGCTCCGCGCGTGGCGCGGCGTTTCCGGTGGCTTTCGATGGCTTGTCTGGCAGCGGCGATCGGAGTGGTGGCTGCTGCCGTGGACGCCTTCCTCATCGAGCCGCAATGGCTAGAACTGACGTGCACCGAAATCACCAGCCTGAAACTGGCCCGCCGCTATCGCATCGTGCTAATCACCGATTTGCAGGTGGACCGTGTTACCCAGTACGAACGCCGTGCGCTGGTATTGGCCAAGCAGCAACAGCCCGATTTGATCCTGCTAGGCGGCGACTACACACAGGTGGCCTGGGAAGAGTTTGAAGCGGTTGCCGGCCAGTTGCACAATCTGTTGCGCGAGGTGGATTTGCAAGCGCCCCTGGGAGTGTTTGCCGTGCGTGGTAATGTGGATGTGTTCGACTGGCGGCAGGTTTTCGCGGGATTGCCGATCACGACGGTTTCGCATACCGAGTCGTTCGAGTTGGGCGGCCTGCGACTGACCTGCCTGGGCCTGCACGACTCGTATCACACCGGGTTGCACCTGACTAATCCCACGCCGCAGCGGTTCCATATCGTGTTGGGCCATTCGCCCAACTTTGCCCTGGGCAGGATCGACGCCGATCTGCTGCTGGCCGGTCACACGCACGGCGGCCAGGTTCGGTTGCCGCTGTTGGGCACGATCTTCCCCAACGCGGCTGTGCCGCGAAGCTGGGCGGCCGGTTTGACTAGCCTGCCCAGCGGAGCGAAGCTGTATGTGTCGCGCGGGGTAGGAATGGAGCGCGGCGACTCGCCACGATTGCGTTTTATGTGCCGGCCGGAACTTACGGTCATCGACTTGGTACCATCTTCCGAGCAGGCGGATGGCCATCAGCAGAACCACGCCCAGCGGAACCATGCGCATCAGAACGACACCCAGCCAGGCCAGACCGGGCAGCAGCATACCCAGCGCATGCCGGCCGGCGCTCCGGTACAGGTCGGTGCGTCGGCTCCGGCCCAAAACGCCGCGGCCACAATAACGCCGGTACCGATGGTCGCCGTTGCCCAGGCAGCGCATGCCACCCAGCCGCGGCCGCTGGCGAGCCAAGGCAATTTTGGGCAACCAAAGCCAACCGACGACGAGTTGCCGGAGAAGTTCGCCCGGCTGATCCCCTTGCACAAACGATTGGGCAAACCGCAGCCGGGCGAGTGGTTGTGGCATCATCCTGAGGCGGGCCAAACGTACCGCCAGTATGTTGAGTCCCGACCGGTCCGTCCTACGCCTACGCGGCGGACGATCTACGTGCAGCCGCTGGGCGAGTTCACGCCTGCGCAACAGCGGATAGTCGATCTGACCACCGAGTTCCTGGGCATATACTTCGACCTGCCGGTGCAGAAGCTCAAGCCGCTGCCGCTGGATGTAGTGCCGGCCCATGCCCGCCGCGTGCATCCTGCCTGGGGCGACCACCAAATACTGACCGGCTACGTGCTTTACGAAGTGCTCAAACCGCGGATGCCCGACGACGCTTGTGCCATGATCGGCCTGACCAGTTCGGACCTGTGGCCGGGCGAAGGATGGAACTTCGTTTTCGGCGAGGCGTCGTTGCGCGATCGGGTGGGCGTGTGGTCACTGTATCGCAACGGCGAGCCGGAAAAAGGCCAGTCCGAGTTCCGCTTGTGTCTGCTGCGGACCATCAAGACCGCCGCTCACGAGCTGGGCCACATGTTCTCCATGGCCCATTGCACCGCGTTCGAGTGCCTGATGTGCGGGTCGAACCATCGGGCCGAGGCCGATCGCCGCCCGCTGGCCCTGTGTCCTCACTGCCTGGCCAAACTCTGCTACGCCACTGGCGCAGACCCGGAAAAAAGATACGAAAGACTGATTGACTTCTGCCGGCGTCAGGGATTAAAACCACAGCAGGAGTTCTACGAGAAACTGTTGGCTGCGCTGAGGCAGCCGTCGGATTGAACTGCCCTAGCGGCACCCTGCACGCTACGAGCGTCTGAGAAAAGGGCGCAATCCGATCGCGGAAGCAAAAGCCGCCGACAGCCCAGAATCGCACAACCTTCTACGACAGGAGGAAACCCAGATGACACACAGCACCGACCGCCGTCGTTTCATGGGGGCCGCCGCCGCTGCGGTTGCCGTACCCAGCTTGTACGCCGCTGGCGCGAAAGCCAGTCCGGGGCCTAACGAGACGATCAATCTGGGGCTGATCGGTTGCGGTGGGCAAGGCCGGGCCGACATGGTCGCACATCTCCGCTGTCCCGGCACACGTTGCACAGCGCTGGCCGACGTTCATGCCGGACAGGCCGCAATGGCCCAGAAGCAATTCGGCCCACAAGCCGAAGTCTTCAAGGACTATCGCAAGCTGCTGGAGCTGAAACAGGTCGATGCAGTGATTGTGGCCACGCACGGCCATTGGCACGTGTTGCCCACCATACACGCTTGTCAGGCCGGCAAAGACGTTTACGTGGAGAAACCGTTGGGCACTTCCATCGGTGAAGGTCGTGCAGCGGTGCAGGCGGCCCGAAAATACAACCGCATCGTGCAGATCGGCACCCAGCAGCGAAGCTGGCCGCACTATCAGGAGGCGGCCGAACTGGTGCGCAGCGGCATATTGGGGGAAATATCGGAGGTGAAGGTTTGGGACTACGATTACCTGTATCCCGGCTTCGGCAGCCCGCCCGACGGCGATCCGCCCCCGGCACTGGATTGGGACTTCTGGCTCGGACCGTCGCCAAAAGTTCCCTATAATCCCAACCGTTACATCAGGCACTATTGGTTCTTCGACTATGGCGGCGGCTGGCAGCTCGACTGGGCCGTTCACCATTACGACATCGTTCACTGGTTCCTGGGCGTCAAAGCGCCTGTGGCGGCCACGGCCATGGGCGGATTCTTCTGCTTCGAGCAGACCAACACCGAGTGGCCCGACACCTTCAGCGGCATCTGCCAGTATGGCCCTGGGCCGGTGGCCAAAAAGGGTTTTGTGCTCCAGTACACTTTCCGTGGCGGCTGCCGACGCGAGCAGCGTTCGCACGGCAAGTTGTTCTGCGGCACCGAGGCGTCGATGATCATCGACCGCTCTGGGTTCACCATCACTCCGGAAGCCAATCGCAAGAACAAGCAGCTTAAGGAAATTACGGTTCCCAATGTCTTTACCGAGGATGTACATATCGCCAGCCTACAGGCCCACGCCCAGGTGTTCCTGGAATGTATCAAGACCCGCAAGCTGCCGCCTGCCGATGTCGAACAAGGGCACTATTCGAGCAATCCCGGGCACTTGATGAACATCGCCTGGCGTGTGGGGCGGACGATCCGCTGGGATGCGGAGAAAGAGCAAATCATCGGCGACGAGGAAGCCAACTCCCTGGTAACCAAGAAATACCGGCCGCCGTGGGAATTGAAGGTGTGAGAGCTGTGCGGGCAAGCAAGTGCGCTGGGTGCCACTGGCTTGTCCAGCAGTGCCTCCCAATAAACAATTACCCCCGCTGCGGCACTCCGCGATGCGCTTTCGTCCTGCTGGGACGTACAGCGGCTGAAGCCAACGGGCATGGGGTGTAGCTGCGGCGTTTCATCGATGCCGCTTTTCGGCCAAGAAGCCATCGCCTTGTTGAAAGCCATCGCCTTGTTGATCGGCTGCCCACAGCCTCACACTGCTGGGCAAGGCAGCCAGCGATGGCACGATGCGAGTGCGTTTCGCACTGGGTTTTGGCGGTCAACGGTTTCCCACCGGGTTTTGGCGGTCAATGCCGCGGCCGTTCTCGGCCGGGGCTTACGCCGAAGCTCAACCAGCCGACGATCGCCACCACCGCCAGCGCCGCAGCGGGACTGACGCAAAGCGCTGCCGGCGCGGCCATCGCCAGCCACACTCCGCGATCGACGCGCAGCCCCAGACGGCAACTGAACCACAGCACGGCCGCCAGGATCGTCAGATTGGCGGCCGCCGCGGCCAAGGCTACCCCTTGCAATCCCAGCCGAGGCAGCAACAGCAGGTTCAGTACAACGCTGGCAGCAAGCCCCAGTGCTGTGGCCAGACATGCCTTTCCGGCCCGCTCGGCACACCACAGATACATCTGCGCCAGTGCGGCCACCCCGAACCACACTCCCGAAAGCAAGGTCCATGCCAGTATGTTCAGTCCCTGCTGGTACTTGTCCGCGAAGGCCAGCCGAAATAGCAGCGGAGCGACCAGCAGCAACACTGCCGAGGCGGCCGTCAGCGAAAGCCCCAGCAGCTTCAGCCCCAGGTTTATCCGGCGGCCAACCTGCTGGCGCGAACCTGCTTCCCAATCGCGGCTCAGATGGGGCAGGATCATCGCCGCCAACATGCTTGCCAGCGAGGCCAGCAGCAGCGGCAGCACCCGGGCGGTGTGATACTGGCCAACTAGTGCCAGCCGTGACTGGCTGTCGCCGGGGGCGAACTGGGCGATCAGGTAACGGTCGGCGATGGAAAACAGATTGGTCAGCAGATTTACCAGCATTATCCAGCCTGCAAATGGCAGCACTTTCGCCCAGAACTCGCGTTGCGGTATTGCTGGGTAGATTTGCGGGGCATGCTGCCAGATCGTCTGCATCCAGCCGGTTGCTGCAACGACGCACAGCAGGCTGGCCGCCCCGTAAGCGACGATTGCACTGGAGGCCGAGGGCTGCCAGCACAAAATCAGCAGTCCGCCGGCCACTGCGAAGGCCGCGCTATTGACTGTCTCCAAAACTGCTACCAGCCGCATGGTGCGCAGCGAGGTAAGCAGGCTGATCAGATAGTTGTAAGCGATTACCGCCAGCAGGCTTCCGGCCAGCGGGCCGATGAGTTGCTGCTGTGCTTGGCTGCCGAAGATGAGCCAGGAGAACGCTGCCGGCATGCCAAGCAGCGTGCCGCTAGCGACCAATGCCAACATCAGGCACGCCACAGCCGTGCGGCAGAGGAAAACCCGCAACTGGCCTGCGGCTCTGTAGTACTCCAAATAGCGTCCGAAAGTTCCCGGCAGCGACAATACTGCCAGCGGCGCGGCCAGCATGAGAAAACCCCAGGCCACGTCCCACTGTCCGAGTTGTTCCGGTTCGAGCCAGCGGCAGAACAAAAGCGAGCGCACAAAGCCGATCAGCCGCTGCGCGCCGGTCAATAACAGCACGATCAGCACGCCGCCGGCAATCGAGTCCTCCTTCAGCCAGCCGGTTGCCGAGGGCTGGGATGTTTCGCAGGCGGTTGTCGGCCGAACGGAGGTTTGTTGGCCGGCAGGGTCGTGAGTGACCGGAGCCACAGGCAGTCCTCGAAGCGCTGGCGGCGGCATTGGCGACAATCGTCGCGGTGGTAGGTGGCGCTTAACGGCAGCAGCATCGGCGACAATCGCCGCTGTATTGGGCGCCGCTTAAGATACTATCGCTTACGCTTCGGGCGGCTGCGGCAATCGCCCTGTTAGGAACTCAGCGAGGTCAAGCCAATAGCCGCTACATTTGCTACAGATGCACCGCCTGTCGGCGATTGCCGCAAGGTTGCGGCGAGAAGTGCAGTCGCCGGCCGCCTTGCGGAGGGACAGTTTTTCCCCTGTGGCCTTATGGCTCCACCCGCCATTCGTGAATGCCGGCGGACCAAGTGGGTTGTAGCTTGACTTCGATGCGCAGTCCGTCGGTGGTGACCGGCTTGAACTGGCAACGGTTGTATTTGTCTTTTTCGCAGCCGTAGCCGGAAGGTTCTTCCACCGGCAGCCACTGGCCATCGCGGCGGTAGAGCAGTCGCCAAGACTGGGGGATGCGGCACTCGCCGCGGCCGGTATCATCGAACCAATAGACTTCTACGGCGCGCACTTGTGTCGGCCTGGCCAAATCGTATTGCACCCACTCGGTGGTTCCCTTGCGCGGCCACCAGTGGAGGAACTTGTTGGAGTGATCGCCGGAGCTTTTCGGTTCCCGCTGGTCGTTAAGCGCCGACGGATCGCCCCCGGAGGCGCTGGCCTTGGCAGTGGAGGCCGTGGTTGGGGCGGGCAACGGCCGGGCGGCCTGGGGGCTGCGGGCCAACCACACGGCCATCTCGCCCTGACCCCGGTGCGCCCAGGCGTAATACGGTATGGCGGTGAAGTTTACAGGTTGCTGCTGGATGCGTTTGCCGCCGTCGGGCGCCATTTCAAAGCGCGTGCTCTGCGCGCTGCCTTCGATCACCTGCACCCCGCCGAGCAGCTCGGCGCGGAACCGGCTCTGCAATACTGCATCGTCGGGAAGCAGCAGGTTCAGCACTTTGCCGTCGGGAACGTCCGGGTGCTCGACGCAGAAAACAATCGGCCCGCGCTCCAGTGCAACCTTGCCTCGGCAATCTTCCACGGCCGGATGGGCTACTACCCGGCGAACCGGCATCGGAAAGGTCAGCTCCACCGTGTCGCCCGACTGCCATTGCCGCTCCAGCGCCACATAGCCTGCCGTCGGCTGGCAGGGCACCGGCTGGCCGTTGAGCTTCAAAGACGGCTGCTCCTGATGGTCATCCAGGTAGCGATACAAGTCGCTGGGCACCGGTTTGCCTAGCGCCCAGCCGGGAATGCGGAGCTTGAGCACGAAGCGCGCTGGAGGCTGTTGCGGCTCGATGCGCAGGCTGATCGTCCCGTCCCAGGGATAGCGGGTCTGCTGTGTTACGGTCAGCTTCTGCCGGCCAAGCTCGAACTGCGCCTTGCCGCCCACGTACAAGTTTACGAACAGCTCGTCCCCGCGCACTGCGTACACGTAGCCGGGTATCGAGGGCATGAACCGGCAGATGTTCGACGGGCAGCAAGCGCAGCCGAACCATGGGCTGCGGGCGTGACGGCCGTCGGATTCCAGCGGGTTGGGGTAGAAGAACGACTTGCCGTCCAGCCCGATGCCCGACAGCACCCCGTTGTAAAGCGACCTTTCCAGCACGTCGATGTACTTGCCGTCGCCGTGCAGCAGGAACATGCGGTGGTTCCACAGACAGTTGGCGATGGCGGCGCAGGTTTCGCAGTAGGCGGTCAGATTGGGCAGTTCGTAATCGTCGCCGTAGGCTTCGCCGCCGCCGCGAGCGCCGACCCCGCCGGTCAAGTACAACTTACGGCCGACCACGTTTTCCCACAGCCGACCAACGGCCTGCAAATAGCGACTGTCGCCGGTCAGCGCCGCCACATCTGCCATGCCGGCGTACATGTAATTGGCACGAACGGCATGCCCTACTGCTTCGCTCTGCTCGACCACCGGCTTATGGTCCTGGGAATACGGGCCGTAAAGGCGTCGGCCCGCGGGCCTGCCGCGCTGCTCGAGAAAGAACTTCGCCTGGTCCAGATACTTCTTCTGACCAGTAACCCGGTACAGTTTTACCAGACCAATTTCGATCTCCTGATGCCCTGGCGGATCTCGCCGGCCGTTTTCATTGAACTCGCTACATACCAGGTCCGCGTTGCGCAGAGCGATTTCCAGCAGCGTGCGTTTGCCGGTGGCCTGATAGTGCGCCACGGCCGCCTCGTACATGTGTCCGGCGTTGTACAACTGATGGGCGCTGGCGATGTTATCCCAGCGTTCTTTCTCGGGCCGGCAAGCAACGCGCTTGGGGTCTTTGACCGTGTGCCGCGCTGTCCAGTAGGTATATAGGAATCCGTCTTTTTCCTGAGCGGCAGCGTAATAGCCGATAAGCTGGTCCAGATAGGCCTCCAACTTGGCGTCTGGCTTTACTGCCAGCGAGTAAGCTGCCCCTTCGATGATCTTCGACACATCGCTGTCGTCGAAACCGGCTCCACCGCGCCATGGCTTGTCTGAAAGCCCGCCGGCCACCTTGAAGTTCTCGATCCGCCCGGTCTCTTCGCACTTCGAGAAACAGTAGGGAATGGTCACCGTGCGATTGGTCTCTAGCCGGGGCAGCCAGAAGCCGTCTTGGAAATGGACCGCGGTAAACGGCACCGGTGCGATCGGATAGTCGCTGGCCGGTGCCGCCGCCAGAACCATGCAGTGGATGCCTAGTGCTATCAAGCCGGTAAACGTCATGGGGCATTCTCCTCATGAACTGATTGTTTAGAGATGCTCTCGGCTGCGCTGCCGGGCACGCAATGCCCGATTATAGAATCTGGCCGCGGGAAATGGCAGTGCTCGAAGTCGGCAGTCGGCAGTCGGGAAGTCGGCTCGAAAATGGCGCAATCCGAGCAATCGCACCGATCAAAACGATCCGAGCCGGAAGAGCAAACGCGCGGCGGTAGTAACATCGGCAGCGCGGCGACAATGGCAGCGATCGACCGACTCCGAGCCGGAAGTGCAGGCGCCCGGCGCCCGCACCTGGGTATTGTGCATCAACTGCTTATGCTTCCGGCTTTGGGGCGAGGCCGGGGTTGTTTTCGGCCGGGCGATTCCTGACGCTGGCAATCACCCGGGCAACTTCGCCCGATTGCAGCCCGCGGGCGAACTGTTCCATGTCGTCGTATATGGCATGACTCAAGAAGCATACCGTCCAGTTGTTTCGCAGCGGGCTGATGCTGATCACCGCCGCGCCGTGCTGGTAAGCCTCCCACATTTCGATGGCCGTGCCCATGGAGGCCTCAGGCAGGTAAGCCACCAGCACATCCACTTCGCGGCACATACGGTTGTGGCGGAAGAAGACTTCGCGGCCAATGGCGGCTTCGTAGTCCACCGAGTTGCGGTGTTCGGCCAGCGGATCGTAGATTTCGGCCTGTGGAAAGTGCTGGCGGATCAACCGGCAAATCTTCTGCCGATAGTCCTGCGCATGAATGCCCTTGGTGGCTTTGGAGCCTTGCATTATGCCAGCCACGAAAAACCGCATCGGTGTTTCTCCAGGTGATTGCCGTGGGTTCGTCCTTTACGACGACACTTGTGCGCGCCGTGCGCTTGCAGTCTGGCGATCGGGAGGGCGACGACGAAGCGTGCTGCTCCCCAGCGCTGTGAAACATCTTCCCAGTGCTAGCACAAGGTATTACATGTAACACCCCAGTTTGCCAACTCCCGCATGGCGCTCTACAATCCGCAACCGGCAGCCGCTATATTTCTACCTGCAACAGGTTGGTACAACGGTTCCGACCGTCCCAGCGCCCGTGTGCCGCTACACCGGCAAGCGTCGCCGTGTGCATAGTAAAAAGAGGATGCGTGAGGAAACTATCGGCGCACGCCTGCCGATGGCCGAGCTACTGGAGCACGCCCAGCGTCGCGCCAAGCTTCTGCCGGTAATCGTCGAAGTTCAGCGGATTCCATTCGTTCAGCCGTGTGATACCGCTTTCCTTGAGCATCTTGCAAAACGGCTCGAACCGTTCGGCAGCCAGTTTTTGAAGTTCTTCGTCCAGCGGCAATTTCTTGTTTCGTTGAAGCCGGGCGCGCTCCAGGATCGCATAATCCACGCTCATCCGCGAAAGCTGCACGCGACGCAACACCTGCGGATCGGCCGCGGCACGCTGTTCGGCCTGCTGCCACAGTCGGTTGGCCTCCAGCAGCAGCGGTTCGGCCAGATGCGGGCTGGAAGGCTCCGCCCAAATGTTCACATGGATGTTGTTTTTCTCCACATGATCGTGCAGCAAGTCTAGGTACTTCGCCACCGGCTCGGCCGCCGGTCCGTAATAGCCGTCGAGAAACTCGGCAATTGCTTTCTTGGGATCGTAATCGGGATTCCATAGCAGCTTGGCCGTCAGGTATCCGCCCAACTCGACCATCTCGCTGTGCGGGGTGTTGTAGGTATCCTGCTCGAAGATGCCTTTGACATTATTGCGCACGAAGAGCTTGATGTTCTCGCTGCGAACACGCTGGTTGGGAAACGGCAGCAAGTAATGGCGGAAGTCGGTCACGTAGTCCCACACCCACAAACGGTTGGCTGCTTTGGCCCACGCTTCGGCATCGGCCCGGAAGGCGGTGTTAGCTGGGCTGTCGCAAGTGGCCAGCGGGTGCGAAAAGCAGCACTCGATCGAACACAGGCGGATGATCACGTTCGGCCGCGGCCGCATGGTCTTCGGGGGTTTGCGCGTCCACTGATACGCCAGGGTTTCGACGGCTTTGTCGGGAAACTCCTTTTCCACCGCCTCGGCCACGCGGTTGACCAGCGCCAGCACCGGGGCCATCTGCGACTCCTCGCGCTTGGCCAATTCCTGGCACTTGTCGCATTCGCAGTAGTTGTACCAGTCGTTTTGCGAAACGGAGAACACGAAGGCGTCGGGCTGTTGCCTCATCGCCGAGCGAATCCCCTCGATGCACAGCTTGATCACCTCTTCGTTGGTGCAGCAGAGCTGCGAACGCACCTTCAGCCGCTTGCCCTTGACCAGCGAAAAGTACTCCGGATGCTGGTCGAAGTATTTGTCGGGCGGAACCAGGCGCTCGAAAGTGTGCACGAAGAAGCCGCTGGCGAACTTCACCTTGCCGCCGTGTTTTTCTTCCAGCCGACCGGCACTGGAGTTGACCCGATTGCGGGCGCACCAGTCGCCGTCGAAACAGTCGAAGGTGAAAGGCTCGCGGTACTCCAGCACGGGCACGACGCGCTGGTCGAGTTTGCCCAACACCACGCGGTCGCGCTTGGGAATTCGGCTGACCGTAGGCGTAAACCAACGGCAGTCCAAGTGGTCTTCCAGCAGACCATAGACGCCGTAAAGCGTGCCGCGCCGCCCGTAACCGGCAATAACTAGATGGTTTCCCACGGTACGAATGACGTAACCTTCTTCGCCCAGCCGGGGCAAGTCCAGCTTCAGTTGCAGTGCCCGCAAATGTGCGTTATCACCGAGGATTATTTCGTACTGGCCCAGCGGCTGGCTGTCGGAAATGATCGGCAGCTTCGCCCCGCAGATCTGCTCCAGAAACTTCTGCAACTCCTCGGCAGCGTGTTTTACCGGTGGCGAGGCCTGCTCGGCAATAACGATACTGTAGGCCGATCGCCCTGCCTCGGCCAATACAAGCTCGTCGTCGCCGATCGCTGTGCCTGCGGCAAACGCCACCCAACCACACACCATCAGCAGCACATACGCTCTGAACCGTATCGGACTCCAGCACATCGAACATCCTCCCGTGGCTGAATAATGCGGGCTGAATAACGCGAAATGCCCCGAAAGCCGTCTTAGCGTAACCTGGCGGGATATTTATCACCTGGGCGCGGCATGTTCAAATCGGCTCTAATGATCTTTGCCAAACGTAGTGACCGCTTGACATAAAGTTTTTCCTGGTGTTCCGTGTCACCACCGATTGCGAATGTAGATAATCAGCTCGGGGCAGCTTGTCCAAATCGCCTGTAAGGAAGGCCCCTACGGCGGCCTGGGGCTGCAGCCAAATAGTATGGCGGAAAGTGCCTTGTCGCGTCCACCGGCACTGGATACACAGACACGGCCACAACGAAGCGTGGTCCTCCAAATCATTGGAACACACGATGGACCGTGGCCTCCCATTTGGCACCCATCCCAGTCGCTCCAAGTTTGACCGCAGCAAGCGCAAAACGCCCACAAGGTAGGCTTGAAGTGCTGATCAGCGCCAGGCAAGCGAATCGTTCGGCCCTCGGCTTGGGCCACCGGGCCAGTCCGCCCGGCTAAGGTTTGCTCTTCGGCGCCGGGGGTTCCAGCGAGAACGGGTCTTCCACCGCAGGTTTCATCGGTCCGGTGGGCTTGCTGGGAACCGGAAGCGAGAACGGATCGTCGCTGGCGTTCGGCGGCGCAGGAGGCGCCGGAGGCGCCGGAGGCGTCGGCTCTTCCGACTTTGGCGCCGGGGGTGTTGGTTCTTGGTCGGCGTTGTCGGGCGGCGGCGGAGCCGGGGTTGGCTTTTCCTGTACAGGCGGCGGAAACAGTGGCGCCGGCTGGGCCTCCGGCGCTACGCCTCCGCCCAACTGATCACCGGCCGCCGCCCTGATGATTCCCCTTCGCAAAGCGCCCAGCACCGAGGCGCCGCCCGCGCCAGGTGGCGAGGCTCCAGGCTCTGCGCCTGGCTGCGAGGGCATGGCCGGCTCGGTCTGTCCCGGTTCTGGCTCCGCAGGCTTCGGCGGTTGCGGTTGGCTAGGGACTTCGAACGGATCGATAACTGCCGGTTTGCCCGGTACCTCTTTCGGCGGCACCGGCTCGACCGCCGGTTCCGGTTGAGGCTCGGGTTTGGCCGGTGGCTGCTCGGGCATCGTGGGCGGCTCGGACGGTTGGGGCTGCGGCGGCTCAGGCTCAGCCACAGGAGGTTGCTGTTCGGCTGGCGACTCGACAGGCTTGTCGCCCGGCGGCGGAGGCTGTTGCGGCTTCGTCTTGGGCGCCGAGAAGGGGTCCAATTCACCCGGCTCGATGGGCTTTGGCAGCGGTTCGGCTGGCAATTTGGGCCTGGTTTGTCCTTGCTGCCCGATTACGCCCTGCTGCCCACGAAGCTGCTCAAAACGCAGTTGCTGCACGCGGCGTTCTTCGCTCAGACGCGCCATGCGTGCCTTGACGCGGTACTTTTCCAGTTCCAGTCGCGTGTGGCCCTGTACCCGCTCTAACGCCCGGCCCACGTTGTATATCCGTCCCTCCTCGCTGGACTCCAGTTCGGCGCCGCGCTGGAAGTCGGCTGGGGCTTGCTCCGGACGCTGCAAGTTAATCAGGCACAGACCACGGTAGTAAAAAACGCGCGGGTCTTTACTGCCCGCCTCGATAGCCGCCGTAAATAGCCTGTGCGCTTCCAGATAATCGCCTGCGAAGAAGGCATGAACCCCCTGGCCGTACATCTGGCCGAGTACCACATCCTGATCCTGTGCTCCCATTGGTGCACAGCACAGTGCGACGCCCGCCGCCAATGCCAATACTAACGCTCGGACCATAATCTATGGCTCCTGCTGCTGATAGATCCATATTTCCCTGATTACCCTCCATGCTAGTTGTTGGCCAGGGGAATTGCAAGCTAGCGCCGCATAGCTCGCAGTCCGCTGGTCCCCAGCGAGGCACAAAGCCTTGAGAGGCAGACAGGCCTGTCGTAAATCCTGGCGACGCAACCAATACGACAGCGCTAAGTTGGCGCTTCGCAACAACCCGTTGTGATGCTGGCAGCCGTTCCACCACAAGATGTTGTGGTTTCGTCGTAATTTAGCGCTGTCGTACTAAACAGGTCCACATAATTGAAAAAGTGGTGCAGGTGTGCGGAATACCTTCGTTTTCCGAGTTGCCAGTAGTCCAACCACTTCCGGTATTTTGTGGACTTATCTAGCGTTTAGTGCGTCCAGTGCTTCAGCAGCGCGATGCCAGCAGGCTTCTTCGATCTGGTGCAAGGCCAGGCAAAGCAGCGCCCAGGCAAAGCAGCGCCCAGGCAAAGCAGCGCCCAGGCAAAGCAGCGCCCAGGCAAGACTGCCCGCCGAAGCGCCCCAGACGCGCGCCGGGGAACGCATTGTGCGCTTCGCGTGCAGGCTGACCCGCTCGTCGTTGCTCTGGATACAGTAAGCTTCCTTCAACCTCTTAAAACGTAACTTGTGCGCCTTTTGCGTGCATGTCTTCAGGCGATCTTGAGAGCCACGCGCCGTCGTGGCCGCACTTGGCGCTGGTTGTCGCACGGACATCGACGGAAGCGCAAGGGACGCGACGCAGGGCGTCCACCCATTGGTTGCGGCCATAGGCCGCGTTGGGTAGAACGTCGCAATAGAGACACCGTACCGTGTGGCCGCACCGTGAATACTGGATATGGGTCGAGTATCCCCGCCGGTTCAACATGAGCCGTCGTAGGGTGCTCGCGTGCCCTTGATGCGCCAGCGACAGCGTGCGAAACTACCGGCGGCAACCGTGTGAAACCGCTTGCGTATTGCGGTGGGACAGTCTTTGCACGTTCTGGTGACAGTTCCGCCTAATGTAGCGATTTCGACGCAAAGCCTGTCATTAAAGGCACTTATGAGGGGACCGACGCGCCGAAGCGAATGCAATGCTTTCAGATTGCATCAAAGTTATTGGGCCATGGCCAGTGATGAGCATAGCATGGCTTCGTCTACATCAGAAGGTTAAACTGTTACCGTCTGAAACGCGGCTTTTTTCCCAATGACGTTGACGTGCGCTTGCATGCGCGAAACATAATGTCTGTCGGTTGTGACAAGCGGGCTGTGCCAGCCGTTCGTGTCGGCGCGGGCACCGACACACGTCGCAAGCGGCCAGATCACTGCGCCCGTTATCAGAATTGTCGATGACGGCAGAAAAGACGCCGATGTCTTTCGTTAAGCGTTGCCAGTTTGCTGCACGGACCAGTGGGCATCAGGCATGACTTCACAGCGGACCCTGTTCGACATGGAAGAACCTCCTTGGGAGGTCGACGACCAGGCCGAGCAGTTGGTAGCCACGGTGATCTTTCCGTCCGGGCCTGCTCAACAGTTCGATTACGCGGTGCCCGATGCGTTTCGCCCAGTGCTCCAACCCGGCGCTAGGGTGCGTGTGCCTTTCGGCAAGGGTAACCGGCAGGTTCAGGGGTATTGTGTGCAACTGGAGACGCGGCCGGTAGGACGGAGCGGCCTGAAGTTCATCAGCGAGGTGATAGACAAGCGCAGCCTGCTGTCGCCGGCGATGTTGCGGCTGACCAAATGGATTGCCGAATATTATCTGTGCGACTGGGGTGCAGTGCTGGAGGCAGTGCTTCCGGCCGGGGTGCGAAGCGGCGCAGGCCTCAGGCCCCTTACGCTGTTGAGCCTTTGTCCTGAAGCTCTTGCCAAGACAGATCGCTCCGCGCTTTCGGCCAAGCAAGCGGAGGTGCTGCACGCACTGGAGGCTGCCGGCGGGCCGATGACGCCGACCGACCTGGCCCGCGCAGCACGTTGCACGCAGGCCCCCATCACCGCGCTGCGTCGCAAAGGGCTGATCCGTTCGGTCGTCAGCCGGGCGCAACGCTTCGCCGCGCAGCCGCCTCCGTTAGAAGTTTCTGAGCCGCAACTGGAGTTGAGCGACGACCAACGGCGGGCACTGGATGCGATTCTGGCGGCCCTTCACGGACGGCAGCACCAGACCATTTTGATCCACGGAGTAACCGGCAGCGGGAAGACGGAGGTTTACATTAGGGCGATTCAGGAGGTGGTGCGCTTCGGGCGGCAGGCCATCGTTCTGGTGCCCGAGATCAGCCTTACCCCGCAGACAGTCGACCGTTTTCGCGCCCGCTTCGGCGATGTGGCGGTGTTGCACAGCCACTTGACCGATGCCGAGCGGCACTTCCACTGGCAGCGCATAGCCGAGGGTAAGGTTCCGGTGGTGGTCGGCGCCCGCAGCGCCGTGTTCGCTCCCACGCCGCATTTGGGCCTGATCGTGCTCGATGAGGAGCACGAGAACAGCTTCAAGCAGGACAGCACGCCGCGTTATCACGCCCGGGAAGTAGCGCTTGCCCGGGCCAGAGCCGAGAACGTGCCGTTGGTGTTGGGTTCGGCCACACCGTCGTTGGACAGTTGGTACCGTGCCAAATCGGGACAGTACGTGCTGGTGGAGATGCCGCGGCGCGTGCTGGGCCGCCCGCTGCCGCTGGTGGGAACGGTCGACCTGCGCTGCGAGAGCCAGACCCAAGCCACGCGGGGCGCCATCAGCCGGCAGCTTCACTGCGCAATTGCCCAGGCGTTGCGCGACGGAGGTCAAGTAATTCTGCTGTTGAACCGACGGGGATACTCTACCCATATCCAGTGTTCACGGTGCGGCCACACGGTGCGGTGTCCGTATTGCGACATCGCGCTAACGCACCATCGCGTTGAGGAAGTGGCATTGTGCCACTACTGCGATTATCGCATTCCGACTCCCACGGCTTGCCCAAAGTGCCAGTTTACGGGAATACGCTTTAGCGGTCTGGGCACGCAGCGTTTGGAGGCCGAGCTGCGGGCGAGGTTTCCCAATGTGCCATGCCTGCGGATGGACACCGACTCGATGCAATCGCACGGGGCGCACGAGCGGGCGATGCGGGCCTTTCGGGAAGGGAAAGTTCGCATCCTGCTAGGAACGCAGATGATCGCCAAAGGACTGGATTTCCCTGACGTGACGCTGGTGGGTGTGATCAATGCCGATACCGCCCTACACCTGCCCGACTTCCGCGCTGCCGAGCGAACCTTTCAGTTGGTTACTCAGGTGGCAGGCCGGACGGGTCGTGGGCCAAAGGGCGGCCGGGTGCTGGTGCAGACCTTCACCCCTGATCATCCCGCCATCGCCGCTGCGGTGCGGCACGACTACGCCAGTTTCGTGGCCGCCGAACTGCCAATGCGGCAGATGCTGCGGTATCCACCGTTTGCGTCTATGATCCGCGTGGTGGTGCGCGGCCCGCGCCAGCAAACCGTAAAGACGGTGGCGGAACTTCTTGGCAACCGGCTGCGAGAGGCACTGGGATTGAAATCGTCAGCGGCCGACGCTGGGATAGGCGATGCCGCCACCGCAACAGGCGATCCTGCCACCGCAACAGGCAATCCTGCCATCGCGACCGGCGATCCCGCCATCGCGACCGGCAGTGCTGCCATCCGACGTGCCGGCAAGCCGGCGGGCGTCCAACCTGGCGCCCAGACGGGCGGCCCGGCGGTGCGCGTCCTCGGGCCCGCCCCGGCGCCGTTCTCTCGGTTGCGCGGACAATGGCGATTCCATATCCAGCTTCAGGGCGAAGATGGGGATGTGCTGCGCCGGGCGATTCGGCAGGCCAGTGCGGACCTGGAGGTGCCCGAGGACGTTCACTGGTTCGCCGACGTCGATCCGGTCGATATGCTCTGATCCCTCTCACGAACCCAGTCGACTATTCATAGCCGGCCTGATCGGTGCTGAATTTGGTGCGGGTTGCTTGGCCGTAGCAGCAGCATTATACTTTCAAATAAAGGGGCTGCGACGATGGCAGCTGCGCTTTGGTTGTTCGCGCAGCATTCAGGCGGAATTATTTTCACACACATCGGTTGCGGCGATCGGAATGCTGATCGGCGCGCTGCGGCCTCGGCACTCATTGTTCTCAATGTTGTGATAGTTGTTCTGCCAGTGTCGTGACAGTGCGCGCGTCCCAGCAACGTTCCGGCATCGACTGTATGTGGTAGCACCTTATTGGGGAGTCTTCCGGATGGCCCGATGGTTGTTGGCGGCGGTCGTCGCGCTGGTCGGCTTGTCGGGGGCGGTTGTCCATACCGGCGAGGAAAAACCGCCGGTCAAAGATGATTATTACGAGTTGTACAAGCTGCTGGCCGATACCATCGACCAGGTGGAGCGGAATTACATCAAGGAGGTTGACCGCCGGGAGTTGGTCGAGGCAGCCATCCGCGGCGTACTGGGCAAGCTGGACAGCTACTCGACGTACATCTCGCCCGAGGAAGTCGAACGGTTCCGCATGTCCGTCGAGAGCGAGTTCGGCGGCATCGGCATTCAGATAACCATCCAGGACGGGCAGTTGAAGGTGCTCAGTCCGCTGGTGGGCACGCCTGCATACCGGGCGGGGATCATCGCCGGCGACCGGATTGTGGAAATCGACGGCCAAAGCACCGAGGGCCTGACCCTGGACGAGGCCGTGCGCCGTCTGAAGGGCAAAGAAGGCACTCAGGTCACGCTCACCGTCCAGCACCCCGGACGAAACAAGAAAGAAACCTTCACTCTTACCCGAGAGCGCATTCACGTCGATACGGTTTTGGGCGATCGCCGCAAGCCGGACGACACGTGGGATTACCTGCTGGACCCCGAGCGACGCATCGGCTACATTCGCATCACCGCCTTTAGCACCGATACCGCCCGGGAATTGCTAAAAGCGCTCGAGGAACTCAAAGCCGCCAACATGCGGGCGCTAGTGCTGGACCTGCGCTTCAACTCCGGGGGGCTGCTTAGCGCGGCCATCGAGGTGGCCGATATGTTCATTTCCCAGGGGCGGATCGTCAGCACCAAAGGCCGCAACAGCCCCGAGCGCGTGTGGAACGCACGCAAGGATGGCACCTACGAAGGGTTTCCTATGGCCGTACTGGTCAACCGCTACAGCGCAAGCGCCAGCGAGATCGTGGCGGCGTGTTTGCAGGATCACAAGCGGGCGGTGATTGTCGGCGAGCGGACCTGGGGAAAGGGAAGCGTGCAGAATGTCATCGACCTGGAAGAGGGGCGCAGTGCACTGAAATTGACCACGGCCACCTACCGAAGGCCAAGCGGGAAGAATATCCACCGCTTCGACGATGCCAAGGAAAGCGACCAGTGGGGCGTACAGCCCGACGAGGGTTTGGAGCTGAAACTTACCGACAGCGAATTACTGGCGCTGATGGAAGACCGTCGCCAGCGCGACATCGTGCTGCCGAAGCCCGAGAAGCTATCCCCCCGAGTACCCGGTGCCGCGGAGCAGACTGGTGCGGAGCAGCCGGCGCCGGGAGCACAATCGTCGCAACCCGATCCCGGGCAGAAAAAAGACGGCACCCCTGAAAAGCCTGCCGGCACAGGTGAGGGCGCTCCTGGCGGCGCCGGAGCTTTTGTGGACCGTCAGTTGCAATTGGCCCTTAAACACCTGACCACCGAGTTGGCCAAAGCGGATTCTCACGCGCAGCCGAAGCCACAGCGGTCGAAGCAAGATTGAGTCGAGCCGTCTGATCCGGCGCGCTGCGGCCGGAAGCCATTTTTTCACCGAGATGGTGCTGGCCAAACTATTGGTTTGATCGCAACTGATGAACATTCTGACGATCGAGACCACTTGCGACGAGACTGCGGCGGCAGTCGTCACGGACCAGCTTCAGGTGCTTTCTTCCGTAGTGGCCTCGCAGGATGAACTGCACCGGCGCTTCGGCGGCGTGGTGCCCGAGATCGCCTCCCGGGCGCATCTGGAACGCATCCTGCCGGTGATTCACGAGGCGCTGGACCGGGCCGGCTTGCGGCTGGGGGATATCGGCGCGGTAGCCGTGGCCAACACGCCGGGACTGGCAGGCTCGTTGCTGGTAGGGCTGGTCGCTGCAAAAACATTGTGCGTGGCGCTGGACATCCCACTGGTGGCCGTCAACCATCTCCAGGCCCACGTGTATGCTTGTCGGCTGGCTGCGGGGCGGGAAGTTTTCCCCTGCGTGGGACTGGTAGTAAGCGGCGGACACACCAGCCTGTATCGGTGTCCGGACCCGATTCGCTTCGAGCTTCTCGGCACCACCATCGACGATGCCGCCGGCGAGGCGTTCGACAAGGTGGCCAGCATGTTGGGGTTGCCGTTTCCGGGCGGGCCGGCCATCCAACGCGCCGCAGAAAAGGGAAACCCGCAAGCCTTCGCTTTCCCACGCTCGATGCTGGACGATGATCGGCTCGATTTCAGCTTTAGCGGTCTGAAAACGGCGGTCCGCTACAAGCTGGTGGGGCCAGGACGGGCCGATTTTGCCAGCCTCGACTTGCCGCCGCAGCTTGTAGCCGACATAGCAGCCAGCTTCCAGGAGGCGGTCGTCGATTGCCTCGTAGGAAAGGCCGTGCAGGCTCTGGAACGCACCGGACTGAAGACGCTCTGCGTCGGCGGCGGCGTGGCGGCCAATAGCCGCCTTCGTACGCGCCTGGAACAGCAGGCCCAGACCATGGGGTTCCAACTCTTCATCGCTCCTCTGCGTTTGTGCACCGATAACGCCGTCATGGGCGCGATCGCCGTGGAGCGGCTCCGGGCAGGATTGACCGAAGAGCTTACGCTGGACGTTCATCCCGGCCCACTGCGCCGCTGACCGACTGCGACTGCTGCCACAACGACGACATCGTGAACAGGGACGGTCGCTAAAAAGCGATTCCGCCCTCGCGCCGACGTTGACCAGCGGCATGTAAGCTTGTTACCGCGCTAAGTACATTCCGTACAGCGCAGAATGAAGCGCTTGTCGGCGGTTGTCCGCATCGGCGGCGGCCGCTTTGAGCATCAACACCATAGACACCGCTACCGCGATACTGAGTAGCTTGCTACTGAAAGCCTCTTGAACTTACCCGGCCTGCGGCCGCAAGGAAGTACCAATGTTGAGCGCGTGCGCTGCCATCGCTTGGATGGATGCGCTGCGGTCGCGTCGGTTGCGTATTGGTCAATCTCCGGCGATCAGCCCCAAGGCGGCCACGAAGCAGCTTGGCCCCCATGGCGACCGCCAACATGCACGCAAAACGCCCAAATTACATTTTTAGCAAGCAAGAACAATTTAGTCCCCCTGGAGAAAACATCTCATTTCGGCGCGTGCGGAGCATACGCCATTAAGAACAAGTTTCTCGGCTGGGCCAGCCAATTTGCTTGCAATGCTTGCAGCGCGTGCTATACTGTACAGGTGTTCCGTATAATCCGCCGCAGAGAACGTTCGCCGCAGCGGGGGCATGGCTATGTGGGACGACACCTTCCAGCAGTACGCCGCCGCAATCGACCAACTGGCAGCCGAGCTTCTACAGTCCGCCGCAATACGCCGACCGCCTGTGGACGCCTTCGCTGTAGCAAAAGCCTTGGGGGTTGCCGTGGCCATTGATGCCAACCAGAGCGAGCGGGCACGTTATGTACGCTTGCAAGGACACCGCCAGCAGTCCGTCCGGCCGATTATACTGCTGCGGCCCGATCCGCGCGCCGAGCGTCGCCAATGGGCCGTAGCTCACGAAATCGGCGAGCACGTAGCGCACCGGGTTTTTCGTTTGTTGGGGGTCGATCCGGAGGAAACGTCCCCTCGGCTCCGTGAGCAAGTGGCATGCCGGTTTGCCGGCCGGTTGCTGGTTCCCGATCAGTGGCTGCGTTGCGATGGCGCCGCGTGCCAGTGGAACTTGCTACGGTTGAAATCGCGTTACCGTACGGCCAGCCACGAGCTTATCGCCCGACGGATGCTCGAGTGCTCGCCGCCGGTAATAATCACCGTTTTCGATCACGGTCAGGTTTCCTGGCGGAGGGCGAACCTGCCGGGGCGTGTGCCGGGACTTTCGCCGCTGGAGGCGGAGGTGTGGAGGCGGGTACACAACAGCAACCGCCCTGCTCGCAAAAGCAAGGACCAGCTGCATGTACAGTGCTGGCCGGTTCACGAAGACGGCTGGCGGCGCGAGATACTGCGCACCGAAGTGGATTTGGAAGAAGCTTGACGATGACGACGGTTGGCAATGAAGGCACTTCGCAACACGACACCCCAGCGGATGCAACGGGGGATGCGGACGCAACTGGGGATGATGAAAGGCGGCCTGATGGGCTAGCGAATTTGCTCGCTCGGTTCGGGGACCTCGCCGCTGGTCTGAGCCGCAATCGGCTGGTACTCGACCAGCAATCGCAACAGCGCGTACAGCACTTCGTAGCGCTTGCGGACATCGCCCTTGACATCCAGCATCCAGTGGCCGCCAAGATTGGTGTCGTTGAACATCCGGGCGAACCCCAGCGCCATCACCCGGCCTTGACCGAAATCGGCCATCGCCCCCACCGGCCGCTGGCCGAAGCGGGCAATAGTCTTTCCGCCGGATACTTCCCAGCCTTCCTCGACCGCCAGCGACGGCCACGCGTCGCTTAGCGACAATATTCCCTTCCAGGCCTGCGTGTGCAGAATCTTCAGTCCGAATGGGGCGAGCAAGTCGTTGGCCGTCGAGCCGGTCGAGGCCGGCGTGTCGAGCACCAGCAGCTTTCCTCCGTTTCGCACGAACTCCACCAGGCTACGGCGATACGCTTCCGACACCGGCTGTTGCGGACAGATGATCACCAGCACATCGCCGCTCAGAGCATCCAGTCCCGAGCGGCGGCTGGTGAAATAACCTACCCGCGGAATCGCCTGCTCCAACAACCCAAAACCGGCATCTTCGCCCTGTGGATACATGCCGCGGGCAAGCGGCACACTGGAGGCAGTTCTGTCGATTACTGCCAGCGGCCTGGCGTAACCTTCACGCGGCTGTGGTGGTGGCAGGGCGCGACGGCTGACAGCTTCCACTGCCACAAGCGTCAACGTCCAACCGCAGCCGGCGGCAGCCAGCATCGCCAGCCATACACCGCGCCGCCGAAAGCCCAGCCAGACCGCTGCGGCGGCCGCCAGCAATCCTGCGCCAAGCAACCACGGGCCGGGATCGCCCCGGTTGCTGTGATTCAGCCAGTGGATCATTCCCAGGAACAGCTCGGCCTTGCCGGGCTGAAACAGGCATGCGCTGGAAAAGATCGTCGAATCGGTAAACGCCAGCACCCGGCCGCGCCCGTAGCGCGCGGCCCAAAGCTGGATGAACGGCCCGAAGCGCATCTGCGGGCAATGGTTGGGCACCGGATGGAAGTTGCTGTGGTGATACTCGGGCGGCATGCTCCACAGCCCGCCGTTGACGATCGCTGCGCGCCCCCAACTTAGCCCCGGATCGATCGAACAGCCAACGGCAAAATCCATCGGCGGCATCCACTGGACGACCGGATGCGGAAACTTCGGCGGCACGTAATGCTGCTGGTACGGATCGCTTCCCATGCCAAAAAGCAGATCGGGACGAAAGGCGAAGCCGATCTGCCGGGCGATGTCGTTCATCACCGTGCCCGAGCGGGCGAAGTTCGTATGGTCGCCGATCATCAACAGCCCCCCGCCGTTGCGCACGAAGCGCAACACTGCTTCGATTTCCTCTGCCTTGTAGCGGGCCGTGGGGGTCTTTATGACCAGAACGTCGCACTGCGCCAGGGTCTGGTCGTCGATGCGCGGAAAGCTCAGCTCGGCCACCGCCGCTGGATCGTCCAGCTTGTCCACATCCTCTTTGTCCATCAACCGCGCCATTTGGAAGTACTGGTTGCAGTAGTCGTACAACAGCCGGTAGTTGTAGCCGGTCAGTTCGCCGTAGGTTTGGGTGTCGTATGGCCGGGTAGTGGCTTCCCATTTGTAGCGCAGGGCTTTTTCGTCGTCGTAGTACATCGAGTGCCGCTCGACGAACATCACCCGGCCCCCCTTGGGCTGGCCCACTGGGTCCCAAGCCACCGCCGCAGCCAGCAGTGTGGCTGCCAGGGCGGCCATTACGATGGGCGCAGCAACGCCGAGTTTGCCGCCTTTGACCTCGGTAGTTGCAGGGGAGGCGGTTTCTTCCGGCAGCGGATCTTCCTGGCGTGGCGGCGCAGGCGAGGTCTTTCCGGTCGGCTGAGGTTTTTCTGCGGGCTGCCCGACCGGTTGCGCCTCCCGCTTGGCCGGTCCGGTAAACCACCAAACCGCCAACACCGGCACGGCCAGCAACAGCAGCAGCACCCAGGGAGAGAACAGATGGTTCATCGCGTGCAGGGGCAATTCCCACTCGGTGCGTAGCACGCGCTGAAGGTAAACGGCCATCAGCCCTCCAGCCCGTAGCGGCAGCCAACAACCAATCACCACGGCCAGCAGCGTCAGCCGCGGACGCCACAGCGGCCAGGCGCGCTGGTTTTCCCCTCGGGCGGCGATTTGCAGACCGAAAACCACAAGCGCCCCCACGGCAAAGCACAGCGTGGCCGGGTCCAGCAGCAAGTCCCACGTTGCACCAAGCCGATGCACTTGGCGCATGCTGTGCAGCACCACCGCATCGGACTGTGCGGCCGCCTCCATGCCAAACAACTGCGCTACGATTGCCAACAAATGGGGCAGCGGCCAGGGCAAGTCGTGCGATCGGGCGGTCAACTGCCAGTAAACGGCTATCGCAGCAGCCTGTGCGTGAAGAATTACCCCGGCCACGAAAGCGCCCCCGCACAGCCGCCGCAACCATGGCCGCGGCATTTCGATCAAGCTGCCGGCCAGTCCCACCGCGGCCAGCAACGACGCCAAGCGGTATGGCCAGGGCAGCCAAATAGCCGCCGGCAACAGAAGCAGCGCAATTGCCGCTCTGGCCCACGCGGCTTCGGGCAGGATCGAATGCGCCTGGAGCGCCTGGGACAGATTTAAGATTTCGGCCGTCGCGGCCGGACGGTCGGCACTATCTTGGCTGGCAGAGTCCTGGATGCGCTCCGATTCGAGCGACTCGATGCGCTGAGATTTCTGCGACTGGATAAGCTGCGATTTCTGCAACTGAATAGGCCCCGACTTCAGCCACGCGCATCCTGCGGCCAGCAGCCCCAGTCCAGCGGCTATCAGGACGGCATGGACCAGCGGACTGGCCGGATAGTAGTAATCCAGCCCGAAAAGCCATGAACCGGCCAGTAAAGCTGTTGCGATCCAACAGTAGATCATCTGTGTCAACGATGCGGATTGGTTTGTAATCGACAAAGAATCAATCAGGCTCTATTGGCGTGTCCGGCGGCGTCGGCCCGGGGGACGACGAAGGCTTTTTTGTCTCCACAGGTTTCGGCGGGAACCACTCGGGCACGTGCGTGACGCGGCTTATCATCCAGCGCCAGAAGTTGACGTTCGCGCTGGGGTCGGCGGTGGTCCGCTCGAAGTTCTCGTTTACCGCGAAGTAAGTGTCGCCTATGACCGCCACGTACCCCAACCCCACTTCCCGGCTCACGATCGTCGGTACGTTGAGGTCTTCGCTTCCCTCCTGCTGCTGCACCAGGCTGTGCTTCAGGACCGTAGCTTTTGGATCGTCGCATTCGACCGGCCAGGCCGCATAGAATCGCATCACAGGCTGGTGATCGTCGAGCGTCAAGTAGATCGATTGCTGCGCTCCGATCGGATCAGGCTCCCGCTGCCGGCTGGTAGCCGGCAGCGGCGACGGCACGATCCGGAAGCGGAAGTCGGCCAGCAACTGACGGCTGCCCTCGGTATGTTCGGCCCCGGCCATCACGATCAGCGTTCCGCCACCCTCGACAAACTGTCTGATGGTCTGTCGCTGGGAGGCGGAAAACGGCTTAGCCGGGCCGATGGAAATCAACATTCCGGCGCGCTGCAAGCGTTGCGCGGCGATGTCGTAAGCCAGCAGCGGCAGGTAACCTTGCTTGCCTAGTATCCGTGCCAGCCGACCAATGCCGTGCAGACCCCAGGTATCGCTGCTGTAGGCTTCCAGGTGCGATGCCCCGATGTACGCCACGTTGTTGGGCGTGCGGGCGCTGCCATCGGGAAGCAGGACACAGGCTTGGGAGGACACATACACGCAGGCCAGCAGAGTACCGCACAAGACGGCCGCCGACAGCGCTACGTGCTCCCATCGCAGCCGCCATAGCCACAACACGGCCAATCCTGCGGCACACAGCACACCGATCGTCTGTCGCCAGAGCGACTGCACGGTGCTGCCGCCGCTGGCCAGGTAGGCGAGCATCCGCCCGGTGAATTGCCAGGCCGACACGATGCCGTCGTCGGTCAATGCGCCCACATCGCCCAGCACGACCACCCGGCCCCTGCCCACACGCTGCTCGGCGGCCAACACCAGATCGCCCAACTGTTTGCCGCCGCTGTAAGAGGCCGTTGCGGCAATGGCCGTCTGGCTGCCTGGTTCGCCCCAGGCGTGCTGCGCGACAAGGATAGGCCGGGCCGAAAAGCCGGTTTCTATCGTCGCGCAGTGATCCAGACCGAAACGATTTCGGCGAAGCTGCATGCCGAAACCAGCAGGGTGCGAACTAACCGTAAAGCAATGTTCCCAATGATCGGCTGCGGGCACGGCCGTCTCGAACCGCACGCGCATCGAGGTCGGCTCGAGCAACTGGTTTACGAACAGTTCGCCGTTGGCCGGGTGCGGTGCTAGCGGGCTTGCCACCACCAGCAACGAGCCGCCGCCGCGCACATACTGCCAGATTCTCCCGACCGCAGACTCATCGAGCTTGCCATCGGGAACCGCCACCAGAAGCAAATCGGCTTTGTCCAGCTCTGCTGTGGAAAGCTCTTTGGAAAGCACCAGGCGGCCGCCCAGACTTTGCACCAGCCGCGGCAGTAGCCCGAACATCTGCGCGGCCGGCGGCTCGGGACGATCGAAACTCGGTGCTTCCCAGTCCAGTCCTGTGCTCCGATAGGCCAGCACGGTCTTGTCGGCAAGCTCGAACTGGCCGCCTATCAGTGCGCACGACAGCGGCAACAACAAAGCCAGCGCCACGGCGACATAAGCCTCCAGCGCAGCGGTTTCCAGGGGTTGTGCCGACTGTCTCCGCCCAGGCGCTTGCCAGCCGCGCGCCGCGTTTCGGTCCTGTGCGGGTGCTGCCCGGCGCAGCGCGCGGAGCGATTCGGCCGGCGAAGAGCCATCTGCGGCAGCTTCCCCAACCGGCGACGGCGGCGCCCAGCGGAACATCGTTACAGCCACCGCGGTGTGCAACGCGGCCGCCAGCAACGGCAAGTTCCAGGGCAGGAAACTGCGCAGCCAGTCGCTCCACGTCCAGATGCCCACTCGGTTGTTATCGGTATTGGGTTGTTCTATCGGATCAGGCAGCGCGGCCAGCAACTGGTCGCAATAAGCCAGGACAATCAGATAGATCAGATGCGCTGCGAAAATCGCTGCTGCGGCCGCCAGTGCGCGGGTCAGCAGCGGGCGCGGCCCGGCAACAAGCCAAGCCACGTAAAAGGCTGTCATCAGCACCAGGAAATCGATTCCGCCGTAGCTGCGCCCGATGGCAAGCGGCTGTGAAGCGATCGCGCCTGCCAGCCATCCCAGCGTTTGTCCGGCGGCGTTGGCCGCGTGGAACCCAAGGGGAATACACTGGACGGCCATTGTGAACACCGCCGACACGGCCACACTGGCGGCGGCAAGCTTCGCCGCCTGGGACTGAAGGCCGGTGCTGACGCGAGCCAGTGCGGCCAGCACAATTGCCGCAGCAAAGACCAGCCCGGCCGGCAACCACAGCAGGCTTATGACTATTGCCAGAACGATCGAGCCGGCAAGCAGCAGCCTGTCGGCGGGATTGCGGCACGCACCGGGCAGCGCAGCGACTACAGCGGCACACAACGCATACCAGGTTGCGGCGCGTTGGAGCGGGTATGCGAGCATCCCGCACGAGCCGGCCGACAGCCATCCGGCAAACAGCCCTGCCGCCAAAACAAACGTGGCTCTGCCCATGCCCGATGATCCTCTTCCGTGAAAACTGCTGCTAAAGAACTTGGCTGCTCAAGAGCTTAGTATGGCGACAGAAGGGCGGGCGAACAAGTGGAGCTTTTTTTCGGGACTTCAGCGCCGAGCGATAGGATTTCCCCTTGGTTCCTGCAATCCCAGGCGCTTCATTTTCTTATACAGCGTGGTTCGATTTATTCCCAGCGCTTCGGCCGTGGCCTGCCGGTTCCAGCGATTGGCTTCCAGGACCTCCAGTATGATCTGCCGCTCTGGCAGTGCCAGGGCGTCCTTCAAAGAACGACCGCTGATTTGCTCCAGCGGCACCGGCGCGCCGGCGACGATGTTCGGCGGCAGCTCTTCCAGGCCGATGACCTGCCCTTTGCCCAGCAACACCGAGCGTTCCACCACATTCTGCAACTCGCGGACATTGCCCGGCCAGTGATAGCGCTGAAGGGCCGTCAACGCCTCCTGGGTGAAACCTCGCACCGATTTGCCGCATTCGCTGCAAATGCGTTTCAGGAAGTGTTCGGCCAGCAGCGGGATGTCCCCGATCCGCTCGCGAAGCGGCGGCAACTCGATATTGATCACGTTGATGCGAAAATACAGGTCCTGCCGGAATCGTCCTTCGGCCACCGCCTTGGCCAGGTCTTCGTTGGTGGCCAGGATGACTCGGGTATCGACGGTGTAAGTCTTCGTTCCGCCGACCGGCTCGAACTCGAAGTCCTGTAGCACGCGTAGCAGCTTGACTTGCATGCCGGGACTGGCCGTGGAAATTTCGTCCAGGAAGATCGTGCCCTTGTCGGCCTGCATGAACTTGCCGATCTTCTCGCCCAGCGCGCCGGTAAACGCCCCAGCCACATGGCCGAAAAGTTCGCTTTCCAGCAGCGTTTCAGGCAGCGCGCCGCAGGCCACCTCGACGAACGGCTTGTCGCGTCGGCTGCTGCGGCGATGGATAGCCCGGGCAATCAACGACTTGCCAGTGCCGCTCTCGCCGGTGATCAGCACGGTGGCTTTTGTATCGGCCACAGAGTCGATCATGTCGAAGACCTTCAACATGCGCGGATCGTGGCCGATGATATTTTCCAAGCCAAACCGCAGGTCCAGTTGCGCCTTGAGATTGCGATTCTCCTCGATCACCCTGCGCTGGTTGATCGCCCGCTCCAGAGCCATCAGCAGCTCGTCGTCGATCAACGGCTTGGTGAGAAAATCGAACGCGCCCTGGCGGATGGCTTCCACGGCCGATTCCACCGTGCCGTAGCCGGTGATCATGATGACCGTGGTATTGGGGTGATGCTGTCGGCAATGGGCCAGCAACTCGAAGCCATCATCGGCGCCCAGGCGAATGTCCGCCAGCACCAGATCGTAGTTCTTGCGATCGACAGCGGCTATTGCGTCGGCCAGCGTGGAGGCAGTATCGGTCGCATAGCCCTGCTGACGAAGCCAATCGGCCATCGAGCAGAGCAAATGGCGATCGTCGTCGACTAACAGTAGCGTGGCCAGAGGCTTTGCGGGCATGAGCGAATGCGTTCTCCCGGCTGCTATTGACGGATCGCTTACACGTGGTAACACGGAACACGACAAAAACGTTACATCGGCCCGTCACCACCTTTTGCGATGATCAACAACGGCAGCACACTGCCTGCCACCCCGGCGCATCATAGCCGGGGCGAAACGTTCTGTCGCCAATTATCTACGTTACGCCAGCGCTATAGTCAAAAAAACACGCCCGGGTACCCTGGTAATAGCGGCAATGTTCTTACAGCGGCGGAAGGTTTTTTTCGGGCGTAGCTGCGCAGCACGTAAAGCCGGCCCCACCTGTAGAAGCACCTGTTGGCGTGAATTATGGTGCGGTATTTGCGCACTGGATTCACAATCTGCCGGTAGCTCCAGTGCGGTCGAACTACCGGAATCCGAGCAAAAAACACACACGCTTTGGCGCAATAAAGGGCGATTCCCCTCTCTAGCGTACCACCCAAATTTGTTGTTTATCCCCCGATTTGCGCGAAAAAACCAGGCTTTCCCCGCTTAATCGGGGGGATAAATTGGTTACTTTGGGCTATTTAATCCGGCCCCAAGGTGTACTACGATATGCTGTGCGCAATCAAGCAGGCCTGCCACCAAGTGTTTTTCCCGTGTAAAG
>Ga0209101_1000157_pt1 | contig 58201 bp, 45 predicted proteins | sample ConPoolayeCmetaG_FD_185481 | JGI IMG/M metagenome (GOLD analysis project Ga0209101, IMG submission 185481) | Hot spring microbial mat communities from California, USA to study Microbial Dark Matter (Phase II) - Cone Pool mat layer C metaG... ... | reverse complement strand
CTTCAAATCTATTCGTACCTAGATCCATATAACCAACAGGCTGTGCTCCCACGTTTCATAAGGGAATTTAAAAAACTCGGGGCCGCCGTAAGCGAGCTTGAGTCTTCCTCTCCTATGCTGAATAACTTGAAGGAGCTGCCGGAAGCTTTTTGCTCGGCGATGGAACAGGCCGCCTCAGCCTGGGCCAAGCTCTGTGGGCGCTTCACGTCCTTAAGCCAGCCTACTTCGGTGATCACTGGTGATGCGCAAGCGCTTTTGAAGGGCCTGGAGAAAGCCCGGTTTCTTTTGGAAAGAGAGTACTGGCAAGCTGTGAAAAAGTTTTCCGCCGGATTCGACACATGGCTGCGAGATGGCGCCCAACTCCTCAGCGAAACCTGCCTTAACCTAGAAGCAGAGGCTGCCGCCGAGAGCAAGGGAGATTCCCCGGAGCCTAAGGCCAAGTCCCCCTCCTCAGCACAGAGCGAGACTATACATAGTCCCCAGCCACCACCCCAAGCAGCTGATTCACCGTTGCACTTAGCCGGTTCAGCGCCTAAGGCCCAGGCCGCCGCCGGCCCTTAACCGAGAAATGAAAAGACTTTTTCATAGGTCGACCAGCCCGGATTTTGCATGACTCCTCGTCTAAGTAACCACAAGGGCGGAACAATTTCTGAATCCCTTAACTGAACCCGGGTGGCAAAGTTATGCTATAATTTGTCAATCATTAGGAATCATACTCGCTTTTTTTCAATAAGAACGCCATGCAAGTCGAAATCGCCCTTGAAGGAGACCAGAATCGGATTTTACACTACACATCGATACACAATCGAGGCCATGATCGCCCATCAGGGGAAGAACGCCGCAATCCCAAATCCATTTGTTTAGAGTTCACTGACCTTGTAAAACGCCTGGCCTACAATGGGCTAATCAGCGATGTGGCACAGAGCAGCTTTGAAAGTCTGGGTAAGTTACTGGAAGCGGCCGCTAAAGCCTCGTTGATTGAGGATAGCCACCTCTCCAAGATCATGGCCTGGTTTGACCATTTAATATGCGAGCGTCCCAAGGTCTATAACGAGATAGAATCCAAGGTCGCCCGCCAGAGGCAAGAGATTTTGGATTTTGTCGGCACCCTCTCCGAGAGTGGTTTGCTGTCCAGCAGTTTGCACATTTTTAAGCCTTTAATTGAAGCATCAGACAGTCAGGGCCTGGCTCTTATAAGAGACGCAGCACTATATGAAACCGCGCTGGCTTTTCAGGATAGAGCCGAACAGGCGGCTCAAGGACAAGCAATTCCCGGCGAGCTTAAACGTTGCTTGGACGCCGTGATGAACCCTTTCCAGAAAACTTGCCTGACTTTGCTACAGCGCTGTTTTGACTGCACTTGGCAAGGTGAGCCAGACAACTCGGATTTATTAATTGCGACCAAGTCAACCCCGGGCCTTGATAATCAAGCAGCGGTCAAGTTCTGTTTACACAACAAGCTCAACAATGCGGAAACAGCCGGCGCCGATGGTGCAAGGTTCCTCTATAAGCTTGCCTTGCTCTTCCTGGAAGACCCAACTCCCACAGATATTACCAGCTCGGCCTGGTTCAAGGAGCTGGCCCAGGCAGGCAAGCTTGTTACTTTGAAAAATTGCCGTGTGGAAAACGGCAGTTTGATTGTCTCCTCCGGCGAACCTCCTGCATGCCTGGAAAACATAACAATCAGCGGCTCCAGCATCCGCTTGGAAGGACAATTTCATCTGAAAAATATAAAGATATCTGATTCGCGGGTACTGTTCAAAAATTGCAGTGCATCCACCTTCCAAGGAGTTGTCATCGACCAAGCCCCGGCGAAGGGCGCGGCGGCTTGCTCAGCCTCCACTCTGTCCGGCACGATTAAGGACTCGGTAATCGGCAAGGACTGCGCTTTTCATGCTTATGCGGCTGCTTTAGATATGAGAGGTTGTCGTTGGGAAAGGGAACAAAACGAGTCTGCCAACCGGCGCATGCGCGGCTTAATCTTTAATAAGGCGCTGGTTGACCAAGCCTTTTTTGATGCCGTTAAGAAAATTAAATGGTTAAAGGCGCAGGAATTAGAGCAGATTCATATTCAATCCAACCGGGCCTTTGGCGACCGGCGCATGCTGGCGGCCCTAAATGCCCTTGGCTTTAGAACCGAGGCGGAGTTTAAATTGCCGGCCGCGTCCCAACTCCCGCCGGAAATGGAGGGGAAGGATGTACGGGTGGCAAAGGCCGAAAGCGGCTTAGGATTCAGCGGGTCATTAATTTTGATCACGCCTAGAACCGCAGAGCATGAGCATATGCCCAATCTAAGCAAAAGCAGCTATTGCCCCTGTATAATTTACGACCGCACATTTGAGAGAGGACCGCTTTATCCGGATGTCCAAGCCGAAAACAAGCACGCCACCGTAAGTTTACTGCTGCTGGCTATTCTCAATCGCGATGATTTTCCGGGAAGGTGGGTAGGGACAGAGCAAAAGCACATCCAGCTGACTGAGCCAAAACCGATAGCCTGGCCACCGCCGTATGAGCAACAAAAGGAAGGCCCCCCGCATGTCGGCCCTACCGTAGGAGAAGTTGTTTCCGAGGACGAAAAACATTTAAACCAAGAACTTGCGCCGCAAACAGCGCCGTCTGTCTTACCATCACAAGAAAACAGCGCGACAAAAAAACGCCGGCCGACTATACTCTCGAAGGGAATAGGCTTTGTAGATGACGAAGAAGAGCTATAGCGTCTCGGGGACAGCCCTGAATACTCCCAGCAAATTTTTTATCATAGTCATTAGGCAAAAATCAGGCTAAGGATGGAGCAAAGTCTCCAGCTCAGAATCCGACAAGCCCGCTCCTTGAAGCCGATTCTTCATGTCCCGGTCTATTTTCTCGATCGCTTCCCTGGCAGCCGGTGTGGCGGCTTCGCTTGGCGAGCCGGTAAGGAAAAGTTTGGCGCCGCGCAAATAATATCTTTCATCTCTTAAAAGCTTAATAAAATTCGCCTGTATTTCGGCCCTTTGAGCGGCGGGTTTTCCGTCCAAGGAGGTCTCCAAGAAGCTCTTAATCGCGCGGCTTAGCTCAATAGCCCGATCCCTCCAGGGACAATCAATGCCGGTCCGAACCACATCAGCCACGAGATCACTATCCCGGTTTCTGGAAAGTTCATCGTAGAGCTCAAAGGAGGCTTGAAGCTCGGCCTGAAATCTTTTAAGTTCGGCGCCCTGTTTCCCTTGCCCTTCGTCGGGTAAAATGGCGTGCAGAACCCGATTCGGCTTTAAGCGCGGATTACCTCTGCCCAGTTGAAGAAGGTGATTATCAATGGCAGCTGCAATTTTTTTCGCGCGCTCCACCGCCCTTTCCCCATAAGCAGCGGCCATCAAGAGCTGCTCGCTCTCGCGGAGATCTGATCTGGACCCCAGCCGCTCTCGAAGGTACTCAATCGGGCCAAGGCCCATCTTTTGAAACTCGCTCCTAAAGGCCTCACGTTCCGTTTCCTGGTCAACCAGCCTTCTTTGCACCACCCGATCACGTAAATGATCCTTAAGACCTTTAAGCCATGAGTTGAGATCGGCGAAACTCAGCTGTCCCTCTGCAACCTGGTCCATTTTTTGCCGGCATACTTGAGCAGCTTCAGTCGGGCTGAGTTCAGCTAGAGGTTTTTGATGAAGGGACGGTGGGGGAACAGAAACTTGAAGCTCCTCTTTTTGTTCTCCAGCCAGTGTCTGCACCAACCATTTCTTAACTTCAGCGGTCCGGTCTTTAGTTGCCTCCCAGGCCCCGACCCATGGCCCGCCCCGCTCTTTATCCAGCAAAGCCAAGAGCTTACTGCAACCTGCCGTGCCTATTTTTTCTATTTCGCGACGAAGCTCTTCCATTTGCTGCGCTGTTGCATAGGGAGCCAACCTCTTCAACACTTTCATCGGCATCTCTGCAACTTCACGATCGGAATAAGGGAGGCTGACGCCGTGCTCGCGGATTTTCTCGAAGATTGCCGGAGCTTTTTCAGCAAGCTTAAGTTCCACCAAACGCAGTATCGCAGCTTGGCGGCTAAGCGACCATTTATCCATGGCAAAAGCAAGCTGGTCGATCTCTTTGGTCAGCGCCGCCCAGCTGGCGCTGTCTCCGTCTTGGGGAAGGGGCTTAGATAAAACCTCAACCAGCCGCCCGGAGACTGAGCTTGCAGGCAGAGGAACAGGTACGCCATATTCCTCACAAAAAGCAAGCTGGGTTTCGGCTTTCTCTCCAAGTTCCCCATACATTTTTGCCACGGCATACTCTTGACGCATTTTAGAGAGCCCTTCCAGGCCTTTTAGCGCATCAGCGGCTGATTTTGTAAGCCCGCTACAAGCAGCTTTACCTTCTTCGGCGCTCATACTTCCAGGCTCAAGCGGCAAAGCCTTAAGCGCATCTATAAGCCCGTCCCTGATTTGATAAGTGCTCTTTGGGAATGCAATCCGGCATTCAGCCAATTTGGAAAAAATAGCACCAGGATTGCTCCCTAGTTCCTCAAGCCTAAGATAGCAAAGATCAATCACATATTGCCGACATTCGGGCGGCAAGTTTCCAATTACGGACATATATCCCTGAAGCCGGCCGGCAAGAGCCTCCAGCTCCTTTGCATTGAGACTCTGCGGGGCTTTTTCCGTGAGTATGCTTGCCAGTTCTCGCGAGTATTCAAAGATATTCAGGGCCTGATGCTCAGGTAATTTAAAGTTAGACGCCAAATAATTCGTAAGCTCTTGCGGCGACTCCCATTTGCCGCGGATATCCGCTGTAACTGCCCGTCGCAACAGCGCCTCCTCAGCCATTCCATCCATTGCCTCAAAGGTTAAACCCAGATCGGCAACTTCTTTCCGCAGGTCAGGTGAATGCTCTGCTTTGTTACCTAGCTGAGCCATCTCGCGCGCCCACGCGCCGGCCGGAAGCTGAGAGCCTGCCGAATCAGTTTCTACCTTGGCAACCTCTTCTTTAAGCGGTACTTCGATCAGAGCCCTTTGGCTTTCTACGCCCATGACAAACTCCAAGTTCAGCGGAAAAGATAATCTCCATTGGACGTTATGGAAGAGGCCGAGCTGCCTGTGACATGCCAAATTGCAGGAATAAGACCCTGAGACTTATAGATTTCTTAAATATGCCTGCACTGTATTATAGACGAGCATGCTGACTGTCATCGGCCCCACTCCACCCGGCACCGGGGTTATCGCCAGGCATTGCGGGCGGACACTTTCAAAATCAACGTCACCCACCAGTCTTCCGGAACTATCGCGGTTAATGCCGACATCGATAACCACCGCGCCGTCTTTAATCCATTCCGCCCCGATGAAGCGCGCTATCCCGACGGCGGTCACTACAATATCAGCTTCACGTGTCACCAGCTGCAGGTTACGGGTCCTAGAGTGCGCTATAGTAACAGTGGCGTTCCGCTCTAAAAGCATCAATGCCGACGGCTTACCGACCAACAGAGAACGGCCAATCACAACGGCCTTGCGCCCCGCTAGATCCACCGCCTTGATGTCTTTAAGGGCTGCACCTTCCGCTCCAATGCCAACCGAAGAAAAAGCCAAATCGATAAGCTTCATAACCCCAAGCGGTGTGCAGGGTCTCAACCATCCTTCTCCACGCATTAATAAACCCTGATTCACCGGATGCAGGCCGTCGGCGTCTTTGGCCGGGTTAACGGCGGCAATTAACTCATTAGCAGAAAGATGTTTTGGCAAGGGAAGCTGCAAAAGAATTCCGTCAATGCGGGGGTCCTGGTTAAATTCTTGAATTGCAGCCTTAACCTCTTCGGATCCCGCCTCAGGGGGAAAAAACCGATCAAAGGTTTCCAACCCGCAGTCCCGGGCAAGCCTCTCCTTATTAGTCACGTAGGTATGAGAAGCGGGATTGTCCCCAACCAATATTACTCCCAGTCCGGGGGCACGCTGCCCGGCGAACTTAGCGCGCGAAACCTGCTCTTGAACTTCGGCCTGCACTAATTTCGACAGCCATTTGCCATCCAGGATCTTTGTTGAGTTTGTCATTAGACTAGTTCCCCCGCCTCAAGTATGACATCTTTACTCTATTTTTAGCCCAAGTTATATCACCTGCCATAACCCACGGTTCGTTGTTACCAGGTTGGGCGGTGTTATCGCCCGGATGGTTAGATAAGAACTTCTTTTTATGACCTAATCTTATAAAAGGCAAATAAGTTATGATTATCGGCGTTCCCAGGGAGAGAAAAACGTTAGAAAAGCGTGTCGCGCTGACCCCGGATGGAGCTCATGAACTGGTAAAACGCGGGCACACAGTCTTGATTGAAACCAAGGCTGGCGACGGCTCCCATTTCGGCGATCAAGCCTATGCTGAGTCTGGCTGCGAAATCGTGGCGACGCTTAAGGATGTCTGGACCCGTGCTGAATTGCTGGTTAAGGTCAAGGAACCTCATGAAGAAGAGTACCAGTACTTCCGCAGTGGCTTGGCGATCTTTGATTACCTTCACCTGGCCGGCATGCCGGAACTCACTAAAGCGATGTTGAAAGGCAAAGTCACAGGCATTGCCTATGAGCTGGTGCAAACGGAGGATCGCCGCCTGCCCCTTCTCGAACCCATGAGCGAGGTGGCCGGAAAATTAGCGGTGCTAAACGGCGCAAACTGCCTCCTGGCGCAAAACGGCGGGCGGGGAGTGCTTTTAGGCGGCACAATCGGCGTACGTCCGGGAAATGTAGCCATTATCGGCGCCGGCGTGGCCGGCCGTTCGGCCTGTGAGGTCGCCATCGGCACTGGTGCGCATGTAGCTATCCTAGACATCGATTACCGCAAGCTTGAGCAAATAAAGTTCCTTTTCGGCAACGCCGTCCGTACTATCCACTCCACTCGAGCCAGCGTCGCACGGGAACTGGAGAAGGCCGATCTGGTGATTGGCGCGGTGCTGGTGCCTGGCGCCGCTGCACCGCATGTCATAACCCGTGACATGATCCGTTGCATGAACAAAGGCTCTGTTTTTGTCGACATCAGCGTTGACCAAGGCGGTTGCTCTGAAACCACCAGGACCACATCCCTAGCCGAGCCCACCTACGAATTGGATGGTGTTATTCACTACGGCGTGCCGAACATGCCGGCCCAGGTGCCACGTACTTCCACTATGGCGCTGACGGCCGCGACTCTGCCCTACATAATAAAGATTGCCGACCTGGGGGTAATGAAAGCTCTGCAAACGGTAAAGGAAATCCGCAACGCTCTTAATGTTCACAACGGCTGTTTAACAAATAAAGCAGTCAGCGAAGCAGTCAAGATACCATACACCCCCATAGAACAGGCGCTGGGCTGACAAGAATTTTGCGTCCTTACCTGAAGAGCCGAAAAAGCAAGGCCCCATTAAGTATTCGAAGCAACCGGCATAGACGGCGGAGGCGGTGGTTTGGCAAGCTCATGCTTCTTTTTCTTAAACTTGCGGGTACCGGCTTCGTGGTGCACGGCGTCTTGGCGCCTGACGATTACCGGCGAATTTATCACCAAGGTGGTGGTTTCGCCGTCGCGCCGGTAGGAAATATCAAAAGCTTGCTTTTGTATCACAAAATAACGCTCAATCACATCGACCATTTCGGTCTTAAACTTAGCCAGCTCTTCGGCCGAAAGACCGGTACGATCCTGCACCAACACAAAATGCAGACGGCTCTTGGCCAACTGTTTGCTGGACGTTTTGTTGCCGAATATTACTCGTCTTAATCCATCAAACACGCTATCCCCCGCTCAAAAAGAAGCTTAAACTTATCCCACCCCCAAGCGCGCCGCAATGCGGCTCCAAAGCCCGGTATCGCTGTAATTGGGAAGTGGTATCTGTTCCCCGCATAACCGCCCCGCGATGCGCATAAATGCCTGCCCGGCCCGCGAACGCGGATTATAAACCACTGGCTCGCCACAGTTAGTAGCAACAATCACGTTTTCATCGCGCTCAACCACCCCGATTAGGTTTATACCAAGAATATCCTGTACATCCTCCACCGACAGCATTTCACCTTTACGCACCATATCAACATCCAAACGATTGATGATTAGCGAAGGATCCAGCCCTTTGGCCGCCAGCAAGCCGATCACGCGGTCGGCGTCCCGGATGGCCGGCACTTCCGGAGTAGTGACAATCAAAGCACTCTCAGCGCCGGCGCAGGCATTGCGAAAACCCTGCTCAATGCCGGCCGGCGAATCAACTAGAATAAAGTGAAACTCGCGCCGGTAATGCTCCAAGGCCGTCTCAATTTCTTCCTCGTTAATAACGTCCTTTTCATCGGTCTGTGAAGCCGGCAATAAATAGAGGTTGTTCGACTTTTTGGAGCGGATAATAGCCTGGTTGGGTTTGCAAACATTCTTAGCTACATCCACCAGATTGAAGACGATACGGTTTTCTAACCCCAGAATAACGTCCAGGTTCCGCAATCCAATGTCAGCGTCAACCACCAGCGTGCGTTTGCCCTTCAAAGCCAGTGCTGCGCCAAGACAAGCCGTGGTGGTCGTTTTGCCAACACCCCCTTTCCCGGAAGTAACAACAATCACCTCTCCCAGGTTTTTCTGCGTCCCATTGCGCGAATCACCGTTAGTTAGAGTCATCTTTTTCTCCTGCTTAATATGCCAAGAATTTCCAAACTAAGTTGCCACCAAGTGTTTACTTACCCCTGCGCCAATTAATGCCCCGAGCTTGATATGGCTCCACCACAATTAACGTCCCGTCCACACGCGCAATCTCCGGCTGGTCTCTGCTTTCCGGAGCCCCACGCGAGATGATACCACCGATTCTAAGTTGAGTCGGCTGAAAATTAAGGGCAAAAATAACGCGCCCGCCGCCGGTTTCATCATACGCTCCGGCATGCGCCACCCCGCGTAAAGTTCCCAGTACAATAATATCGCCGCCGGCAATCACCTCGGCCCCCGAATTAACGTCGCCGAATACCACAATCGAATGCTCCGACTCGACCCGTTGGCCGGAACGCAAAGTAGCGTAAATAACACGGCAATCGGCATCATCCCATAACGCCGCCGCGTCTTTCGCACTGAAAGATGTTTTGGCTGCACACGGCCCCGGTGCTTCCAGATCCTGCGCCAAAACTTGCATGCCGTCAAAAAGACTAGGGGATCGTGCTAGATTATAAGTCTCTGCTTCGGCTTGGTTGCCAGCCGCGCCGCCGCGGCCGTCACGTTTGGCTGAAGCAGCGTTTATTCCTGAGACACTCCGCCCCTCCATTTGGTCCTTCTCCGCCAGTGCAACTTTTCCGCGTTCATAAAGCCGCGAGACTTTCACGCTAACATTAAATCTCTCCAACAAAAGCCGCTTCGTTTCCTCAATATATGCATCCTCCGGCTTAATCCCCACCCACTCCAAACAAATCGCTTGGCCACCCAAAAACGTACGCCGCGCCTCCATGAAATCAATAAGGGCCGTTTGCAAAACATGAGGCTCAGCGCACCCATCCAGTCTCAACACCAAACCTTCCCCCGTCCCACGGGCGGTAATAACAGCACCTCGCTCTGCCTCAGATGGTGCTGCATTCAAAGAGTCTACTTTAAGCGCCGCTCGCGGCTCGCCGGATGCGGCGGGATCAGCGGGTTGCTCTGGAGTAAGATTTGCACCTCTGCGTATCTCATTGCGCAAGCAATAGTCCTCGGGCGGCTCAAAACCATCAAAAGTAATTTGGGCCCCTACAGATGGATCCTTGGAACAGGGGGCAGGACTAGTATTCTCGGTTGAATCAGTCATAAATCACCCCTCTTCTCGTAAAACGTCGCCTTAAGTGCCGATGAATTTATCCAGTCAGTTCGATGAATTAGATGAGCTACTTTGTTTAAGTAACTTATAACAAACTGCAACCAGGCCGGTCAAGATGGCTTTTACATAATTCTACCTGTACCATTTATCCCCTGCTATCACGCGGCTTAGAACCTAGAATAAAATAAAATGATAGAGAAAAAGATAAGACCTTGAAAACCTGCTCACTTCTTAAAATATGCCGGGCTTTTGCTAGTGGACTATACAGCGGCTATCTTGCTCCAGTTCCGGGGACCTTCGGCAGTTTCCTGCTGGTGGCTATTTGGTACCTGGCTCAACCACTTGGCTATCCCCAGTCATTCACCGCACAAGCTGCAATCTGTCTCTTGCTCTTTGTCGTCGGCTTCCTCTGCACACGCCATGTACTGAAGAACCTCAGCACGGCTGAGTTGACTCGACAAACCAAAAAACACGACCCGTCTTTTATAGTCATCGATGAGTGGGCTGGAATGCTGATTAGCTTGACAGGGATTCAGGGCCAAGAGCATTTCAAGATCATTTGTGCTTTTGCACTTTTCCGTTTTTTTGACATAATTAAGCCGCCTCCGGTGCGTTGGGCTGAAAAGTTTGAAGGCGCCTGGGGCGTTATGCTGGACGATATTGTGGCCGGATTTCTCGCCAACGTGGTATTGAGAGCAGCGTTTCATTGGCTGGTTTAAGTAATGACGCGCCACGCCTAAGTGATTGAATGGGGCCCGAATTGCAATGAAATCCATGCCATCTGCCCAAAGGATATTTTCATTTTCAGCCGCCGCATGCATCAGTACGGCTTTAACGGCGCTTACAGCCCTGCCAGCCACGGCGGCTGAAGCATTCGGCCAAACCATGGCCGAAAACGTCGGGCAAGATTCGCAAACTTCTTCACTGCCGGAGCAGCAAGCCTCGTATTCTTCAGATCGGCTGGCAGCTCTTTTTAAGGTGGGCGATACTTCCGGTCTTTCCGGCATGCTTGCATTCACGGCCAAAATAGGGAACCAAGACCGCCTTTTGGTTTTGGATCTCGACGCCGCCCGCATCCGCAAGATAATTGACGGGCCGGGCAATAACAGCTACCCGGCTTTTAAGCCGGACGGAACCAAGCTGGCTTTTACCTCGGATCGAGACGGAAACAAAGAAATTTATCTTGCCGATTGGGACGGCTCCAATCAACAACGCCTTACTAATAACAAAGTCAACGATGATAATGCGAGCTGGTCGCCAAACGGGCGTTGGATCGTGTATTACTCAGAAACAGGCAAGGGCAGCGAGGAGGCCAATGTTTTTGTGATAGATGCGGAAAATCCCTTGCCGCTTCAAATCACCCGTTTTAAGGGCCGTAATACCACCCCGCGCTTCGACATAGAAAAGAAAAGAATCGTTTACTCAACCAACCGTTTCTGGCCGGGGTGGGACATTTGTAGCTGGGACCTTTTAGAGAAAAAGGAAAAGTGCCTCCTTTCAGGCGCACAGACCTACTGCCGGCCGCGCTTTTCACCAAACGGCCTGTTCCTGGCTTATTCGGCGGGAGCTTTTAATGAGGTGGACATTGATGTGTTAAATCTCAAGAGCAACGAAAAAAAGAACTTGACCAATCTGCCGGGTAAGGAATACGACGCGAGCTGGTCAGGAGATGGAAAATACATTGCTTTTACAGCGGAGAACGGCCGCCGCGATGTCTTTAATGTCTTCGTCCAAGCACTGGATAACCCAAAATCCTTGCGTCCTTTGATAACCAGCGACATTTCAATAAGATTCTTGGATTGGTCCCCGGTCAAGACCCTGAATCTGGAAGCTCAGCGCATCCGCGAGGCGCAAGACAAAGAAGCCCTTCAAAGCCATCCAGGCGCTTCCCCTCTTTTGCCGTCCGCTGAATCAGTCTCAACTGAGTCAGCGTCAAATTTTTCCCCTGCTGTTTCCGCCCCGTTAAGCTCCACTCCTTTTGAGCCTTCCTTGGATTCAATGTTTGATTGACAGGGCGAAATGCGAATTCATGCTTGGCTCCTAAGCCTGATTCTAATTGCTACAAGCGGCTGCAGCCCGTGCTACGTACTGCAGGCTGCTTACGAACAAAGCAAAATCCTTCTTAATCGTGAAGATATTCAAAGCGTCATAAGCAGCCCGCACACTAGTCGCGAAGAGCAGCAAAAATTAAAACTGGTGCTGGAGGTCAGAGAATTCGCCAAGCAGCAGGGGTTCAATATTGGAAACGCTTTTACCAGCTATTACCGCTTAAAGCGCGCCGCCGCCGTCTGGGTCGTCTCCGGCTCGCGGCCCGATGCTTTTTCCTTGTACATGTGGTGGTTTCCTTTGGTAGGTTCCCTCCCCTACAAGGGCTTTTTCACCGCAGCGGCGGCTGAACGCGAGGCTCAAGCCTTGAATCAACAAGGTTTCGAAACCTGGCTCCGCCCGGCCGACGCTTTTAGCACTTTAGGATGGTTCGACGATCCGGTCTTTTCGAGCACCCTTAGGCATGACGCGGTGACAGTGGTGGACACCATTCTGCACGAAGCTACACACGCTACCGTTTGGATTGCAGAGCAAACTCAGTTTAACGAAAGCTTGGCTAATTTCGTGGGCGCCGCGGCTACGGTTCATTTCTATCGGGCGCGCCTGGACCAATGCACCCCTTCTGACAGCGAGTGCCGACAGACAAGGTCCCTGGAGCTTAAACGCGCTTTGCGGGCCTGGGAGCGTGAGTTGGCTCTTGGGCGCATTACTGAAGCCTTGTATGCAGAGCTAAATGAATTGTACCAGAGTGGAATTTCGAGCGCCGAGAAAATAAGAGCACGCGAGTTGATTTTCAACAAACATGTCGCGCCTTTAAGATCCGAATATCCAGAGTTGCAAATTCTAAAAGCAGTAAACAACGCCGAGATCTTACAACTTAAGCTTTATTTGACGGGCCTTAATGATTTTCATGCGCTTTTCCTGAGAAGCGGTTCCAGCTGGGGTGCTTTTTTTAAAAAAATGATATCTCTTAAAGAGCAAATTTCACATACGCCGGGGCAAGATCCATTTGAGCTTTTAAAGGAGGACCAGGCATGAGCACCGCATCCACATTTGCTGATCGTCTGCAGGACGCAATCGAGCGCACTAACAGCTGCATAGTAGCGGGGTTCGATCCACGCCTTGAAGATTTCCCGGCTTTTATCATCAAAGAATCTCAAACTCAAGCTAAAACCAAAGAAGATATAGTTTATCAGGCTTTAGTTGCCTTTTACTCCAGCGCTTTGGAAGCGATTTATGCGAGCATAGCCGCTATCAAGCCCAACATCGCTTTTTTCGAACAATACGGCTTAGGGGGGCTTAGAGCCTACGGCGAAATTCTCAGCCTGGCGCGTGAGTATCAAATTCCAGTAATTGCGGATGCCAAGCGTGGCGATATCGGCTCCACCGCTACGGCTTACAGCGCGGCTTTCTTGGGACGCGTGGCTGTTCTGGGGGAAAATGTGCCGGTTTTTGACGCCGACGCCGTGACCGTAAATCCCTTTCTGGGGTTCGATACCTTGGAACCATTTCTTAAGGATTGCACGGCATACGGTAAGGGAATTTTTGTCTTGGTTAAAACTTCCAATCCGGGTTCCAGCGATATCCAGGCCTTACAGGTTACTTCTCCGGACAAACACGCCACCTTGACTGTCAGCGAAGGTATAGCCGCTTGGTTAAACAGCCGTTCCCAACAGTTGCTTGGCAAATGCGGTTTTTCCGGCTTGGGGGCAGTGGTCGGCGCCACGTATCCAGATGAGGCCCGGCGGCTTAGGCGGCTTATGCCGCGCAATTTTTTCCTGATTCCCGGCATGGGGGCTCAAGGGGGTTCAGCCGAAGATGCAGTGGCCGGGTTTGCTCGCCATTCAACAAGCGGAGAGTCGGGGGGGGCCATTATTAATCTGTCACGTGCACTGTTCGGCGCCCTGCCTGCCGCATGTAGTTCAAAGAAAGACCTTAAGGAAGAGATTCAGGCCCGCACTGCCAAATATAATCAAGAGATAAGACAGGCCTTGAAATGAAAATCCTTCCCGGAAAAAGCGCGAGTCCAGAAGCAGCTTCCGCCGGTTTCCCGGCCGGCGCTTTGGTTTTGTATGAACATGACGGGGCGCCTCTTTTGGCTGCTGTCCTTGGCTTCAAGAAAGACAAATACACGCTGCTGAACGAACGCGGCCGTGAAACGGCGATGGCCGCCGTGCGGCTACATGCCTTGCCGGGCCGGCTGCCGGATTCGCTCCTCACGCTTGAGGAGCGCGCGCGTTTTCTTTGCGATTTGCATGAGCAGGCCCAATTACGGGCCGCTTCCATCAAACTTGAAGAATTATGGCTGGTCTTAGCCGAACAAGCCCGTGATTACAGCAACCAAGAGCTTAGCGAGCTTTATTTTGCAGACAACACGCTGCTTAACCATTTGGCCCTTAGATTGGCGCTTCTCTCTGATCGCACATATTTTAAACGCTCCAAGGAGAGTTTTACGCCGCGACCGCCGGCAGTAGTCGAAGAGCTTAAAAAGGCTGAAGCGGCCCGGGAGGAAAAACTAAGACTGCAAGAGACAATCCTCGCGGCATTCAAAGCCCGCCTGTCGGATCAGAACGCCGCTGTGCCGGTTGAGATTAAAGCCTCCATCCGGCTTCTCGAAGACTATGCCGCTGGAGCGGAGCTGGAACACAACCAACAAAAAGAGGCTAAAGAGCTTCTAGAGCTGGCGGCTCAGGAACTAGGCCTCTCCCTTACTGGGGCCAAGGAGCAGCAGGCTTTTACGCTCCTGGAAAAAATCGGGCATTTTAAGGCCGATACAAACCTTGCCATTATCCGTGAGCGGTTGCCACTTGATTTCAGCGCTGAGGCGCTTAAGGAAGCTGAGCTCATCCAAGTCCCTCAAAACCTGGCAGGATATGAAACCAGCAACCGGGCGCCGCGGCTTGATCTGACCGCTTTAAATACACTGACCATCGACGACTTCAGCACAAAAGACATGGACGACGCCCTATCGCTTGAAAGAAGCGAAAGCGGTTACCGTTTGGGAATACATGTAAGCGACGTCGCCTCGCTCTTGCCTACTTCCGGTGCGCTCGATCGCGAAGCTCGGCGCAGAGCCACCTCAGTCTACTTGCCCGAGCAAACAATCAATATGTTGCCGGAGGCCTTGTCGCAAAACAAGTTGAGCCTGGTGCGTGGAGCGGTGCGTCCGTGTTTAAGCTGCTTATTTGAAGTTAATCGGTCCTTGCAAGTACTGAACGGCAGCATTGTCCCATCTCTGATCAAGGTGCAAAAGCGTTATACTTACGACGAAGTTGATCAGATGCTGGAAAATGACAGTGGTGATCTTTCAGTACTATACAATATTTCGGTCAACCGCGAGCTTCAGCGTATGCAGCAGGGAGCGCTTAAGGTTTTTAAGCACGATCTGCAAATAATCATAGACCCGGACGGTTATGTGAGCATTGTGGAATTCGATGAACACGGCCCGGCCCGTTCGCTGGTGGGGGAAATGATGATCCTGGCCAACACGCTGCTGGCCGATTACGCCGCCCGACATAATATTCCCGTTGCCTTCCGTTTACAGGAGCCCCCCGACGAGCCGCTGGCTGATGTACCCAGTGGGCCGGCCAAAGACTACGCCCTGCGGGCCAACCTAAAAAAATCCACCATTGCTTTCACTCCCGGCCGGCATGCGGGCCTGGCCCTTAAGGCTTACATACAGGCCACCTCCCCGATCCGGCGTTATATTGACCTATGCAATCAGCGCCAAATTCTACATCATTTGCAAACCGGCTCTCCCCTCTATTCGCTTGAGGAATTCCAGAGGATTGTCCAAGAAACTGAAGAACCTTTAATAAAAGCGGGAATAGTAACCAGAGCTACCAGACGTTATTGGCTGCTCAAATACCTGGACCAGCGCCGCAAGCAAAGAAACCCCGACAATCCGCAGGCCGACGTCATACGAGGCACTGTACTGAGAAGCGATCTTAAAAACCCGCTTGTCGAACTCGAGGAAGTTTATCTACCGGCTCTGGTCAAGACCGACAGCGCGGTGAAACCGGGCGATGTTTTAACGGTAAAGATAGCGGCGGTCGATCCGCGCTATGATTACTTGAAGTTGGAAAAGATTTAACAGCCTCAATGCAGATACTTAGCTCAACTAACTGTCAAACTCGGGACAAAATTCACGGCCTGGGTGCGGCAAGCAGTGGGCATCAGAAATATTGCGCTCCCACAGGCTTTTAGCTCGGGGGACACAGCGCCCTAATTTGACCAGCTATGAATATGCTGGACTCCTTCTTACTTAATAGTTTAGGTCGCCATTAGGCAGAAGGCCTCTAATTAATCAACCTTTCCGGCAAGCGCGGCCTCTGCCATTGGGGACTAGAATCGGATTCTCCACAAATCTCGCTGATTAAATCAAAAGCCTGAGTGAGGAGCTCCACTTCGTTTATCGCCAGCTCAATAATCTCACAGGACTGCTCTTCCAACTCGTTTAAAACCTTTTTTGACATTGTTGAATAAAACCCCTGCTCTACAAAACTTCCCGCTTCTTAAAAACAAAATTTAACGTCCTTGATTTTTAGAAGCATAATCCGGGCCAAGAGTTACAATCGGCTTTGCAGCCCGGAAACTTTAGAACTGGACCTATAAGTAGAGCTAAGATTAAGGATAGTTCTCCAACCCCCTCGGCCTGGATGGCTCCCTGCGCCAAGAAACCGTCATCCCTGGAGTTAAAACCCTTCTTTAATTGTCTGCAGTCACCGGCCGAGCCCCTTCTTCCGGCTTAAGCGGGATCACCTTTATGACCAGGAGCACGCCGCTTGTGACGCTGCTGTCGGTGCCGGTCAACATGCCTTCGTCCGGGTCAAAATGCATGCGGGTGTTCAATATATCCGCCCCCGCTTCATCCTGCCATTTAAGCGACATACCGACCTGCTTGGCTTCCACATACAAAGGCCGCAAACTTAAGGCCTGCCCACCGTTAATCAGCATAGTCTCTTTCTTTCTAAGCGGCACTATTCGTTCTTCAGCCGAAACAAGATTAAAAGTGCGGTACGGAAGCCGGCTGAGTTTCGGAGCAATATCACGCAAGCGGCTATCAATCATCATTGTTGGAGGCTGCTCAGCAATATTCCCAGCCTCAGGATCAAACCTACCGGCCGCTCGAATCGTCCGGATCTGGACCATGACATAAGAGGTGTTTCCTTTTGCGCTGAGTCCGTCATAAGGTTGGGCCCCCACCCTATTCTCCGTTACAGCTTGGGCCGGGAGTAACAAAACCAAAGCTAATGTCAAACAAAAAACCGTGCGCTCAAGCATAATAAAATTTCCAAGCTAGTTCCGGTCATCAAAAGCTGAATAGGCCGTTGGCAAATTATCTTCCAAGATTCTGATTGGTTCTTTCCCCTCCACCCGCGGCGTTAAATCCACAATTTTTTTATCTGCCTCGCCCTGCGGCGCAAGCTGCACCCCCTCCGCCAATCTTAAAGCGCGGTTACGATTCACCCAAAGGATCGCCGCGCTTTGGTTTGAATCTTGAATAACGTTCACCCGCCCGCGGCTTTTCATCCATTCTACTTCAAACACTCTAGGCGGCATCCGCCCGGATGGAAGCAGCTGCACGGTACCGGGCTCCGTGCGCGGATCGGTGCGAAAACCAGCCTCTGAAAATCCTTCCCGCACATCAGCCGCCTTAAAAAGCCCTGGTCGGAACGGCTCAAGCACTGTTCCCCCAGGTGGCATATTGGAAAATCTAAATACCACGAAGGCCAAAACCGCTGTGACAACCGCTCCGGAAAAGCTCCATTTCAAGGGCTCCCATAAGGCGCTCAAAACCGGCCGCTCCAGCAAGGAAAGCTTAAAAGATCTACGTCCCAACAAAAGCTCCGTTTGCTCTTCCTGCCTTATGCGGGCCGCTACACGATCCCAAAAACTTGGCACCTCGTGTCGGCCGTTCAAAACCTCCTGTTCGGCGGGCCAGTGTTCTTTGACCCGGCGCAGAGTCTGTTCCATTTCCTCCACAAAAGATCGCGCCGCAGCATTGGCTTTAAGCAGACGTTCGGCCCAGAACTTGCCAAGCACGCTGCATTCGCCGTCTAAATACGACACTAAAAGCCGCTCTTGCTTCTCGCTAAGAACCTGCTCGCCTTTAGGCCGCCCATTCGACTCGTCTTTCTTTTCCATTTTCAGCCTCTCTCACTAGCTGTTTTTTCTTGCTTTTTTGACAACCAGCGCTCCCAACAGCAGCTGAAGCACTTTCAGCCTCTGCTCTTAAACTCTCAGCCGGGCCCCCCGGACGCTTAAGCGGCCGACAGTTGCCCGAGTGCCCGCTTTCATCGCCTCCTTCTCTTGCCTGTCCCTTTTCCCCGGCCCAAGCAAGCGCATGCTTAAGCCTTTTTCGCGCATAATGCAGACGGCTCATAACCGTGCCACGCGAAACGCCTGTAATGCGGGCAATATCTTTGTAACTTAAGCCCTCAATTTCCCGCAGCATTATCACGGCCCGGTGTTCTTCACTTAAACTATCCAACGCCCGCCGTATTTCCCGCCCTTGCTCCTTTCCCAGCACGACCGCATCGGGGCTTGATGGATAACTGTCCAGGGCCGGGGCGGCATGCAGATTAGTCTCGTTAAATTGGACGTTATCGACGCCTCTTCTAATCAATTTACGCCTAAAATCAATGGCCATATTGTAAACAATACGGTAGAGCCAAGTATAAAATGAGGACCGCCCTTTAAAGTCGCGCAGCGAAAGATACGCTTTAACAAACGACTCTTGGGCTACATCTTCAGCATCCTCTTTGTTTTTTAACACCTCAAAGGCCAAGTTATACACGCGCTTTTCATATTTCTCGACCAGGGCGCGGTAAGCGGCCGATTCACCGCCTCCGGCGCGTTTCACAAGCTCTGCATCATCACGTGTTTCCATCATTCCGCCGAAACTTTACTTGGCCCTTAAACGTGAGCTTCCTGCCAATTCCGGCCCCAGCCGACATCCACCTTGAGCGGCACCTTAAGTTCGACTATTTGCTCCATTTCCTCTTTAATAATCCCGGCGGCTTGGTCGACATATTCCGCATCGCATTCAAACAAGAGCTCATCGTGGATTTGAAGCACCATGGCAAACGGCAGCTTTTCCTCCCCTATGCGCTGATCAATGCGCACCATGGCTCTTTTTATCACATCCGCCGCTGAGCCTTGAAGCGGAGCATTAAGCGCAGCCCGCACCACAAAGCCCTCATCCCGGCCGCTGGTGTCAATCTCCGCTAATACTCTCTTACGCCCGAATATGGTGCGCACATAACCGTTCTGCCGGGCCTCTTTTTCCAGACTGTCAAAAAACTCCCGGACTGCCGGGTAATGAGCAAAATAACCCTCGATATAGGCATTGGCAACCCCAAGCGGGATCCCCAATTCGCGCGCCAAACGAAAACCGCTCATCCCATAAACAATGCCAAAATTGATGGTCTTGCCCAGGCGTCTTTGCTCCGGCGAAACCTCGGCGCCGGGGCTTAAATCCAGAATCTCCCGCGCGGTGCGGGCATGAATATCCACACCGGACTTAAAAGCCTGGATCATGTTCTCGTCACCGCTCATATGGGCCAAGAGCCTTAATTCAATCTGGGAGTAATCCGCTGAAATCAAAACCCGCCCCGCCGGAGCCACAAAAGCCGCGCGGATACGCGCGCCTTCCGCGGTCTGAATGGGGATATTCTGCAGATTGGGGTCAGAACTGGAAAGCCGGCCGGTTGCGGTCCCAGTCTGATTGAAATTAGTGTGCAGACGCTTAGTAACAGGCGAAACTTGTGCCGGCAAAGCGTCAATATAAGTGCTCTTCAGCTTATGCAGGAACCTATGATGCAAAATCAAGCCCGGCAAGGGATGATTTAAGCTCAGCTTTTCCAAAACACTCGAGTCTGTTGACACCCCGGTCTTGGTGCGTTTGAGCCCCTTGCTGGAAATACCCAGCTTATTAAACAAAACCTCAGCCAGTTGTTTAGGTGAATTTATGTTAAACTCCACACCCGCCATTTGATAGATCTGCTGCTGGACTTGCTCTAGCTCCAAGGCAAATTGCTGTGACATGCCAGCCAAAAAATCCACGTCCAAGCCTACGCCCTCAAGCTCCATGCGGGCCAATACGGAAACTAATGGCATTTCAATATTACAAAGAACCGGCATCAGTTCCCCGGCCCGCAGTCCTTGTTCCAACCTTGCTTTCAGCAGCCAGGCATAGTGGGCATCCTGACAGGCATAGCGCGTAGCGGCCGCTGGCGAGACATAGGAAAAATCAGGGGCTTGTCCTGCCACCTCGTCATACTCGATCACTCTACGATCGAGAAACTCGCGCGCCAGAGCAGTCAAATTATAGCTGCCCTTATCGGGATTAAGCAGATAGGCCGCCACCATGGTGTCAAAACCTAAACCGCGGACATCTACACCATGGCGCGCCAATACTTTTACGTCATATTTAAGGTTTTGCCCGTATTTTTTGACGTCGGCGGCGGCAAAAATCGGCCCACACTTATGCAAAAACACCTCAAGTGCCGCCTGACCCGGCTCGTTAAGATGGCCGAGCGGAAGATAGTAGGCGCACTCATCTGACCAGCAAAATGATACTCCCACAATCTTAGCGCTCAAAGCATCCAGCGAAGTGGTCTCAACATCGAAGGCAAACTCGCGCTGTTTGACAAACTCGTTCAGCCAGTGGGGAAACTCCTTTTCCTTGATGGTAATGTAATTATCGGCACCAGCTTTGATTTCGCCGCCTGGCAGACCCAAATCCAAGTCTGAGAGAAGGGAGGAAAATTCAAAACGCTCGACAAGCTCACGTAAAAGTTGACGATTAGGCTCCACGCGGCAAAGCGCCGCCATAAGGGACTCGTCACTTAAGCTTCGAGCTTCCACAACCTTGTCACCAGATTTAATCGCAACCGGGGCTTGGACATCTATCTCAACCAGTTTTCTGCTTAGACGCAAAATATCCCTATCTAATTCAATTTGCTCTGAGATTTTCCTTCGGTTGCGAATAGTTAAGTCTTCTTTGATTTGCGCCAGAGAACTTAAGACCCCTTCTACATTCCCATACTTTTCAACAAGTTGGGCCGCCGTCTTGGGCCCGATACCCTGTACCCCAGGCACATTGTCGGAAGAGTCCCCGCTTAACGCCAAAACTTCCACCACCTGGCCGGGGGGGACGCCAAATTTTTCTTTAACCTCCGCCTCTCCGTAATGCTTATCATGTAGCGGGTCCCAGATAGTTACTCCCGGTCTTACAAGCTGCATCAGGTCTTTGTCGCCGCTTACGATTACAACCTCTTTCCCTTTAGCAGCTAATCTATCGGCAAGCGTCCCGATTACATCGTCTGCTTCATAACCGGGCAGTTCCAAAACAGGCAGCCCCAAAGCGCTTGCAATCTGTCTAAAATAAGGCAGCTGGGCCAAAAGCTCTGAAGGGCACTCAGCGCGATTGGCCTTATAACGTGGATAAAGTTTCAAACGGAAAGTCTCGCGCCCTACATCAAAGGCCACCGCCATGTAATTCGACTGGGCGTCTTGGAGCAGCTTGCGCAACATGCGCGTAAAACCGAAAAGTGCATTGGTTGGAAAGCCCGAACGGGTGGAAAGCGGCGCTATGGCGTAAAAAGCCCGAAAGATATAGCCGGAGCCGTCCACCAGGTACACTATGTCGCTCATTAGGACTGATTCGACAGCAGTGGCGGAAAAAGATCAACCCGCCTATAAAGCCCGTGCTTAAGAGCTTGAATCACTATGAAAACTTCTGATTGCAGAGCTAATACATGTGTCCCCCAGCAAGCGCTGACTTAAGGCAGGCGGAGAATCGACGGCGGCTATTTATTTAACTGGCGTCAGATTCAAGCCCAACCGCTGGTTCAGCGCAGCACGCAAGTTGTTTTGAACACTCTGGGGAACTGGTTTGTCTTTGAGTTCGCCGGCCAGCTGCACCACCCAAAGGTAGCTTGCGCTCATTTCGCGGCAATGAGCGCACCTTTCAATATGTGCATCCACGCGAGCTCTAAGCGTGCAAGCCAGCTCTTGATCAGCGTAATCACCAAGCAAATCTTCCACATCCTGACAGTCGAGGGCCTCTTTCTCGAGGATTCTCAGCTGGAGATCGGTTATGTTGTTCTTCATAGGTTCCCTGGTTGAGGTTACTCAAGTCCTTAATTCAACTTCGAGAACAATGAACAAACAGCTAAAAACCCAACCCCGTTCAACCATGATCAAATAATTAATTTGTCCGCCTCCGTCGCCGGTTGCAAGGAGGGAAAACCGGGGAAGCAACCAACCGAACCTTTATTAAAAGCGCACTCAACTCAATAAATTATATTTCCAAATCATTTGAGCGGTGTCTGACCAGTCAGTCACTGTCCTCTAAGGTAATTTGATTCAGATGCGACAAATTCGATGCAAATTTGTTACAAAATTTTTACAAGGCTCGCTTTAGACCACAGGGCAATCAGGCTGTCGCCGTAACCATATGATATCATTGAATACCCCCGGCGCCGTTCTTTAACGGTGTTATATTCGCCATCACCTTTCCCTTGCATTCAAGGCGGCGTTCTTGTTTGGCAGCCTATATTATTCACTTAAAATATACTTTGAAGCAGAGACAAAGTGGTTTAAGGTACCAAACTGGTCGCATAGGACAGTACATTTACGATAAGGGAGAGCCTAATATGAGAAACATCAGCGCCAGATTCAGAAGTGCAACAAGTACATTAGCAGTTATCTTCCTTTTCAGCTCTTTATTCTTAAATGGTTGCGACGGAGGGGGTTCTGACTCTTTAAATCTAAGCTTTATCGGGACAGTTGAGAATTTGGAGTTCGGTCCGCAAAACTCCACCAAAACGGCAGCAGCCGGCGTTCAAGTGTGTGCTCTAGGAGGTTGTGATGTAACCAACCAGAACGGCCAATTTTCATTCAAGGTGGACGGGGATCAATTTACCGGCGGGGACGTTCTGTTCCAATTCTCTAAACAACAAGATTGGAATACAGGTTTGGTTGTAGAAAATATTCCCAGCGGCCCAGGGGTCGTTTCTTTCAAGTTTGCATTGCATGACAATACTGTATTTGGCGGATTAGATGCTTTTGATCAGTCCTGCGTAACGGATAATTTAGGTTCCTATCGCGGCTGCGCAATCTGTTCTTACACTCTTATGATTGATATGGTGGTGAGAGATTATTGGGAAACGGGTGAGCCCGGCTGCTATAATTGCGGAAGCTATATACGCAGTAAGACCTGGCAAGATTCCCAAGGATTTTGGCATGACCAGGTCGAAGAATGGGAATATGTGCGCCGCGCAAGCTTCGACCCGGGGAACGGCGAAGAACAAATCGATCCGGCTGCAGTTCCGCAAAACTACCGTGGGGTGACCTATCTTATTTCACGTGTGGCAAACGGACGTTATGCGAACTATGTTCAGATTACGCCTGAGGCGGGAGGAGGCGTTTTTGGTAATGCGCTACATTTGTCTGTCGGCGGGCAGCTCGTGTTTGCCAAATTTGTTCCCTTTGAAGAAGCGATTAGAACGGGCAACGACTTTATAACCGCCGGCTCTCCTACATCTAGGAATAGCATTCCTTCCGCTGCCACAACGGAAAGTGCAGAGCCTGTTCGGGATCGGGCACCTGTTGTTACCTATAGGAAAGGAAATGTTTCAGCATCCATATATAAGACACAAATGGATAGTTACAGCGTCGGTGTTTCAGTGGATGATAAATTCGTTGTGACTGTTTACAAGGACTGCAATACCTGTCCGTACTTTTATTTTTTTACTGCTGAAGAACGGGCCAAAACTTACCTAGAGCTACTGCAGGGCTGGCGGCATAATAAGCCGTAATGGTCCGTTTTAATTTCTGCTGACGGCATCCGCCGTAGGGGGGAGAACCAGCCGTATTAAGCTGCTAAAGCTCAAGCAATAAGTTCTGTCTAGGGAATGAAATCGATACCCCCCCCCGCGCGCAAATTGGTCCCGGAGGTAAGTCTGATTTCCGCTACTTACATAAAAAAAATAGACCCCCTTGCCTCGCTCGCTAATATTGCCTGATGAAAAACAGCTGACGGCCGTGATACAGATCGTTAAAGACCATGCTTAAACGTCTGCTTAATACTCTCAGTTTTCACAATCTTTTAATCTTGCTTGCGCTTATTACTCTTTTCCAAGGGGGATTTGAGCGCTTTGCGGATGACCCGGGCGTAGGATGGCATTTAGAGACCGGCCGCATTATCTGGGAAACCGGCCGAATCCCACGTTCTGATCCATTCTTGGAAAGCCCCTTCTCCTCTCCCCGCCCTTGGGTTTCTGACCAGTGGCTTAGCGATTTACTGCTTTATGTTCTTTACAAGCATGGCTCCTGGGAATTGGTTTATGCCTTTCTGACGGCCGTATTTTTCAGCACCTTTATGGTCTTTTTCCGGCAACGCACGGCCTTTATTTGCGGCTCTTCCCTGATGGCCGCCTGCGCGGCGTTTGTGGCCTTAAAGTTTTCTACTATTCATTTCATTTTGCGACCCGTGCTTCTGAGCTTTCCACTTTTCAGCTTCGTGCTGCTTAAGTGTTTTTCTCTCTACCGCCTTAAAACCTCCCTTTCGCCGCGTACAGTGCTGGAACTGGCACTGGCCTTTGTTTTGTGGGCAAATTTACACCCTTCATTTGTGCTAGGGCTCTTGCTGATGCTTATTCTTCCCATCGCCATTTGTTTCGATCGCCTTGGCTTAGGTGAATTCAAACACTCTTCACAAACAGTGCAGGCGGGCCTACTTCTCTTTCTTCTCTCTTCAGCCGCTACGCTGCTTAATCCATATGGCTTCGCCCTTCATCAGAGCATCCTTTCCTTGGCTGAAAATAAATACTTCCTTGATCTGCATGAAGAGTGGAAGGCGTTAAATGTAGGAAGCCCGGAAGGAAGCCTCTTTCTGTTTACGGCCGGAATGCTGCTTTTTGTAGTGCTCTTGACCAAAGGGGAAAAAGTTCCTTGGCGCTCCTTTGAACTGGCTTTGAGTTTGCTGTTTACCTCGGCTGCTCTATCCAGCGTGCGGTTTTTGCCTTATTGGGCCATGACAGCCGCTGTCTTAGTAGCAGACGCCTTGCCGGCGCTTAAAAGCGCATATTTATTGCAAGGCTATTACTTAGGACGCAAGCTAAGCGATTTCCTTGCAAGGCTGGAACAACATGAGAGAAAGAGCCGCTTAGGCCTAATTTTAAGCAGTGTCATTGCCCTGGCGTTACCTATCTATGCGTTGCTTTTTAGAGACCTTCCTTGGGCCGCTAAACCGCTTGGTCCTAGCCAAAACCGCTATCCATATGATGCCGTCTCCATCATGTTGCAAGAGAGTTCAGTCCAGCGGGTCTTTTCCCATCCCAACTGGGGCGGCTTTATCACCTGGTTCGGTCAGGGCCGGCTTAGACCATTCATCGACGATAGAAATACGCTACTCGGTTCTTCTTTCCACCGCCACTACATGGAACAGCTTGAATCTAAAGAACAACTTATAGCCTATGCAACCAGCCTGAAAGCCGACTGGCTGCTTTTACCGGCGTCAAATAAGCTTATTAAAGAGCTTGAAAACACTAGGGAGCTCAAGCTGACTCATAAAGATGAGGTGTCCTTTCTTTTTAAGCTTGTTGAAAAATAGAGTTACAGCATATGGAAGAAGCGCCTGGAACCTCTTATCAAAACGCCATGGATCAGCGGATTATCTGGGACTTTTACCAAAATAAGACGCCCGGCCTATTCGATGACAATGTAGCTCGTCTTGGCTATCTCGTCAGGCAGCTGAAACCTCCTTGCCGGGTGCTGAATATTGGAATCGGCAACGGGCTTTTTGAAAGGTTAGCAAGCATAGCCGGGCATGAGGTGGTGTGCTTGGATCCTTCCACAGAAGCCATTGAAAGGCTTAAACGAGAAATCCCTCTCGAGGCATACGTTGGGGTAAGCAGCGCCATTCCTCTTCCCAACGAGAACGTCGATGCAGTGGTAGCATCCGAATTGCTGGAGCATTTAAAAGACAATGAGCTGCAAAGCACCCTTTGCGAGATACGGAGGGTTTTAAAGCCGCAAGGTTCTTTTTTAGGGACCGTGCCGCACAATGAGAAATTGGAAGCAAACATGGTGTTGTGCCCGCATTGCGGCGCCCGTTTTCATCGCTGGGGGCATGAACGTGCTTTTACCATCCAGTCAATTGGGGAATTACTGGGAGGTTTTTTTGAGATACAGCAAATTTCCCGGCGTAAGTTTGTCCCCTGGCGGAGAAGATCCTCGCTCTATAAGTTATCCGGTCTCTTAAAGGTGGCCCTTGTTTTCTTGGGGCTACCGGTTGAGAACACAAACATTTTTTTTCTGGCCCGGAAACGCACCGCCTGAGGAAATTTTTCCTCTGCCGCTCCGTCGTGAGGAAATACCCATATAAGACCGAGGGTTAACACTCGCTTGTCTTTTGCCGTTGGCTTATAGGCCGCCGTCAGCGTTTTTTATGGGGTAAAAGATCTGTGATCGTCCCTTCCGCCATCTCGGCTGCAAAATACAAGGTTTCCGACAACGTGGGGTGCGCATGGATCGTCAGCCCAACATCCTCAGTGTTAGCCCCCATCTCGATTGCCAGCACGGCTTCGGCCAATAGTTCTCCCGCAGCGGGACCAACAATACCCACACCGATGATGCGACGGGTGTCCCTATCCAGAATGAGTTTAGTCAAACCGTCGCTACGACCCATGGAGAGCGCCCGCCCGCTCGCCGCCCATGGGAAGCTTGCTTTCTCGATCTCAATACCACGGGCCTTAGCTTCGCTTTCCGTTATGCCAGCCCAAGCCACTTCAGGATCCGTGTAGGCGACCGACGGAATAGCAAGGGCCTGGAATTCGACCTCGCAGCCGGCGATAACTTCGGCTGCCGTTTTCCCCTGATGGACCGCCTTGTGCGCTAGCATTGGCTGGCCGACAATATCGCCGACGGCAAAAATGTGCGGCACGTTGGTGCGCATTTGCTTATCCACCGGGATGAAACCTTGTTCGTCGACGAACACCCCCGCCGCTTCGCAACCAATACTCTTGCCATTGGGGCGGCGGCCGATGGCAACCAGCACACGATCATAGACCTGCGCTTCAATTGCCTGCTCACCTTCGAATGAAACATGAACGCCGTCCGGCCTTGGTTCTAACTTTGCAACCCTGGTGTTGACCATAATATCAGCAAAGCGCTTTTCCAGGCGCTTTTGAAGCGGCCGTACTAGATCACGATCACATCCTGGAATCAGGCCTTCGCTTAATTCAACAATGCTGACCTGACTGCCGAAGGCATCGTAAAATGTCCCCATTTCGAGGCCGATGATTCCCCCGCCGATAACAAGCAAACGCCGGGGGATTTCTTCCAACTCCAGAGCAGCACTGGAGTCCATGATACGCGGGTCTCGCTGATGCTCGGGAGGCAGACCGGGCATTTGAACAGCCTTAGAGCCGGCGGCAATAATGGCATGATCGAAGGAAACAACGGTTGGTTTGCCATGCGCTTGCGTAACAGCAAGTTGGTGGGGACTCATAAATCGGCCCTCTCCTCGCACAACTGTGACCTGACGCTGTTTAGCAAGCACCTCAAGGCCGGCGGTCAGTTGCCCCACTACCCGGCGTGTTTTCCAGGCACGCAGTCTTTCAAGGTCAAGCTCCGGCTTCCCAAAGGAGAGCCCGTGCTCAGCCATATCTTCCACGTCGATGATAACTTTAGCAGCGTGCAGCAATGCCTTGCTCGGAATGCACCCCACGTTGAGACAAACACCCCCCAAGGTCGGATAACGCTCGACTAGCACAACCTTCTTTCCCAAATCGGCGGCGCGGAACGCAGCGGTATAGCCACCCGGCCCCGCCCCCAGCACCAGCACCTGAGCATGGATATCAGCCGCATCGGCTCTTGAAGGCGCCAGTGATATGGCGGTGGTTTCTCCCCCCCCGAGCGAGGAAAGGTTGCTTTGCAAATCACATGGAATCTCCCTTTTTCCCTCCTCCTCTTTGCCCTCTTGGCCGGTAACTTCCAACAACAAAATTTTTGAGCCTTTAGAAACCTTATCACCTACTTTGACGGTTACAGCTTTGACAATCCCGCTATAGGGCGAGGGAATATCCAGTGAAGCCTTATCGGACTCAAGTGTAATTAGCGGCTCCTCCACCCGGATGACATCACCCGGCTTAACATGGACCTCAATTACGCTAACGTCCTCAAATTTTCCGATATCTGGAACAGCAACTTCGATATTTTTCATGTAAACCGAGCCTCTTATGCCGGCAAAAACAGGGGAAGTCCTACGCAAAAGCCGTTATTAGAGTTCCTCTATTCGCCCCATGTAAACATCACAAAAGCAAGCGGCGCACGTCAGACAGCATCACACGCAAATGACCGGTGAAGCGAGCGCCATCAGCGCCATCTATAACACGATGATCATAGGAAAGCGCCAGTGGCAGCATCAAGCGCGGCTCGAAAGTCTTGCTCTTCGGGTCCCAGACCGGCCGATAACTTGCCCGGGAAACACCAAGAATAGCGACCTCCGGGCAGTTGATGATGGGAGTAAACGCAGTGCCGCCAATCCCACCTAGCGATGAAATGGTAAAACAACCCCCTTGCATTTCCTCAAGCTTAAGTTTTCTTTCACGCGCTTGCGCCGACAGCTCTCCTAACTCACGCGCTATGTCCAGCACGTCCTTTTTGTTGACATTGCGGATAACCGGCACAACCAATCCGTCCGGCGTATCGCAAGCAAAACCAATATGGAAGTACTTTTTCAGGATCAGTTCGTTGCCGTCAGCAGACAAGGAGGCATTGAAATTGGGGTAGGCGCGTAAAGCATTTACCACCGCTTTCATTAGAAAAGCAAGCAATGTGAGCTTAACGCCGCGCTTTGCAGCTTCCTCCTGCATGGATTTACGAAACTCCTCCAAGTCAGTGATATCGGCCTCATCGAACTGCGTGACGTGCGGCACAGAGACCCAATTGCGATGCAGATTAAGGGCGGAGATTTTCTTAATGCGGGAAAGCGCTTGCGGTTCTGTTTCACCGAACTCGCGAAAATCGATGTTGGGCATAGCCGGCACAGATAAGAATGTGCTTCCACTCACCACTTCAGTCCGGCGCTTACTCATCTCAGCTTTCACCCAGGCCTGGACGTCTTCCTTGGTAATCCGTCCTCGGGGCCCGCTTCCCTTGATGCGCCTAATATCGGCGCCCAGCTCACGGGCTACCTTGCGTACCGAGGGGCTGGCATAAGGTACCTTGCCGCGCATAAATTCTATGTGTTCGGCCATAGGATTGGGTGTGCCTTGAGGCATAACTGGTTTAGGTGCCTGCTCTACAGGCTTGGAGGGAGGCCGAAGTTCGGCAGCCGCCACCGCCGTGACGACGGGCGAGGTCCCGGCTGGAGCCGATTGGCGTATCGCAGCCCCAGCAGCTTCTTCAATCAAAGCAATCAGCGTGCCTTGAGAAACCTTGTCACCCGCCTTAACTTTTACTTCCTTTACAGTACCTGCCAAGGGAGAAGGGATGTCCATGGACGCTTTGTCGGATTCCAACGTGATGAGTGCATCATCCTGATGAACAGTGTCACCCGGCTTGATATGAAGTTCGATGACATCAACCGAATCAAAATGGCCGATGTCTGGTACTTTGACCTCGATGATTTGACTCATAAAAAAACTCTTAGACCACTATTCACACCCTCCAGCCAAGCCCAGCATGACCTTTATCACCCAGCGCCTTATACTTGATGATGAGTGCTGTCAGCAACATACAGAGTTTGGTTTGTTGACGTCGATATTGTACCTCTCGATGGCTTCCTTGGCCTTGGCGGTAGCCAGCTTACCTTCATCGGCCAATGCCTTGAGGGCAGCCAACACAACATAGTGACGATCCACCTCGAAGTGGCGGCGTAGCGCCTCTCGAGAATCCGAACGTCCGAAGCCGTCGGTTCCCAGCACGACATAGCGCCTCGGCACAAAGGCGCGGATTTGATCAGCATATGTCTTAATATAGTCAGTGGAGGCAATTACCGGCCCTTCACTTTGCTTTAAACACTGCTCAACATAACTTTCCCTTGGCGGCTGGTCGGGATGTAACATATTCCAGCGCTGGACATCCAACCCTTCGCGACGCAGCTCATTGAAGCTGGTCACACTCCATACATCGGCAGAAACCTCCCAATCCTTCTGCAAAAGGTCGGCTGCAGCAACAACTTCGCGCAAAATGGTACCACTGCCCATCAATTGCACTTTAGGCCCCGGGGAGGTTGATTGGCTGAGCCGGTACATGCCCTTAATAATTCCCTTCTCGACGCCGGGCGGCATTGCCGGGTGGATGTAGTTTTCGTTCATCAATGTCACATAATAAAATACATCTTCCTGGCTTTGCATCATACGCCGCAAACCATCATGAATGATGACCGCCAATTCGTAAGCAAAAGTGGGGTCATAGCAAAGGCAGTTAGGGATTACCGAGAAAAGAACATGACTATGCCCATCCTGGTGTTGCAAACCTTCGCCGTTTAAGGTGGTACGCCCCGCGGTTGCACCAAGCAAGAAACCACGCGCACGATTATCTCCGGCAGCCCAAGCTAAATCGCCGATACGTTGAAAACCAAACATGGAGTAAAAGATATAGAACGGAATCATCTGTATGCCGTTTGCACTATAGGAGGTGGCAGCTGCCAGCCAAGAGGAAAAGGCCCCAGCTTCGTTGACACCCTCTTCCAGAATCTGGCCGTTTTTCGATTCCTTGTAAAACATCACCTGGTCAGCATCCACCGGCTCGTACAACTGGCCGACGGAGGAATAAATACCCAGCTGGCGGAACATACCCTCCATGCCAAAAGTACGGGCCTCATCCGGCACGATTGGTACTACGTATTTGCCGATGCTTTTGTCTTTAACCAACCTGGATAAAATGCGCACAAAGGCCATGGTAGTAGAAAACTCACGCCCGCCGCTGTCGGTGAGCATATTGTCAAAGGCCGATAACTCGGGAACGACCAGGGTATTGCCTTTGCGGCGACGGGAAGGAATATAACCGCCTAACGCCGCACGCCGCTCACGAAGGTATTGCATCTCCGCGCTCCCTTCGTCAGGGCGATAAAAAGGAAGCTTTTCCAAATCGGCATCGGCGATTGGGATATCAAATCGGTCACGGAAAGCTCTGAGGGAGTCGATGTCCAGCGCCTTGCTCTGGTGCGCCGGATTCTGCGCCTCCCCCGCCGCTCCCATCCCGTAGCCCTTGACAGTCTTTGCCAGGATTATGGTCGGCTGACCAGTGTGAGTCACGGCCGCATGATAGGCTGCATAAACTTTGTGCGGGTCATGACCGCCACGATTGAGGCGCCAGATATCCTGATCTGACATCGCTGCAACCATTTCTTTAAGCTCCGGGTATTTGCCGAAAAAGTGCTGGCGTGTATAAGCGCCGCCCTTGGCTTTGAAATTTTGGTACTCGCCGTCCACACATTCTTCCATGCGCTTGCGGAGTAGACCGCTAGTGTCCATAGCAAGGAGCGGATCCCAATAGGAGCCCCAAATCACCTTAATCACATTCCAGCCGGCGCCGCGGAAGTCAGCTTCTAACTCTTGTATAATCTTGCCGTTGCCTCGTACTGGACCGTCAAGACGCTGCAGGTTGCAGTTGACGACGAAAATCAGATTATCCAGTCGCTCTCTGGAGGCCAAGGAAATCGCGCCCCGCGATTCCGGTTCGTCCATCTCGCCGTCGCCGCAAAACACCCAAACTTTACGCTGTGAAGTATCCGCAATGCCGCGATTATGGAGGTATTTAAGAAAGCGGGCGGCATAAATGCCCTGCAACGGGCCAAGGCCCATGGACACGGTAGGGAACTGCCAAAATTCCGGCATCAGCCAAGGGTGCGGGTAAGAGGACAGCCCTTGGCCGCCTGTTTCCATGCGAAAATTCTCCAGCTGTTCCTGGCTGATACGGCCTTCAAGAAAAGCGCGCGCATAAATGCCGGGCGCGGAATGACCCTGAAAAAACACCAAGTCACCACCGGAGGGATGATCAGCTGAACGGAAAAAATGGTTAAAGCCCACATCATAGAGCGTGGCTGCTGATTGAAAGCTGGCAATGTGACCGCCGATACCGGGGGATTTGTTATTGGCACGCATTACGGTGACGACGGCATTCCAGCGAATCAAAGCCCGGATGCGCCGTTCGATTTTAAGGTCACCCGGGTGTTTGGCCTGTTGCTGCAAGGGGATAGTATTCAAATAGGCTGTAGTGGCATTGAACGGTAGGTAAACACCGGAGCGCCGCACTTTGTCTATCAAACTTTCCAGCAGAAAATGCGCCCGTTCCGCTCCCTCCTCTTCAAGAACCGCCTGAATGGCCTCCAGCCATTCTTGGGTTTCCTGGGGGTCGCTATCGAGAGCGGGGGTTGCCATGTGAAGACTTTGCCTAGCATGCTTTGTCATAAATCCTGCTGCTTCATGATGAGTAAAGCCGACCGTACAAAATGCAACAGTCTGCCCATATTCATCTTTGGAGATCAAGGTAACGCAGACTTAATTACAGCCACAAACTATTTAAGTACCCAATATAAGACAAGAAAGCCATAACTACCAAGTATCCAACCCTGGGGCGGCATTAATAAGTAAACACTGTTTTTTACTAAAAGCCCTTAGCTACATGCTCAGAATCGGTTAAACGCCCACTCTCTATTCACCCCTCTATTCACCTCTATCCCCCTCTATTCAATCTCAGAGACCGTGCGGGTCATAGGTAAGGGAAACGCCTCTGCGATTATCCTGTTGGAGCAGATCCTAACAATCGCTCTGGGTGCCACGACGTTGCAAATACAACAATATTTTTGCGCTTCCCGCGCCATAGAACAACAAATAGGGAAAAATCGGCAGCGCCATGCGCGGGATAGGAAATAAAGGCGAGTGCACTGCCACAAAGTAAAGCACCATACTCAGGGCAAAAAACCTAGGCACCTGGTTGCCGCTTAAATAAACCATGCCCGCTAAGCCCAAAATCACCACCATAGCGGTAAGCGTGAGCTCAAAGAGGGCGGCGGTACTGGCTTTCCAACCTGCATTCTTATGCAACGAAAACCAGCTCTTATAGGGATAAAAGTGATAAGCCTTAGAGCCGAAAAGAAAACGAAACGGCTTCTTAAGATTAAGTAAGATCGTCTCATAGGGCCGGGCCTTAAAATTATCCCGGGCCGCCGCCATGAGGCGCCGGTCCCCCTCACTGTCAAGGTGCGTATAAGGGGCGGTAATCTTAAATGTGTCAAAGTCCCTGCCCACATAAACCGGCTCATCGCCGTTTGTGCGAAGATCGTTCCCCAGATAAAGCACGGCTCCCAAGCCGTTAGCCAAAACCAGACGTTCGAAAATCACATAGTTTTTAACCAAATACGGCACCACAGGGAGAGAGAAACCAATTAGAAGGCACAGGCCGCCCGCCAGACCGCGCGCGGCCGTTATCACTTTCCTAAGTCTTTTAGAGCAAAGCCAAAGAACTCCCAAGAACAGCAAAGCAAAAAGCGGATAAAACTGAAGGGAGGGTCGTATCAAAGCAGCGAGTCCCAATAACAATCCGCACAAGAAAAAACGCCCCTTAGGCGCCGCCACCATCAGCCATAAACTAAAAACCAGCAAAAAACAAAAAGGCGGCTCAGACAGTATAGTGGGACCCCAAGTGAAAAAGGGTAAATGCGCGTTATAAAGCAGAAGCACCAGGAAAGCGCCTAACAACCCCCAGCTACGCCGTGCTGCATCCCAAAGCAAAAAACCAGCCACCCCGAGGAGAAGCACGTTTAAAACTTTAATAAGCGGCACATCGATTCGCCAAAGCGCTATCCACAGCACGCTAAGCGGCGCGTTCCAGAGGGAGCGCGGGGTAAGAAAATAACTCCAGCCTTGCTTAAGGAATAGCTCTGCACCTGCGGCATAGTAATTCTTTTCATCAGGGAATATTAAGGCTGAAAAATCCCCTCTGCTGACGTGATAGTGATAAGCGAGCTTGGCCGATACCCCCAAAGCGGAAATCAAAAGAGCTATAAGACAAGCGGAGGATTTTTTGAGGCTGTTATCCAAATGGGCCATACACTTTCAGCCGGTCGCATGCTTTGCAATAGGCAGTACTATTAGCCGCACGCCCACATTATCAAGGACTATCTTCGTGATGCAGCTATAAGCTGAAAAATAGCCGAAGCTGAATTTAAACACTATGTTATCCCCTAACATTGCGCTAATATAATCCTAACAGAGCCCTAACATAATGCATTAAGTAGCTGTAAGAACTGAACGATTCGTTAGTAGTAAAATGCTTACACATTCTTCAGAGAGACCTGCCACGTCTTTGAGAGCTCGGTCCTTCGCTCCTAGCGATTCTTCATACACTGCCAATCCTGACGATAGCGGCATCTACAGGCTGGAAGACTTGACGCTGCCTCAGCTTAAAGGAGACAGAACACGACAAGTTTTTCTCCCCCCTGAGCGTTCAAATTCTCTACCCGCCAAGGCGGTAACCGCTAAACCACAAAGCACATCACTTTGGTCCCGCCTTTTTGGTTTTAGTTGGCGACGTTGCCTGGTGGGGACTTTGGCAGGTATGGGGCTGATACCAGCATACCTCGGCATCCACCGAGCTACAGCTCAAGCCTCCTTAAGAGCGGAAGCCAAGGAACGTATCTCGCGGGCCCAGGCTTCTGACCCCTGGCCGACAAACGTTTACGTTTATGCCTCCTCACTTCAAGGGCATGACAGCTATGGCGGATTGTCTGGAGGATACACTAAACATCTGCTCCAAAGACTTCGCGAGTCCGGCTCGCTAAGTGCTGCGCACAAAGCACTTGAAAGCGGGCTTAAAGGCATCTTTCGTTATGAGGCGCAACTACCTGTTTCTTCCGCCGGCTCCACCTCGCCCGGCTGGGAGGCAGCTGAAAGAAAAGATAGATTCATTATAGCCATAAGCGGAGACAGAGCGGAGAAGCCATACGGCTGGTTAGATCCCAGCGGGGAAGATTTCTGGCAGGAAGCAAAGTTTTTTGCCCACGCATTAAAGACGCTTTTTGCAGTTCCCGACGAGCACGTGCAACTTTTAAAAAAACCGGATCTAGCGGTTATCGAGGAGGCGTTAAGCCGGGTAGGTAATCAAATAAAAACCAATTCACAAGCGGCTGAGGTCTTAATTTATATCGCCTCACATGGCTCCCAATTAACTTTCTCCTCGCCGCCAGCAGGTTTTACCTGCGTACCACAAGGGTTCGAAGAAGGCTCGTTTTCATGCAGTACAAAGGTAGAGATCTCGGAGTCAAACATTAAGCTTCTAATTAGAAAACACCTTAACCACGCTGCAAGCGTTTCAATAGTTCTCGATATTTGTCAGGCAGGCGCATGGATAGAATGAGCTTGATCGACTTTTATTAAGTGGTGACTTGCCCGCTATCGCCGTTCGCTTAACGCGGTCTTTTCTATCTTCCACCCGCTACTTAGGCTAATGACTTTTTGCGCTCAGGATCAAAGCAGCAAAGCACAGGATTTTTGGCCCCACATAACAAGGATTTCCACCAGATTCTGCGCCGCCTAGCGAGAAGGCTATCAAAAATTTGGGAGAACTCCGCTTCGCCGTAGATTGGATTTCAGAGGCGGTGTCCGTTCATGACATTGACACCAATCCTAAGGCCTAGCGGCCTTCGGAAACTCTTAGTTTTTCCTTGAAATCCGCCGCAAAAAGAGTAGGATGAAAAACAGCCCCCAAGCTTTTAGCTCGGAGGCTTAATAGGTTTACCCAAAAAAGGGCTATCCTGCGAGGCGAACCTCTTATTGTCGCAAGCAGGCAGGCATCGATCAGCTAATTTCTCAAGTTGACTGTATACACCTTTAGTCACTATTAAGCAATGGGCAATATCACATGGAAAAGAACCAAGCCAGAATTCTGGGGCTTGACCTTGGCCCCAACTCTATCGGCTGGGCTTTGTTGAACGTCGATCCAGCTGGAGAATGCCGGTCGCTTGAAGCCGCCGGGGTCCGGATTTTTCAAGAAGCCGTTGATGCCAAAACACGCACGCCCAAAAACCTGGCGCGGCGAACGGCGCGCAACGCCAGACGCTGTTTGGCTCGCTATCGTATGCGCCGTGACCGACTGCTTAAGCTTCTTACGGCCGCAGGGCTCTTACCTTCACATACTGAAGAACGCCAGCGGATATTAACAGACCTGAAAAATTATGATCCATACGCCTTACGGGCTCATGGTTTGGATAGGGAGTTGACGCTCTACGAGTTCGGTCGAGCACTGTTTCATCTCAATCAGAGGCGCGGCTTCCTAAGTAACCGCAAGCAAAAAAGCGATAACGAGGAGGGAAAGATCAAAACAGCTATTTCCGCGTTGCGCAAGGAAATTGCGGCAAGCAACTGCCGAACTTTGGGGGAGTACCTTTACCATCAGACCCGCCGCCGTAATCGCGCTCCCTATTTTGATCGCTATACCGAGCGATCTATGTACTGTGAGGAGTTTTCCCAATTATGGGAAAAGCAGCGTCAGTTCAAGCCGGAGATTTTATCCCAGGTGCTGCGAGCCAAGATTTATCGCACCATTTTCTTCCAGAGACCGTTAAGAATCCAAAAATACCTCGTGGGACGTTGTTCCTTTGAACCGCTCAGGAGGAGAATCGCCAAGGGGCGGCTCGAATTTCAAAGATATAGGTACCTTCAGGACGTCAACCATCTCCAGGTGCGTGATCCTATCGAGCGTACCTGGCGGCCCTTAAGTGTATCCGAACGTGCGATTCTGATCAGCAACCTAGAGGAAGGCGATCTGACGTTTGACAAGGTTCGCCACCTGTTGGGACTTCACCAAGGCGAGGAATTAAATTTGGAAGTTGCCAAGAGCACCGGCAAGCTCAAGGGAAATAGGACAGCGGCCACGCTGAAAAAAGCGCTTGGTAACACTTGGACTGCCATGAGTATTGAAGATCAACTGTCTTTAGTAACCGACCTCCTGACCATTCATAATGAAGAACATCTGCATAATAGACTTTCAAACAAGTGGAAATTTTCCGATCAACAAACTCAAGCCGTTTTAGCTGTCGAACTGGAACCGGGATATGGAATGCTGTCATTAAAAGCTATCCGGCGTATACTTCCGCATTTGGAAAACGGGTGCATATACAGCGAAGCCGTTTCTAAAGCCGGCTACAACCACAGCCGGCCCAACTGTCCAGTGCTTTCCGCTATTCTGCCGCTGCCTCCATCTTTGAGGAACCCAGTAGTTCAAAAGGCTTTATATGAAGTTAGGAAAGTAGTTAATGCAATCATTCGAAAATACGGTCGGCCCGGCATCATACGAGTTGAAATGGCCCGGGATTTGAAGATGGGCCGAGCCGCACTAGCCGAATACACTAAAGAGCAAAAGAAACGAGCGAAGGAAAACGAGAGAATAAGACAATTGTTAACCACTGACTTTGGGCGGCCAACCCCCACCAACGCAGACGTCGAAAAGTATCGTCTCTGGAAGGAGGCGGAGTGTTTATGCCCATATACGGGTCAAGTCATTTCTAACTCTATGTTATTTTCACCAGAGGTGGAGGTCGAACATATCGTTCCCTTTAGTCGATCACTTGATGATTCGTTCATGAACAAGACTATAGCAATGGCTTCCGTAAACAGGATAAAGGGCAACAAGACTCCTTATGAGATGTTCGAAGGCCGTCGCGATGAATACCTCAATGTCTTAAAACGATTGAGTTCCATGCCGCGCGCTAAGCGGGCCCGCTTTGAACAAAAGGAAGCTGAGATTGATGATTTTATAAGCCGGCAGTTGAACGATACGCGCTACATTTGCCGCGAGGTCAAAAAGTACTTAGAGCAGCTGGGAAGCGAGATTCAAGTGACCAAGGGTGCACTTACGGCGGCTCTCCGCTCTGCATGGGGCTTGAACCGAATCCTCTCTCCGGACGGAGCCAATTCTAAGAACCGGGTGGATCACCGCCATCATGCGATCGATGCGCTCGTTGTTGCGTTGACATCTCCATCTCTGCTCCAAAGCGTCTCGCGCCTTACAGCTGACCACATAAACAGAGCTGGTAGAATCAGACTCACCCTTCCCCCTCCGTGGAATAGCTTTTTCGACGATGCCCAAATCATGATTAGCCGCATCATTGTCTCCCATGCGGCCAGTCACAAGTTAAGCGGTGCTTTACACGAGGAGACGGCGTATGGCTTTATACCCGGCGAAGGCGTTTACGTCACTCGCAAACCTCTGGATGGATCAATCAGCGAGGCTCAGATTGAAGCCATCCGTGACCCTGTAGTTAAAGCCCTCGTGCAAAAAAGGTTTGAAGAATGCGGGAAGGATTCTAAAAAAGCGTTTGGCGATCCAATGCGGCCACTAATACATGGCGATGGCAGGACCGTTATCAGGCGCGTTCGAATCCAGGAGCGTTTTAGCGCGGAAGGTGTTCTATCTATAAAGGATTCAAGCGGTGCGCCATATAAATATTATCCATTAGGTAATAATCACCATATTGAGATTTTCCGCTATCCAGCCAGAGGAGAGTACAAAGCGCGGGTTGTTACAACTCTTGAAGCCGCGCGGCGCGCGCGGCAATCTAAGACAAGTATAGTCAACCGCGAGTTAGACGACGGGGCGGAATTTGTGATGTCGCTCTGTCCTAATGACATAGTGGAATACAACGATTCAAGGTTGGGAAGGAATCTTTTCCGAGTACAAAAACTATCCTTAGGCCAGCGTTTTCAGATTGCACTTCGCTTGATCCACGTGTCAGGCACGGAAAAGGGCTGGGAAAATGGGCAGGTTTTGATACAGAGCAAAAAGAATCTCGCGGGCTTGAAAAAAGTGGCCGTCGGCGTACTCGGAGAAGTTATGCCAGGCGATGATTAAACGGGTTGTTGAGATTTCAAATCCCGCGAGACTGTGCGTGAAGCACCATCAACTTGTCATAGAGACCGACGCGGGGGCTAAGGATACAGTTCCCATAGAAGATCTGGGCGTTTTGCTTCTAAGCAATCCCATCATTTCTATCACCCAAGCTGTGCACTTTGAATGCGCGGCTAACAACACCGTGATCGTTTCCTGCGACGATAAGTATCTGCCTTCCGCAATACTCTTGCCACTGACTGGCCACGTCACCCAAGCCAAAATAACCAGAGCTCAAGCCACCGCCTCCCAACCCTGCCGAAAGAGATTATGGCAACTAATAGTCCGGCACAAAATAAAAGAACAAGCACTCGCATTAGAGACGGTGGGGGCCGGCGGCAATGAATTAAGGCATTTGATTAATAAAGTTAAAAGCGGTGATCCTGCCAATGTTGAGTCTCATGCTGCCCGCTTATACTGGCAAAAACTATTCGGGGAGGGTTTCAGACGCTTGCCTGACGCCCCCGGAATTAATGGGCTTTTAAACTATGGGTACGCTGTCATTAGGGCAGCTACTGCCCGAGCAGTAGTTGGCTGCGGGCTTTGTCCAGTTTTTGGTCTTAAGCACTGCAATCAGTTTAATTATTTTAGCTTAGTTGACGATCTGGTTGAACCATTCAGGCCCTGGGTTGATACAGCGGTCTACGGGCTAATGTGCGAATATGAAACAGACCAGCCGATAACTATAGGCCGAAGAGAAAAGGAAGTCCTTTTGGGACTGCTAATTATGGACTGTCGTTTTCGCAACAAAACCTTTCCTTTTATGGTAGCACTGCACCACTACGCCGCAAATGTCAGAGATATTCTTTGTGGTGAACAGACCAAAATGGAGTTTATTTACAAGTGAGCTTCGGAGGATATCGCAGCATGTGGCTATTTGCCATGTTTGACTTGCCCACTGACACTCCAGCGGCACGCAAATGTTACCGTGCCTTCCGGGACTGTCTCTTAGAGGACGGTTTCATCATGCTCCAATACTCCGTCTATGCCCGTTTTTGCCCCAGCGAAGAAAACACCTCCGTACATGAAAAACGCATACGAGCTTCCCTCCCACCTGACGGTGAGGTAAGAATAGTGAAGCTTACTGACAAGCAGTTTGAACGAATGGAAGTCTTTTATGGAAAAACACGGAAAGCGACCGAAAAAGCGCCGAGCCAACTTACTTTCTTTTGAGTCAAACCAGCGCTTTTTCGGTCGCTTTCCGCTACTTACCAGGCATGTATTTTAGCTGATCGATGCCTGCCCGCAAGCCACAACAAGGTCGAGGTGGATCATGCGTCGATGGATTTTAGCTGATCGATGCCTGCCCGCAAGCCACAACCCTCGTAAAACAAGCCATTTAAGGACCTCGATTTTAGCTGATCGATGCCTGCCCGCAAGCCACAACTGATTTCATGTCCTACGTGTCACACTCGACATTTTAGCTGATCGATGCCTGCCCGCAAGCCACAACAGGCGTACGCCCACTACGCAATGCTCAGAGATTTTAGCTGATCGATGCCTGCCCGCAAGCCACAACCTAGACGCGCGACGGAGGGGAGTTGCTCCGATTTTAGCTGATCGATGCCTGCCCGCAAGCCACAACCGATACGGTGGCGTCAGCGACCCGTCCTACATTTTAGCTGATCGATGCCTGCCCGCAAGCCACAACCGACCACTATATGCTGACGTCTGAATCCCTATTTTAGCTGATCGATGCCTGCCCGCAAGCCACAACAGCAGTCGCCTTATTAGGATATGTATTATAATTTTAGCTGATCGATGCCTGCCCGCAAGCCACAACTGTACGCGTGCTGCAAGATCAAATTAATTTATTTTAGCTGATCGATGCCTGCCCGCAAGCCACAACCTAGCCCATGCGGCCAGACGCTTAAGTTGGATTTTAGCTGATCGATGCCTGCCCGCAAGCCACAACCTGCACGATCGCTACGTCATCCGGCACAAATTTTAGCTGATCGATGCCTGCCCGCAAGCCACAACGCCTCTGAGATGACGGCCCTAGGCTGATAGGACTAGAAGGCACAACACCTTTATATTAGCAGCAGAACGCTTGCCCGACGATGGGTATTAAGTTCTTAAGGCCCATTTCCGATAGTGAAGATGTTAGAAGTCAGAGATACGCCGCCTTGAAGCAAGATGCAAACATAAGGCGGCTCTCAACCCTGGTCAGCACCCAATTGTTTTAACGCAGCGCCTGGCCAAGGAGGGTTAAACTTGAAGGCTTAAAGCCTTCAAACGGGACCGCTAGGTTAACGGCCCCTACGCAAGCAGACGCAAGGGGATTAAAATCCCCCATGCGCCGCAAGAAAAAACAAGCAAGGCTCAATCGCCAAACATTTACATCCAGCGCAGGAGGACATATGAAACGGATTAAACTTAGCACTAAGCTACTGGGCGGCTTTGCAGCAGTGTCGTTTATCACCTTGCTGCTAGGTTTTTTAGGCTTTTATTCAGTCACGACTCTTAATGGGAACCTCAGGGAGATTACCGAGGTTAGATTGCCCTCGGTTACGAGCCTCCTCGACATAGCAAAACATCTTGAATCACTGAGGACGGCACAGCGCACTTTGATCATACCGGGCCTGCAACTTGCTGATCGAGAGCGGCAGTTCACCAACATTCAAAAAGCCCGCGAGGGTTATAAGCACGCTTGGGAAATCTATGAACCGCTGCCAAAGACCGACGAAGAAGCAAAGATATGGCAGGAATTTAAGCCGGCCGTTGAGGCATGGAAAGCGGAAAACATGAAATTCGAGGAGCAAATGAATAAACTCACCAAATTGGATATACTCGATCCGACTGATTTTGATCGACAAGTCACGGGCTTCAGCAGAGACCATTATAAGCTAGAAACCGAACTATATAGCCATGCAGCCTACGGGCGCGAGCTTCATGGCGGAGACGACCATACCGCCTGCGCCTTCGGTAAATGGCTTGCCAGCTTTACCACCAACAACGAAGAGATAAAAAGCATACTACAAGCTATAAGACCCTATCATGAAGCGTTTCATAATTCAGTTAAAAAGGTTAAGGAGCTTGTAAAGAAGGGGGATAGCACCGCTGCAGTAAAGGTCGTTGAAGAAGAAACCGCCTCATCGGCGCAAAAGACTTTCGAATACTTTAATAAGCTTGCTCAAATCTCAGGGGCGGCGCGCGAGACATGGCAAGAAGCCTACCAGCAATTAATGGGGCCGGCGCGCTTAAAAGAAAACGCCGTACTTGATCTACTTAGTAAGCTTGTACAAATAAATCAGGATGTCGCTGCAGCTGAAGCCTCAGAAGGCAAAAAGAGCTCCTCCCGCGCCAAGACTCTTACTGTTATAGGCATACTAATAGCGGTGGGCTTGGCTCTTACCCTAGGCGTACTGTTAAGCAAAAATATATCGCGTTCTTTGATTTACACTGCAGATGCCATTGCCACCGGCGCAGAGCAAGTAAGTTCAGCTGCCAATCAAGTAGCTTCCGCCGCACAACAGCTTTCGCAGAGCTCAACCGAACAAGCGGCGGCTCTGCAAGAGACAGCTGCTTCGCTAGAAGAGATCTCTTCCATGTCCAAGCAAAACGCCGAAAACTCGGAACAAGCATCCACCATCACCAAGTCAGTGGATAAACTTGCAGAAAACGGCGCTGAGCTCATGGCACGCATGGATGAGGCTGTAAACAACATCAAGCGGGCGGCTGACGAAACCGGCCAGATTGTAAAGACGATTGATGAAATCGCCTTCCAGACCAACTTACTGGCCCTAAACGCCGCAGTGGAAGCGGCGCGTGCCGGCGATGCCGGCAAGGGATTCGCCGTGGTGGCGGAAGAAGTTCGTAACTTGGCACAGCGCAGCGCTGTCGCGGCTAGGGAAACTGCAGAAAAGATCCAGCGTGCGCGCGACTTGGCGGACGGAGGTGTAAGTGTGACCGAAGAGGTAAGACGCTCACTGGCGGAGATCAAAGACAACGCGGTAAAGGCGGCGGCCTTAGTGGCTGAAATCGCAGCAGCCAGCAAGGAACAATCCAGCGGCCTTAGTGAATTGAACAGCGCCATGTCGCAGATTGACCAAAGCACCCAACAAAACTCCGCCGTAAGCGAGGAATCAGCTGCGGCCAGCGAGGAGCTACTCGGGCAGGCCAAGTCCATGCAGGAGGCAATCGCTGAGCTTGAAGCCCTCACCTACGGTGAGGCGCGCACCAGGCAGGACATGTCTCACCACACCGCTGCATTTTCGCCTGCCCGAGAAGGCGCTGGTAAAAAACCTGCACCCCAAAAAGGACGCAAGCCCGCTAAGACGGAGAGCCCTAATAAGGCGGCTGCCAAAGAGCCTGCACCAACAAAGGTGAACGGCGCGGCACAGCATGACTCAAGCCGGATTATCCCCCTAGATAACGAGGACTACGCAAGTTTCTAGGATAGCGGCAAGCAGGTAAAGAAAAGCAGCTCCAACCAAACAGTTTTAAGCACCGGCCATGACAGCGCGTGACAAGCGAATATCATGGCCGGAACATATTTATAGGGAAGATCAACCTCTCTCCTGCGGCCCAGAATAGTATTAGTATACTGCAAGCGGGCAAGCATCCTCCGCGCCCGCCCTTGCCTCAGGCCACAAACTTATAGCCCACCCCATGCACGGTCAGAATGTGCTTAGGCGACTCAACATCGTCCTCAATCTTTTGTCTAAGCCGAGCAATATGATTGTCCACAGTACGCGTGGAAGGATAAGAATTATAGCCCCAAACTTCATCCAACAGTTCATCACGCGTCACCACCGAGCCGCGCTTGGCCACCAAGTAACGGAGCAATCGGTACTCACGCGCCGATAATTCCAAGGGCTTTTGATTACGTTCCGCTTTATAGGCTTTAAAATCAATCACCACCTGGTCAAAGTGAATTTGATCAACCTGGTTGGTGATTCTTGAGCGCCTAAGGAGCGCTTTCACCCGCGCAATCAATTCGCGCATGCCGAAAGGCTTGCCTAGATAGTCGTCGGCGCCTAAATCAAGCCCTAACACCCGGTCAACTTCTGTGCTGCGCGCAGTAAGTAAAATCAAGGGAGTGGAAATACCAGCATTACGAATCTCACGACAAGCCTCTAGGCCGTCTTTCTTGGGCATCATCACGTCAAGAATTATGAGATCGGGATTCTTGTCTTTCACCAGCTGGACACCTTCTTCCCCATCACAGGCACAGATGGCTTTAAAGCCTTCCGCCTCGAGGTTCAAGACCAGGCTGCGGCGCACACTTTCATCATCCTCAATTATGGCTATCAGCTCACCGCTCCCCTTATCTGACATGGTAAACCCCTTCTGCTAGTCATATAACCAGTAAAATGGGCATCCTGGCTCAGCTTTTAATACGGAATAAACGCTTTCTCGATCCTAAGACCTCAACCTCACTAATATACCAAATTTTAGGGCATTATACATCTCTTTCCTGAGACATCATTCTCTAACCCTTATATTTCATGAAGCTCGCTTCGCTCGCTATGAAATATGCGCGTGAATCGGCCATCCTCGGCCGATTCACGCGGGTTCGACGTTTTGTTGGGGACCCCACTCGGCCCCTACAAAACGTCAAACCTCAAATTCCCCGCCAAGCTCGGAATTTGCAAGTACATCCATGTACTTGCCAGCCGCAATATTGCATTTTCATGCAATATTGCGGCTAAGTCCGTCAGGCCCTTGCCTTTTCCCTTCTTTATCGCTATCTTACTGCCTTCGCTTTGTGCATTTTCAGCATTTGCGTGTCAATTTTGCCGTATAATCCCGGCAGGGGGTAAACTTTGAAGCGAACCCCACGCGCGTTTGAGTTGTAACTATGAAAACCTTAGCTAAATCAACCGCTTTAACCGGCAGCTATGCCGTCATGCGCTGCGGCGGTAAGCAATACACTGTCTCAGGCGGACAAAGGCTGGCTATTGAAAAGATACCCGGCCGGGTGGGAGACGAAGTCAGCGTGGAAGATATCCTGCTCATAAGCCACCAGAAGGAAGAAAACCAAGGAGACCCGGCCTCGCCCAGAACTGTTCTGATTGGCAACCCGCGCGTTGAAGGCGCAAGCGTCAAGTTGAAGATCCTAAGACAACTAAAGAGCAAAAAGGTCCGCGTATTCAAAAAAAAGAGACGAACCGGCTACACCAAGCGGCAAGGACATAGACAACAGCTGACTGAAGTGCTGGTACAGGGAATAATAACCCCCTGACGGCTTAAGAGGAGATTTACTATGGCTCACAAAAAAGCAGGCGGGAGCTCAAGAAACGGCCGTGACAGCAGCGGAAAACGCCTGGGGGTCAAAAAATTCGACGGCCAGTTCGTGCGCGCCGGTAATATTATCGTTAGACAGCGTGGAACGTCCGTACATCCTGGGCATCATGTTTCAGTGGGAAGAGATTTTACCGTGTTCGCCCTCACGGATGGAATCGTCAGATTCTCTAAAGGCCGGCGCGTCACAGTGAGCGTCGAGCCGGTTACCCCGGCGGCTGCCGAGTAGCCGCTCCCGACTCACGACGATCCTGTTAGTACTCTATAGCCTAGCCTATATGAAGTTCGTCGATGAAGCCGTCATTAAAGTACAAGCAGGTAACGGCGGACCGGGCTGCAAGCATTTCCACCGCGAAAAATTTGTTCCTCTAGGCGGCCCGGACGGGGGAAACGGCGGTAATGGAGGCTCAATCATACTTCTTGCCGATCGCAACAAAAACACACTGCTTGATTTTCATTTTCAGCCCAAGTTCAAGGCGCAAAACGGCAAAAAAGGCGAGCCAGCGGGGCGCGACGGAAAAAGCGGAGAGGATTTAATCATCCGCGTCCCGGTTGGCACACAGGTCTTTAAGGAACCCGCTGACCGCCCGCCTTCTGGCACGCCACTAGCCGACTTATGCCGCGACGGCGAAACGTGTATCTTGGCTAAAGGCGGGCGGGGTGGTAAAGGCAACGCCTTCTTTAAGTCCGCCACCAACCGCACTCCAGAGCAACACCAACCGGGCGAAAAAGGAGAGAGCGGCACATTTCGGCTTTCGCTTAAACTAGTAGCCGACGTGGGCTTAATCGGCCTTCCAAACGCCGGAAAATCGACCTTAATATCGCGTATCTCAGCGGCACGCCCCAAGATTGCCGATTATCCCTTCACCACCTTGAGCCCCAACCTGGGGGTGGCGGTGGCCCCAGGCGGGCGTTCCTTTGTAGTGGCGGATATACCGGGCTTAATCCCTGGAGCTCATCTGGGCAAAGGACTCGGCATCCGCTTTCTCAAACACATTGAGCGGACAAAGGTGCTGGCACACCTTATTGATCCAACGCAAGTAGATGAAAAAGGAAAGCCGCTCCAGGTTGAGCAGGCTTTTGCACAAATCAACGAAGAACTTAAATCGTTCTCCAGTGAGCTTTTAAACCGGCCGCAAATCGTGGTCTTAACCAAGTTGGATCTGATCCCCAAGGGCGAAAGCAATGAGGAAGTGTTAAGAAATTTTCGCAGACAGGGCTATACAGCTCTTGCAATCTCAAGCGTTACAGGCCAAGGCTTGCCGGAACTTCTGAATGCATTGGCCGAGGCCATAAGCAGGACCTAGCACTTTTTTGCGACGATTTAAAAACGCAGGTACGCCGGACGAAACGGCCGAAATTATACATACGCCGTTGCCGCCGAAACCAACTTTTGGTAAAATATAAATAGAGGTGTATGTCAGGCGACTTGCTTACCCTCTTGCCCGGCGTAAAGTGCTCGGGTGAAGTGGTTCAGGATCTTAAAGGAGAGCATATTAAGCGTTTCTTTAATTTCTTCGCTCGGCGTTGCAGTCCCCTTTCCCCGCCAGCAGCCTTTCTTGACAGTCAAAGCAACAAGTTTCATTCAAACAGCTATGTGTTTTAACAACTATTTAACTTTAACGGAGGAAACATAACCATATGAGTGAAAACCTTGCGCTCAGGTTGCGTCAAGATCAAGACGCCTTGGAGTTAAGCACAAAAATCGTCAACGCCTGCGCAGAGGCCAAAGGACTAAACATTACGGTTCTTGGAACTTCAGAATTGTCTGATCTTTTCAACTATTTCATCATTGTTAGCGGACGCAGCGACCGGCAGGTGCAAGGTATTGCCAACAAAGTCCTCCAAACTCTTGAACAGCACGGCTTTAGGCCGCTGGCCCTAGAGGGACTGGATGCAGCTCACTGGGTAGTGCTCGACTTCGGAGATGTCGTCCTGCATATTTTTTACGAACCAGTGAGAAATCACTACGACCTAGAAGGATTGTGGTCCAAAGCCAAGCCGCTCAGAATCGTAAAGTCACGGCGCGGACACGCTCTGGCCCTGCGGGCGAGCTGACCCGCCCGCAGTCCTTCTTATATAAGCGGCTGTTCTCACTTAATGATAGACTGACACTGCAAGGCATAAGCCCGATAGGACTAAAAAGCGTGCGTTAGGGGCTCACTTTACAAGCGGATGCTACAGAATATATAAACACAGAGAAAGCACCCCATCGTTCCGCAAGGTGAGGCGGCCAGCCATAAAATATAATGCTCAAGCGCTTAAATTTCCTCATTGCCATCATTATCGCTGTAGCGGCGGCGCTTTATGTTGTCTTGCTTAACCGGGAAAGCGTAACCGTCCGCTTTTCTCCCTCAAATTCTTTGACAAGTTCCGGCGGTGTTATCTTTCTCCTAATCTTCTTTGGCGGCGTAATCTTTGCCGCCTTGGCGGCGGCTGTTTGGGGCATAGGAGCCTATTTCCGCGAAAAAAGATTACACAACCGTGAAAGACAACACCAACTGATGCTACGCTCCTTTATAGAAGCTCGCAATTACTGGGCGGCGGGCGAATGGCTTAAAGCCCACGAAGCATGGCGGCAGATAGTCCGGCGCTTCCCGGAAAACATCTTAGCTCATATCGAGCTCGCGCGCTCCTTGAAAGACAGCGGCGAGCTTCAGGAAGCACTCAAAGTGCTGGATGCCGCCCGCTTAAAAGATCCGCAAAATATAGAACTGCTCTTTCTAGCCGCCGAACTCAACACCGCTTTAGGCAATAGAACCGCCGCTATTGATAATCTAGCCTTAATTCTCTCCCACCACCCAGTAAAAAAAGCCGCTTTAATGGCCCGCGATTTATGCGAAGAATTGGGCCGCCTTGATGACGCCCTTGAATATCAAGCCCGGCTGGTAGAACTGGGCGGGCTGACGCCGGAAGCTCAGGAAACCTTGACCCGCCTTGAGTTTAAGAAACTGCTGCGAGACCTCGGCCGCGACCAGGAAGCGCTGCTTACAGAGCTTCGAGCTTTCGTTAGAAAGAACGGCTCTTTTGTGCCGGCTTTGCAAGAACTGGCCCAATTAGAAAAACAAGCCGGAGCGCCGGAAAACGCCGTAAAGCTTCTGCTGCGCGCAGCCGCCTTGGGCAACGACCCAAGCATCGAGCGTCAGGCAATACAAATGTGGTTAGAGGACCAAAAGCCGGAACAGGCTTTAGCGGCGGCGCGCTCGGCCATTAAGGATGTAAAAGGCGATAAACGCTTGCTGGCTGAGCTTGAGCTAATTGGTTTATATTTGGAACTTCGCATGCTAGAAGAAGCAAAAACCGCGCTGAACAACATCCCGCAGCTTGTAAAACGGGAAGGCCTCGAACTTTCAAAGGAGGTAAGACAAAGGCTCCTTGTCTTAAAGGGACACTGCCTGACGCTTCTTGGCGAATACAACGAACTAAACGAGATCTGGAAGAAGTTACAGGCGGGCTCCACGGAAGACTTAAACATTGCAACGTCCCTCTCTCCAGAGCGGCCTAATGCTGCCCCTCCACCCTGGCTTTCAACGCCATAAAGCGCCAAAGCGGCCCTAGGCCCCAGCGCGAAAACTTTGCTGCTTGACCGCCCAGCCTGACCAAGCACGGCATACTTCGAAACTACGATCGACAACTTTTCCCTGCAAAAACACGATTAGGTGTTATGTTCTCCCGGCCAGGCCGGGGAGCGGATTTGACTGCCAAGCATGACTATACTTCACCGCATTCTCAAAAACGCCTGCGACGCTCTACTCCCCCCATCTTGTTTAATTTGCAACCGACCTTGCACCGGAGCGGCGATATGTTTTCGCTGCTGCCCGCCTGAACCACAACTTGACCTAGAAACCCGTTGCCCGCAATGCTACTCCCCACTTCTAAGCCTCAAGCCTGACTTCCCCTGCCCGGCCTGCCGGACTTTCAAGCCGCCCTTCCGGCAAATCAGATATCTTTGGGACTATGAAGGAAAGGTGAAGCACATAATAAAAAGTATAAAATATAAACCCAGCCCGAGGTTGTGTCACATTATGGCCGATATGCTCATTCAACATTTTCCAGCCTTGTTTCAATCAACCGACTGGGACTATATCGTGCCCATCCCCTCTGCCGGCCAAAGCATCAGGCAGCGGGGCTTTAATCAGTGCGCTTTGATGGCGCGAAAACTAGCACATTTTATAAACTGCAATTACAGCTTGTCGGTAAAGTGTGATCTGTTCGGCCTGAGCCATCAGGGGTACCGCCGGCCGCAGGCGGCGCTGGAGCACGAGCGCCGCCTGAACAACGTAAAAACGGCCTTTAAAGCCAAAGACCAAAGATTCGCCGGCAAGAAAATCCTCCTCATCGATGATGTACTCACCACTGGAGCCACCAGCAGTGCAGCGGCCTTGGCTCTGGCAAAGGCAGGCGCGCAAAACATAGATCTCGTATCACTTTGCCGTGCCACGGCCTGGCAGGAGTTTCGGCAAGCCGTGTATCTGGCCTTCCCCATGGACAAACTGCAGCAAATCCGCTATCGGTCGAGCAACGGCTAAAATGTATGGCGGGAAAGTTATGGAAAATGCTGCAAGGCTGTTCGCCGAGTTTGTCAAAATAGTAGCTCAGTTAAGAAACCCAAAAGGCGGTTGCCCGTGGGATCTTGAACAAACACACACTTCTTTAAAACCGTACCTCATCGAGGAAGCCTATGAGGTAGTCGAAGCCATCGAGCAGCATCCAGATAAGCTTGCGGAAGAGCTCGGCGATTTGCTGCTACAGGTGGTTCTACACGCGCAACTAGCCTCGGAAGAGGGGAGATTTGACATATCCAAAGTGCTTGAGGTTGTAAGCCAAAAGCTCATACGGCGCCATCCGCACGTGTTTGGAGACCTCAAAGTCACAGGCGCCGCGCAGGTGCTGAAAAACTGGGAACAAATAAAAAAAGACGAACTGCCCGCCGAGCAAAGCATCTTGGCCGGCGTGCCGCGCGGCATGCCTGCTTTACAGCGCGCCCAGCGCCTGGGAGAAAAGGCCGCCCGCGTCGGTTTTGATTGGCATGACGCCCAGGGGGTGCGCTCTAAGGTGTTCGAGGAACTAAAGGAATTCTTGGAAGCGGCTGCAAAGGAGCCCACTCTGGGCAAAGATGATGGTAAGCTCAAAGAAGAATTCGGCGATCTTTTATTTGCACTCGTACAATGGGCCCGTAAGTCGGGCTTGGACGCTGAACAGTTGCTGCACCACGCCAATGACAAGTTTTGCACCCGTTTCAAGTATATGGAGAAAAACGCCGGCCGTTTGCTCAAAGAACTTAACAGCGATGAATTGGAGGCCTTATGGAGTCAGGCTAAAACTTGTGGTTCATGAAGTTACCTGTGCTCGCAGAGCTCTATCAGGGGAGCACTGCAAACTCCACCAAGTAAGAACGATGCCTGGACCAGGCCGAGGATTGAGTCAGAAAGCGCTCCACCTCTAGCTTTCCGCGATAAAAAAGGTGCGAGGTAGTATAAGGCGATAAAATGTTTCCGCCGCTTAAGCCACCCCGCAACCCAAATCCAGACATGGCATTAATCATGCGGCCTAGGTAAACAAAGCGTTTATATAACCCCGAAAACGGCGTAGCCTGTAAATCAGCCGCCGCCACAACGTCGCTGCGTTCATGGCGCAATACGCCCGTCATGCGCCTAAAAAGAATTCTATTATTCTCCAAGGTCTCTGCTGAGTAAGGCGGCTCGGCATACAGCAAGCCAGTTTTCAGCCTGCGCTTGGGACTGATTTCAAGATCGGCGAGCAAAACAGAGGGAAGAAACTCTCCCAGCGATGTGCGCGCCTCAGCCATGGGGAAGATGGAATAAAGAGCCAAGCCGGAGGTGTCCTCATGGGTGGTGACGAAGGCCTGCTGATATTGACTGTCCAAGTGCAAGGCATTGCGCATACATCGGTTCAGACCCAGTAACGCCACCACTTGAGGGCGTACGGCCTGTACTAGCGCGTTCAACTCGTCCGCCTTACCGCACCTTCCGCGCAAGTTGGCGTAAAGCAACCAAAGTTTACACGGCGGATGCGTATTACTCGAACATGGCGGCATTATCAACCCCCGGACTTTATCGCCTACAGGCCGATAAAAGGGGGTAATCATAGAGAAGTAGTAGACCGCCATGAAAAAGAGACCCGCTATAAGAACCGGACGCGTAAGCGCTGATGTTCTACGCCGACGGCAAAGAAGATATAGCAGCGAAAAAACATGCAGCGCCAGATAAAAGAACGAAAGGTTGACATTAATCTCTTGCCACCAGTGAAAGGCAGGCAAAAGGTTTAAGACCGAAAAGGCCAAAGTAAGGGCAATTATCAATTCCAGTCAAACACCCCTTTACGCCAAATATAATACAAGCCTATACCTAAAACCGAAAGAAAAAGAAGCATCTGAGCGAAAGCAAACCAGCCTAACTCCTCCAACGCCACCGCCCAGGGATACAGAAAAACCACTTCAACATCAAATAAGATAAAAATCACCGCCACCAAATAAAAGCGCACATTAAAGCGCTGTTCTTGCACTGAATCAACCGGCGTAGCGCCGCATTCAAACGGCACCTCCTTGGCGGGAGTTTTAACCTTCGGCCCTAAAAAAGAAGATAGGGCCAACAATACAATGACAAAGAGCGCTGATACCGCAAAAAGCAACAGTATACCGACATATGGACCAGCAAACATTTTATGTGATTACTCCCCAAGAACTATTAATAGATACCCCACACGCTCACCATAGCGGTAGTGGCACGCCCGGGAAGACTCGAACTTCCGACCCCCTGCTTAGAAGGCAGGTGCTCTATCCGTCTGAGCTACGGGCGCACGCCAATCAGTAGAGTCCCCACTTAACATGTTTCATGCTTTCGAGCATAGGGTAAAGGGCCGTGAGCTAACACATTGATATCACCAGGTGCCAATCCTCTCAATGCCGTCAATATAAGGGCTTTCGACTTGACAAACAAAGCGAATGCTCGTTTTTTGTCATAACAAGTGAAATGAGCCGCCCGGACGCCTTTTGTAGATGCTCTTTTAAGATTATAACCCTATAAAAACAAGTGCTTATAAGGTTTTCTTCAGGCTTAGGGACATCCGCTGAGTTTTTGGCCGCCCTTTTATGAGGCTGAAACAAAAACTTTTTTTTGCGGATTAATGTAATGGAGCCGAAGCTGGCGGAGGAGTTGAGCACGATGCTCAAGTCGGCAGCCGGCCTAAGCGGAAGGTCAAGAACGATCTCTTAAGTTCCCGGCTGTTACTACTCCAAATCACCAAGCAAGTTACGTAGGTGGTTTTGGTGCTGTACGGCCGGGCCGGCATGGGGCAGAGGAGACAAGGATTAGTACCGTAACAGCTGCCGACCGCCGCGAGCAGCAACCAGGCTTCTTCAGGAATTGTGATTAAAGGCGGCTTGTGAGATCAAAAATGATTATTTCCCGGCATGGTAATTGGTAAATGACACAGGCACCTAAAACAAAAAAAATATTCGATGGGCGTTACGAGATCCTATCGATTGTCGGCCGCGGCGCGCGCAGCGTCGTCTACCATGCCCGCCATACCATAAGCCCGTCCCAAGAAGTAGCGCTGAAGGTCCTGTTGGAAAGCAAGAAAGGAAAAACATCCAGTGGCGAGCGGCTGCGCCGCGAGGCTCTGGCTATGGTGTCATCCCGCAGTAAATATGTCGTGCGCTTGGATGACTTTCATTCGGTTGGTTCCCTTTGCTACCTTTCAATGGAGTTTGCCCCGCAGTCCGATTTGCGGGTCTATTGCCGCAAGATGGGCAATAAACTACATCCTTCTCAGGCCGAGCGTTTCCTCAGGCAAACGGCCGAAGCCCTGTCATTTGTTCATAAAGCCGGCATCATCCACCGTGATGTCAAACCGGACAACATTTTAGTAATGAACGAGAAAGAAATCCGCCTTACCGACTTCGGGGTGGCGCTGTTGCCGGGAGAGGAATGCTCCCTAGCTGAATTGCAATCCGGCGTAGGGACCATGAACTACATGGGCCCGGAAGTCCTGGAAGGCAAAAAGATGGACGAAAGGTCTGATATTTATTCGCTGGGTGTTGTTTACTATGAGGTCATTTCGGGCATAAATCCCTTTGAAAATGCGCCGCTGGCTCAACAAATGGAACGGCGTAGAGACAACAACATTCCCCCCTTAAAATCCATCGTCCCGGATGTCCCAGATTATCTAGCGGCTGTAATCGCCAGGGCTATGAGTTTTGAACCCCAAAACCGCTACGCCAGCGCCCGGGATGTGGTGCAAGCTCTGATTGCCGGCCGGTCGGCGGCCTTCGCTACGGCTCAAAGCAAAGGAAGCCACAAGCGTCACAGAGCGAAACCAATGCGCCATGTAGAGGGAGCGGAGAAGAGCACAGCAGCGCTCGAGGCCGAGAGTGCTCCCGAGCCGCAAACAGCGCCGCCCGAAAAAGAAACTCAAGAAGCAGAGATTGCGGCTCCAAAAAAAGAACCAATCCGCACGGTAGAACAGCTAAGCGCAGAACAAACAGTATTCATCCAACACGAAGAAGCTGAGAGAATCCGGGAAGCGGCTTTGCCGGCGGAGGCACTTAAACCAGCCAAGCCGTATGGCAGGCTTAAGGCAGCCGCATTCCTCCTCTCAATCTTATTTCTCTTAAGTCTTTTATCACCCGGCATACGGCAGAGATTAAGCGCCGTAAGCGTCAAGTATTTTAAGCTTAATCTTGGACAAAGCATCTCCCGGCTGACTAGTTTTCAGCCCGAGCCGCTGATTCCGCCATTTGTGGAGCAAAGCTTTGACTTTCCGGCCTTGCCATCCGGACTCTATAACGGGTCAATCACCAATTTTGTTCCGGGTAAAACTCTACCCTTGGCGTTCATATCATTCCAAGAACGGGACGAATTGGCCGTTATCATCGGGCAGGAAGGCTGGACCCCCGCCATGGTCAATCCCCGCCGATTGGTTCCTCCGGGAAGCGCAGTAGCTAAACCCTTGCGAGTGGCCTCCAATGGGTTTATCATCGAGTTTACTGGACAAAATATCGAAGGAGAACTATTCGGCTACTTCACCAACATAGTGAGCGGCACGCAAGGAGAGTGGCGCGCTCAGCCGGTCAAGTAAGCAATTAATAGGCAATAAAACTAATAGGCCAAAAAACGGAGCACCTCTAACCTCTTTAATGCTATGCGCCGGACAAAGCCATTACAAACCATGCCGCTCATTACAAAGGGGGAGCGGCTGCTGGGGGCGTTAAAAAGGTCACAAATTCAAGCCCGTTGGTCCTTGATGGTCGTATTAAGCTTGATGACAGGATGGATTATGCCGGGGCCGGTTTTTTCTCAACAAAAAAGCGGCACACCCTCAAGCAAACCAGTAGCCTTGATACATGTGCCTCCTAAACCCGAGGCCTTTCCCTATCCTGGGCAAACAATGAATTTGGTTGTTCGTTTGAATAACACCCGCAACACCGGACAAAAGATGAGGCTTTTGTTGGTTAAGGATGGACGTCTGATGAACATTCCTCCGCAAGAAGGCTTTTTGAACGAACACGATCAGCCAACCTATGAAATTCCAGTCCCGGCGCCTATAGCCGAGATGGTTTACCAGTTTATTTTACCCAACCCAGACGGCAGTACGCTGATTTCCCCACGTTATTCCATAAGACGAAACTGTATCCCGAACATTGACTTGGCTGGCACAGAGCCGGCTGCGGAAGTGCAAGGAATCGAACGGCTGCAGAACTTAGTCAACCAAGCCAAAGACCTGGAAAATGACTTGGCAACTTACGACCGAATCGCCAAGGTCTTGGAGCAAATAAAAGGGTTAATCGAATGAAGCGGCGGGATGGCATATTGCACTTAGGAAGGGCTTGCCTGCTCTTATTAGTCATCTGGGGCGGCGGTCTCATAACAGCCGGTGAAGCTTATGCCGCAGCGCCAAAACTTAAGACCATCGAGATAAACGTCGAAACCTCGATTGAGCCGCATTCGGCCGTTGGACTGCTAATCTCGGCCTCCGGCAGCATCCAACAGCCGGTGAAAGATTTCCGGCGCGCCGATGATCACACGCTTATAGTTCCGGTTCCTTATAATGAAGAAAATCTTCCCAAAGACACAGTGGCCACCGCAGTGGTGTTTTCTGAAAAGGGTCAGGCAGCGTTCGGCGATGTGCGGCCGGTTTTTTCACCCGATCCCCGCGATTCTTTTCTGACTATTCCCGACTGTGCCCCGGAGAAGATTTCCGAAGCGGCGCTTCAGGGACAATTAAGTTTACTTGAGTCTTTAGTCCAGGTGCGGGCCGCCCGCCGCGGAGTGGCACAGGTCAAAGTGATCCAGTTGATGCATGACGAGTTTCTTGAACGCCTAAAAAAGCTGGAGCGCGGTTTTGGACTTATACACCCGGTCGCACTCAGCCCCGATATGCCTCCAGTACAGCTCCTGGACAGGCTGTCGCGCTTGTTACATGTGATCCAAGAGCTAAAGTCCAGACAACCTGCACCGGCGGCCGGCGCACAGGACGCGCTGGCAGGCAAAAAGACGGGCACCAAAGACAAACCATAGAATGAACCTCGATCGTGTCTTTGAGACTCTAACCAGCAAACACTGGTCCTATATTTATCGCGAAAGCGCTCCGTCCTCGCTCATCGAAGCGCTTAAACGCGAGCTCCCCCACATCAACCCGCTTTCCTGGGCGCAGCGCTTAAGCTGGGGCGGCGTGTACGTCAACGGACGGGCCTGTTTTGGCGACAGACCTCTCGAAGCGCCTTGCCGGGTTGAGTATTATGAGCCCAAGTTCGACTTGGCGGAAGCCGGCCACGTTTTCCCGCCGCTCAAGAGAGAGCACATTATTTATGAAGACGATGAGCTGATTGCCGTTTTTAAACCAGCGAAGTTACCTTGTCTTCCGACGCGCGAACAAAAGCATTTTAACTTAAGGTCAAAACTCCTGGAGTACTTAAATACAAGGAATAGCTCAGGCACTCTTCACCTACCCTCACGCTTGGATACCTCCGCTTCAGGCTTGGTGATTGCCAGCAAATCGGCGCGCATGCATAAAGAATTGCAAAGACTTTTCGAGAAAAGGCAGATCATCAAATCATATCTGCTTGAGACCCCAGGGAGGGTTGATTGGGACGAGACGCAGGTCAACCTCCCCATCGGAAAAGACAGCCGCCACCCGGTCCTAAGAAAGGTGGTCCAAGACGGAGGCAAGGACGCCGTTACAACTTTTCATTTTCTTTACGGCTCTGAGTTCAATCCGCAAGACGGCCCGGCGATTGAAACCAGCATCCTATGTGCCAAGCCGCTTACTGGGAGAACACATCAAATCAGGGTTCATGCCTTGACGCTGGAAGGGCCCATAATCGGCGATAATTTCTACGGAGGCTTACCCGCTGGGAACCTGCACCTTTTAAGCTACCAGCTGCAGTTTAAGCATCCTTTTACCCACAAAACGATGGATATTAGGGTTCCTGACGGGCTTTTCCCCCCCTGGCTGGATCCCTCCCGGCTTTGACTTTAAATAATTCTACCTGTACCATTTATCATGTTGACTTTACAGAAGAAATAAATGGTACAGGTAGAATTTCCATGGCAATGTTGACAAAAGATTTAATCATCCTCGGAGCCGGACCCGGCGGTTACGTGGCTGCCATCAGAGCCGCTCAGCTCGGCCGGCAAGTGACCATAATCGAGAGGGAAGCGCTCGGCGGGGTGTGCCTTAACTGGGGTTGCATCCCCTCCAAAGCTCTGCTCAAAGCAGCTCATCTATATAGCGAAATGAAACGCAGCGCTGAGTTCGGCTTTGAAATTCCGGAGCCGGCAATCAACTTCCCTCAAATCATCGATCGCTCCCGCGAAGTGGTCCGCAAGTTATCAAACGGCGTGAATTTTCTCATGCGTAAAAACAAAATCGAGGTTCTCTACGGCACAGGCTCCTTAGAGTGCGACCATTGCGTCCAAGTGACAGACCAAGAAGGCAATACCAGCGCCTATAAATTCAAAGACCTAATAATCGCTACCGGAGCCCGGCCTAAACTTCTGCCGGGGGTGATCCCCGACGGTGACGTCATTCATACCTCACGCACCATTCTGGAGCATCGGCGTTTACCGCGAAAACTGTTGGTAATCGGCGCGGGGGCGATAGGAATCGAATTTGCTTATTTTTTCAGCACCCTTGGGGTCCAAGTTACAGTCGCCGAAATGTTGCCACAAATTCTGCCGCTCGAAGACACGGAAATCGCCGAAAACCTAAACCGCATCTTCACCCGCCGCGGCATGAACATCAAAACAAACTGCAAGGTAGAAAGCCTTACATGTGCCGACAAATCAGCCGGGGCTACCTTAAAGTCGGAGGCAGGCCAAGAATCATGGCAAGGAGACTGCGTGCTGATAGCCATAGGCGTTACAGGTAATGTGGCCGGCATCGGCCTAGAAAAGGTAGGAGTCAAAGTGGAAGGCGGGTTTATCGCCGTCGATGAATACATGCGCACCAATATGCCCCACTACTATGCTATCGGCGATGCAGCCGGCCCGCCTTGGCTGGCACACGTGGCGAGCCACGAAGGTATTGTGGCCGCTGAACACTGTTCGGGCAAGAGCCCCCGCCCTATGAATTATGACAATATCCCGACCTGCACTTACTGCCTGCCGCAGGCGGCATCAGTGGGCTTAAGCGAAAAAGCCGCCCAAGAACAAGGACTAACATACAAAGTCGGCAAAATGCCATTTTCAGCCAACGGCAAAGCCATCGCCACGGGGGACACGGAAGGGTTCATTAAGGTGCTGATTGACAGCAACACCTCTGAAATTTTGGGGGTGCATATTCTCCAGGCCGAGGCCACAGAGCTAATCAGCGAAGCCGCCGTCATCCGCTCGCGTGAAGGCATTGCGCAAAGCGTACTCGACACCATTCATCCACACCCCACGTTATCGGAGGCTTTCATGGAAGCAATCGGAGCTGCAATCGGCCGCCCGATTAATACCTAAATTGAAAAGTCAGCAGTGTCAGCGAAAGACCTTTACCCCAAGACACCTCAAATTCTAAACCTGGGGTTAAAGCCTTACCGTGAAGTTTGGGAATTACAAAAAACACTGCAGGCTGACCTAATCGCCGGCCAAGGACCGGAAACTATTTTAACCTGCGAGCATCTGCCAGTAATCACCGCCGGAAGAAGCGCTGTGCCGCAAAATTTGCTCACCCCGCCCGCCAAACTTAAAGAGCTCGGCATTGATCTTGTATACGTAGAGCGCGGCGGGGATTTTACTTACCACGGTCCCGGTCAGCTGGTTGTATATCCAATCCTTGATTTACGCA
>Ga0209101_1000156_pt1 | contig 58592 bp, 74 predicted proteins | sample ConPoolayeCmetaG_FD_185481 | JGI IMG/M metagenome (GOLD analysis project Ga0209101, IMG submission 185481) | Hot spring microbial mat communities from California, USA to study Microbial Dark Matter (Phase II) - Cone Pool mat layer C metaG... ... | reverse complement strand
CGCTTACCTGCGTCGTCCGCCACACGAATACCCAGTCAACCACAAGCGTGTGCAGCGGCTGATGACGTTGATGGGCTTGCAGGCGATCTACCCAAAGCGGCACACGACCATCCCGGCAGCGGGACATGTGGTATACTTGCTACGGCCACGCCTCGACCAGCAAGATGCTTTCGGCATACAACGCGCGTGGAGCCAGGTTCATCAACGGCACCAGCGCCTGATAGGGCATCTCGACGCGGACGCTGACCGCCGTGCCAAAGCCGCGCCCTGGATCAGAGAACGAGAGCGAGATCACGGCCTGCGCCGGATCGCCGCCCATAATGCTGCCGGCGATCTCTTGCCGGGCCAGGGCCTCAGCCGTCGCCTCGTCCCAGGGATTGAGCGACAGGTAGCGCGACCCTTGCCACGCGCCGACGCCGATGGCGTGCTTGAGCGCGGCCGCGCGAGCAAGTTCCAGCGCGCCAAATACAAGCAGCATAAAGAGCGCGACTGCAAAGATCATCTCGATCACAGCCGTACCGCGCTCATTCACACGAACAATGCGTTTTGTACACACTTTGCATTCGCCTCATCTGTTTGCGCACAAACTTGCCAGTATTCGACAGGAACACAAACCGGCCAGGTCGAAAACCATTCCCGGCACGCCTCTTCGGTCAACACGAATCCCAATGCCGCGTAATCGACGATCGTCAGCCGGTAGGCGTCAATCGCTTTTACCAGCCTGTCCGGCGACAGCGATTTACCGGTCTGCCGCGTTATCATCGTAGCCCTTGTTACTCTGCAACGACGCGCCACCACACAAAAGCGACCCCGGCCGCCGCGTATGCCGGCAGCAGAGGTACGCCGCGCGCATCCAGATCATCCTCTGTGGGCCGGGTCAGCATTCCGATCAACACGGCACGCAGCACACGCCGCCTGTAACGGCGAAGCAGGTAATACACGCTCCAACTCACTTGAGCAGCCACCAGCATCAACGCCAGGCGCGCATCGGGAAAAAAGCCGATCAACGCCATCGCTACTTTGGCGTCAGCGCCGCCCATCAGGTGCATTGCCCACGCCGACCAGGCGCATGTCCAGGCGACCAGCGTCAATCTGACCTCAACCGTCATCGATGCACCGGCCAACCAACCAGCCAGCAAGACGATCGGCCCAATGCCCAGCACGATCGGCATACCCAACCGTCCCAATACCTCGACGATGAGCAAAATCCCGAGCAGCAACAGACCTACCTGCCAATCGCCCCAGGCGACGCGCCACACCATGGCCGCCAGCAGAGGCGGCACAGTCAGCCAGTTGGCGACCACGTGTTTGCGAATGTCCTGCCAGGCGGCCAGGCTCAGCAGGCCGGTCGATAGCGCGGCAACGAGCACGTTCACAGGACGCTGTTAAAGTCGACAAAACGGGCTGCGATCGAGCCGGCGAGCTGCCACAGGGCCGTGCCCACCACGATCAAGATGATCGCGCCGATGACGATGTATTCAATCGCGGTCACACCGCGACGATCTTTGAGAAAACGCATCCCACACCTCCGGGGTCAGTTGAAAGTTATGGGTTGAAAGTTACGGGTTACGGGTCGAAAGTTGTTGAACTCGTAACCCGTAACTCACGACTTTTTACGGCCAGGCCGGCATCGCGGGCAGTCCATCGACCGCCGTGCTGGTGGCATTGCCCTGTGCTCCGGTTGCTTTGGCAACGCCCCAGACCGAGGCCGCCAGGACGATCAGCGCGATCGCGCCGCCAACAATGTACTCGACAAGCGAAAGTCCTTTGCGATCTGACAAGAAAAGCATTGCAAACCTCCTCTAGAAAAAGTAGAATTACCACCCGCCCATCGCGCCGCCCGGCGCGGAAAGCAGCGCCATCAAGCGGGCCAGGAGCGGGTACAACGACAAAACGAGAAAAGGCGGCAGCATAAAGAACAGCATCGGCTTTTTGAATCCCCGCGCCGAGGTCGCCAGGATAATCAGTGTGATCGTGCCGCCGACCAAGAAAAGCATTGCAACCTTCCTCCAAAAAAATAGAATTACCACCCGCCCATCGCGCCGCCCGGCGCGGAAAGCAGCGCCATCAAGCGGGCCAGGAGCGGGTACAACGACAAAACGAGAAAAGGCGGCAGCATAAAAAGTAGCATCGGCAGCAGCAAGCGCACCGGCGTCTCTTCGATGGCGATGCGCGCGTCCTCGCGGATGCGCGCGCCCGATTCTTCCGATGCGCGGATCACGGCCTCGCCAAAGCTCATGCCGCCTCTTTTTGCCGCCGTGATCCCCAGCAGCAGGTTGCCCAACTCGGCGGAATGGATGTCCACTGCCAGGTCTTCGACCACGCGCGCCGGCTCGGTCGCAAATGCGCGTTCCAGATGGAAGCGCAGACGCAGGCGCACTATGCCCGATTCCAGCCGCTCGGCTACCTCCTCCAGCGCCGGGCGAAGCCCGCCGTGCAGGGCCAGCGCCGGACGCAGCAGAAAGATCAGGTCGCGCACCTGGCGGTCGACGTCGACTTTGCGCCGTCGCACCAGGTAGGCGCGCAGCGCGCGCGGTGCGAACGCGCCGGCCAGTCCAAACGCAGCAAAGAACGGATTGCGCTCGGCCAGCAGCAAATAAGCCAGCGCCACGCCAACTACCGCGCCGGCGACCCGCCACACCTCCCAGGGAATCCCGCGCAGACCATAGAGGTCGTCTTCGGTGAACGTATCCACCGGCGCGTCGTCACGCATAAAGACTTCGCTCGGATTGGCATGGCGGAAACGACGAAAGCGCGCCGCCACGTCGCCAACAGCGATCAGTCCCCAGGACGAAACCATCCCCGCGCCCAGCGCGGCCGCGATGCCCATCAAGATACCCCAGTTCATGCGGCGGTCCTGAACGAACAACGAACAATATGGAGACTTGCTTCTGGCGACAAGAGCGTGTCGAGCCTGGCGCAAAGAAGGCTGATTTTAAGAAATGCTTGTTTTCGATTCACAGCGTTTTTTCCTCCTGCATCCCAATTTCTTGATCAAAATACATCGAAGCCAGCAGCACAAACAGTGTCGCGGCCAGGAACGTGCCGCGCCGCTGCAATGTGCTGGTGAAAAAGTCGCGCCACATCGGCAGCGCCACCGTCGCCAAGATTGCCGCGCCATTGACTGACTGCAAGAACCGTACCGTACCTTTGAGCAGGGCCAGCGAGGCCCGCGCCTGCCCGGCCAGCCGGTCGCGCGCTTTGAGATCATCCTCGATGTGCTTGACCTCATCCACCACCGCTTCCGTACTGGCTGTACTGCTTGCTTCCAGGATCATCCCCAACCGCGCCAGGTGCGCATTGTTCATGCCACGCAGTGGGGTCAGCGCCTTGTCGACGCTTCCGCTTGACTGGTACGTATTCACGGCTTGCCCGACCGCGTCGCGTACAGCACCCGGGGGCAAATCGCCCTGGATTTCGGACAAGACCGAGAACGGCGATTCGCCGACGGCAAAGCGCGAGCGAAACAATACCACCAGGTCGCGTGTCTGCGCAGTGAGCGACGATTGGACCTTGCGCGTTCTGCGCAGGCGCAGATACCAACTCAGTCCTATCCCCAACAGCGCCAGGTAGGGCGACAGCAGAATGTCGCGCATCAAAGCAGCCACGATGATCCCGGTCAGGCCGGGAAGAAACACCAGCGCTTCCAGCGCCCTGCTCACCGCCTTACCGGAGGGCCTACTCTGGTACACCGGCTCATCAGCAAAGAATGTTTGCAGCACATTCCTCCAGCGCGGACGATACATCTGCTGCACACGCGCGCCCAGATCGCCCAGCGCCAGCAGCAGCCAGGCCACAAGCATCCCGCTCCCCAGCGCTGCCGCCGAAATCGCACTACCCGCCATCAGCGATTGGATCATTTTACTGTCTCCAACTCGTACCTGCCGCTCGACACGCCCTTGACGCGGACGATCTCGCTCACGTACCGGCGCGGGCCCTGCCGCCGCATGTGAACCACCAGGTCTACACCGCGCCCCACGCGCTCACGAATTGCATCCAGCGGCATCCCCGAAACGAGCGCCAATGTTTCCAAGCGCAGCAGCGCGTCGTAGGCCGAATTGGCGTGGACGGTGGTAATCACCTTTTTGCCCAGGTTCATCGCCGAGAGCAGCTCCACCGCTTCGCCGCCAACCACTTCGCCGAATACGATCAGATCAGGACGCATGCGGGTGTAAAGGACATTGACTACCTCGTCGAGCGACGGAAAGTGCTCGCCCGGCGGCGACGGCACCACGGCCCGCGCCGCAAAGGGGTGCTGCACTTGTAGTTCGCGGAACGTTTCGACCACCGCGATCTGCGTCGTCGGCGGCACGTAGGCGGTCAGCGCATTGAGCAGTGTGGTTTTGCCCGACGAAAACTCGCCGCTGATCAAGATGGTCGCCGCGCCGGCGCGAACAACGCCGGCCAGGAAACGCGCCAACGCGGGCAGATCGTCGGCGATCTCGTCTTCGACGCTCGCGTCGCCATCCAACGCCGGCGGGTCGAACGTTCCACCCAGCGCCAGCGCCCGCAGCGTCATCGCCTCCTGGCGGAAAACGCGCACGTTGATCGCTGTGCCTTCGACACTCAGGGGCGGGATCATGGCCGTGAAACGCGAGCCGCCCGGCAGGTCGACCAGGACAAAGGGACGGTCGGCTTTCATCGCCCGCCCACCCAGGTCGGCCACGCGCCGGGCCAGACGCTCAAAGTACGCATCGTCGGCCAGTGCGCCCAGATCGTCGATCACGCCGCGCCGCTCTACCTGCACCCGCCCATTGCGGACGATCACTTCCTCCACGCCGGGCTGCCCGGCGATTTCTTCCAACAGCCCCAGTCCGGTGCTGGCCCGGGCCAAGATGTCTGCAGCCTCGACAATCCGGGCGTCATCCGCCACAAGTCCGCCCTCGGCCAGCGCGCGCGCCAGGTGATCCTGAAATCGTTTGCGATCCACCTCTCCTGCGCGCCAGCCCGGAACACTAATCCCGCGCTCGACGATCAACGTCTCGACTTGGGGCAACAAACGCAGCCAGTTATCTCCCGTTCCATTCATGCGGCATTTTTCCAATCTGATTCCGGTTCAGATTCAGGTCAATTAGCGGGCGACAGCGTCACCCACAGGGTGTACTTGGATTGTTCGTCGACCGACAACTCGATCAGACTGCGCGCGGTATCCGGGTCGACGGCCACAGTGATGATTTGCAGCGGCTTGATCGTCTCCGTCCGCGCCGATTGCTCGGCCTGCGAGGCGACGATGGCGCGGTTGGCCGGTTCGCCCTGCCGGGCGCGCACATCCACCACCATAATTCCCTCGGCCAGCAGTTCCGCCGAGGCCGTGCCGTCCAGCGGGATGACCGCCGCCGCGCTCGCCTGGCGCACAACCTGCCTGACCCGATACACATTGATCCGGTGGCCGATCTGCACCTGCCCGCCGACCGCCCGCGCCGGATCGACCGAAAACGACACGATCTCGGCCGTCAGATCATCGACATAGCGGAATGCCGCCGGCGTCACCGCGTGCTGCCGGTAAATCAACTGCCCGGCGTAGAGGGGCACCGTTGTCATTCGCCCGATCAGGTCTTCCGCTCGCTGGTAGATCGGCTCTTCGAGCATACTACGCGGCGCGGCGCGCAGTGCCACCATGTCCGGTGTGATCACCGTATAAGGCGGCACTGCGCGCGCGACGGTAGCCACCTGCGCCGTCGTCACCAGCGAATCGTAAAAACGATAGGCATACAACCCGCCGCCGAGTGAGGCCAGCAGCGAGAGCAGCCCGACAATCAAAAGCCAGGTGGTTTGTTTTTTCATGCTACACCAGCGTCACGTTGGCGGCTTGCGGGCCTTTCTCGCCCTGTTCGACCGTAAACCGGACACAGTCGCCCTCGCTCAGCCGGCGATAGCCTTCTCCCTGCAGCGCCGTATAGTGGACGAACACATCCTCCCCCTGATCGGGCGTGATAAAACCGTACCCCTTGCGATTGTTGAACCACTTGACGGTCCCCGTTTGTTCTGCCATTTCCTTTGCCATCTTACTTTCCTTTCTTGAATGTATTTGCGACCCCGGTCTGGCTTTTCCAGCCGGGATAAACCACTTGCAAAAGCCCTTCGGCTAGGCGCGGATCGTCCAATGGACGACCGGACGCCGGCAGCCGACAGGCCGCCTTGACTCCGAACAGCGCGAGCTGGTCGCCCACACTGCCCACCTTGTTGAGCACGATCTGCGCATCGCTCAGATCACGCAGCATTGCGCCCGCGTTGAGTAGCGCATCCGGGCGCGGTTCGGCGACGATCAGTCGCTCGGCGACGAGCGGCATCACGATGCTACGTATGGGATTGGCTCCGGCCGCGTCGAGCACCGTCAGCACATGCGTCGACGCTATCCGTCTCACCAGGTCGAGGATTTCACTTTCCCGGCTCAACAGCAGCCGCGCCGAGGCGTAATCCATCGGCAGCAGTGTAACTCCGTTCCACTCGCCAACCTCGCAGCCCTGGGTCAGCACGTCGTACCAATCCGGCAGCGCCGGCTCGGTCAATGCGCGCAGCGCCCCCGCGCCAAATCCGATCTCGATCACCGCCGCCGGCAGGCGCAGCACGGTCGACACATAGCGGGCCAGGTTGAGCGACAGCGTCGTCTTGCCCACGCCGCCTGAATACCCGGTAATCAGGATCACCTGTGCCGGCAGTGCATCCAGCAGCCCGGATGCCGCAGACGCCCGTGCGATCCACGACGACGCGCCGGCGGCGAAATCAGCGCCGGAAACGACCGGAACCTCGGATTGCTCCAACGTCCGGCTCAACATTTGCGTCGAAACGCCCGGCGACGGAACCAAGTCGTCCAGATCGACGATCACCAGCGCACAGCCCGGCAGCCCGTTGTATACGCCTTCGGTCGAAACGGCTTCCACCGCTTCGATGGACACGCGCCCGTTCAATCCGCCCAGTGCAGCAGGCACGGCCGGATGCCTTGTTCCAACCAGGACGCGAATGGTCTTGCCCTTCGATTTCAAAGGAAACCTCCTTTTCCCCAAACCAGAATCAGCCCGGCCAGCGCAATCGCGCTGCCGAGCGGATAACGCGCGGATATATGCAAGTCGCGCAGCGACAGCGGCGTCCCTTCCCGGCGGGCGCGCAGCCACGCACGTACACGCTCAAAGATCATCGCCCCGCCGCCCATGACGACCAGGCAAACCAGGACAATGCCCCACGTCCCCCACCCCGGCTGCCAGGCCAACAGTGACAGCATCAACTTGCCGTCACCACCGCCAACCAGCCCGGTGGCATAGACCACCAGCACCAGGCCCAGGCAGGCCCCAAACTCGACCAGATACCGGAACACGTCGTCGGTCTGGCCCAGTCGATAGCCCAGTGCCAAAGCCAGCGCGCCGACCGTGCCCAGATTGGCAATCCGGCGCGTTCTGACATCGCTCACGGCGAGCGCGATCCAGATTGCCGAAATGAAAATGCCTGCTATCAGGTTTCCAGTGTCCACTATTCGTCCGCCCGCAGATCGAAAAAGTCGGGCCAATCGGCGATTTGCCCGGCGACAACGCTCTCCAATGCCGCCAAACTGTCGCGCAGATCAGCCTCGCGCACCGGCCCGCCAAGCTGGCAGTGCCCGCGCGTCAGAATACTCCCGGAATAAATCGCCAACGCACCTGCGCCGCGTACTCGCCGTAGCCGTCGATGACACGCTCTTCGCGCAGGGCCAGCACGATCTGTGCGCCGCTCATCAGCAGCCAACCCAGGACGTTCATCCACCCCGGTTCGATCAGCACGTGTCCCAATCCAAAGAGCATCCCGAATGCGTACTGAGGATGTCGCACACGTCGATACGGGCCGCTCGTCACCAGCCCGCGGTCGGCCGGTTCGATCCCAAAGGACGCGCTCAACGCGAACACGGACCAACTCATCCCCAGCAGCCCCAGCAGCTGTACCAGCAGCCCGGTTTCCTGCACCGGCGTTGCTATATCCATCATCGGCAGCGGCAGCGGACCGAACATGCTCAGCGGCAAAAACGCGGCCAGAACGCTCAACGGCACGTCCCATACTGACCCGCGCCGATCGGGTGGGCGATGGGTCTGCGTCATCCAGGCCAACAAAAAGCAGTAAAGGCTCATCCCGATGTGGCTTGTGGCAAAGGCCGCAGCAAAAAGCATAAACGCGATGACAGTGATCCAGTCCATTTTCCTGCTCCTATGAAAACAACTCGAACAGCGGGATCGCCACCGGCACCAGTACGGCAATCGTGAAGGGCATGAAGAAAAAGACCGTCGAGGGCATCACCAGCTTGTTGGGCAGCGACTCGGCCTGGCGGTCCACTTCGGCCAGGTACTCGGACGCGCTGGCCACAGCCAGCGCCGAGAGCAGTTCCTTGCCGCCCGTACCCTGCCGGTAGATGGCATCCAATTGAACGGCCAGCGTGTGCAGTTCCTTGATCCCGCTCGACTTGGCCTGCTGGCGCAGCACCCCATCCTGCGTGCCCGCCGGCGAAAAAAGCGCCCGCCCGCGCGCCGCGCGCAAGGTGTCCCTGAACCACAGCGAAATTGCATTCCTGCCCCGCCCGATGCGCTCCATCGCCTGCTCCAGCGAACTGCCCGTAGCCACCTCGGTAGCCAAGAGTTGAGTCGCTTCCGGCAAACCACGTCGCACCGAACGAATCGCCTTGTTCGACTTGCCATTGAGCAGCACGATCGGCACGTAAAAGCCGACGCCGGCCGCCACCGCCGCCATCGTGGTCTCGATCAGGGCCAACCCGCCCAGAAAACCGCCGATACCCGCTACCACGCACAGGGCAAGAAAAGGCAGCGGTTCCCAGCCTTTCCACTCGCCCTGCAGCTGCGCCCAATAGAGTTTCGTGCCTAAATCCTTGACAAAATTGGCCGGCGCAAAACGGCCCAGCGGTCCCCCGATCAGCAGCAGCGCCGCTTGCCACGCCGGCAGCGGTTCGTCCGCTCCCTCGTCGAATGTCTCGGTCAGGCGGCCGGCCCAATACGAGGCCGGAATAGGGATCAGTTGATAGATCGTATAGGCCACAGTCAACGCAGCCACAAAAGCAGCCAGGTAAGCCATATCAGTTCTCCTTGTCCTGCGCGGCCGGCGCAGACCCGTCTATGACAAACACAGAATACGTCATCACTAGCTTGTCACCACGATAGATGTCAATCACGTATGTGCCCGGCTCCGGCAGCATCAGGTTGTCGAAGCGCAGGATTTGCAAGTGGTAGCCGTCGTCGTGGGCCACGAATGCACTCTCCCCCTCGGCGGCGACCAACCCGGACGGCGTGAGTACCCGCACATGGCCCACGAACTCACCCTGTCCCCCCTGCCAAAAGTTGACGCCGAACACCCGGCGTACCCGGGCGGGAAAGTTCATAACCACCCAGTCGAACACCACGCGGTACAGCGTGGGCTTGTCATCGAGCAGGGCCGATGGCAGCACGTCTTCACACAACAGACTGGCCGTCAATACAGGTTCTCCCATTATCCGATCTCCTCGATGGTGCTCTTCATAAACCAATACCCGATGCCCATCCATCCGGCTAGGGCGACCAGGAACAGCTGTACCAGCGGCATCTGGAATGTGCCACGCATGGAAGGCTCATTCATAAAGTAGAGCATGACCACGCCCAGCATCACCGGAATAATTTTAATGGCGCCCATTGCCTCGGACGATTTGGCCTCGCCCTTGTTGCGCCCTTCCAGAATCTTGTGCAGGTTTTCCGCCGCGCTGGTGAACGCTTCGCTAAAGCTGCCGCTGCCGCGTTCGGCGTAGCGCTGGAGTTGAAAGGCGACCGTCGCCAGCGACGGCGAGACCATCTGCGCGCGGGCCTCCATCTCTTCCAATGCCTGGCGTCCATGCGTGCGCATGTCGCGCGCCGTGCGCCGCAATTCCGCAGCCAACGGGCTGTCTTCGTCCAGCGTCTCGGCCACGGCCTGCAGCGTCTCGGCCACGTCGGGATGGATGCGAATGTTGGTCGCAATGCGCTGCAAGGCCATCGGCAGCTCCTTCTCCATACGTTTGGCCCGCGCCTTGACCTTGCCGTTCAGGTACATCGTGGGCAACACGGCGGCAAAGCCGCCCGCGCCCAGCGCGACCAGCATCGGCAGCGCAAACGAAATGGCCACCAGGAACGCAGCGACGGCCAGCAGCCCCGACCCGCCATACAGATAGGTTTTGGCCTGCTCCGGCTTGACCTTCAATCCGGCCAGCTGAAATTTGTAGACCCAGGAATCGACCGCAATGTCCGGACCCAGGTCTTCATCGCCTTGCTCGGTCATGATCTCGCGCAGCACCTTTTCGGCCTGCGACGCGGCGATCCGGCGCTTGATCACCAGTTCGTACAGCGCATAGCCCACCGTGAATGCGCCCAGCGCCGCCGCCAGCTCGGGGGGCGCATCCAACTGCGCCAAAAGATTGATCAATGAGTCCATGTCTATCCCTTTCCGGTTGTGAGTGCCGAGCTGTATGCACAGCAGGACAACTTTTAACTCTCAACCTGCAACTATCTTCTCTTTCGAGTCAGTTCGCCCAGCCGATCCCATACCGGTCGTTCGGACGATTTTTCTTCGTTGAGCATGAACAGCGGCGTAAACTGCACATTGCCGCCTTTCATATCGCGCTCCACTTGGGCGATCTGGGTGGTGCGCCGCTGACCGGCCCGGTCGTAGCCAAGCTGGATCACCAGATCGATGGATTGAGTAAACAGCGACTTGGACGCCTCCATTCGCACTCCCACATCGGAGAACATGATCACCGACAGGCGATGTACCGCCGCTTCCGGGCTTTCCGAGTGAAATGTGCTCAGGCCGGGATGGTCGGACATCTGGGCGCGAAACAACGACATCGCCGCGTCGCCGGTGCGCACTTCGCCCACTACCAGCCAGTCCGGCGTCATGCGCATTGCGTCGTTGACGCCGTCGGTGATTGTGTAGGGCGGCACTTCCGAACCGGGCGGCGCGGGCCGCGCTTCCAGCGATACCACATGCGGGTGCTCGACAAAAATTTCCTCCGGGTCTTCAATCTTGACGATGCGGTCGTTTTGGGCAATGAACCCGGTCAGCGCGCTCAGGATCGTCGTCTTGCCGGTGCCGGTGCCGCCGATGATGAGAATGCGCAGATACTGATCGATCGCGCTGCGCAGCAAATCCATCATCTGCTCGTTCATACTGCCCCAGGCGATGAGCTGCTCCGGGCGCACCGGCTTTTGCTCGAACAAGCGGATATTGAGCGAAGGAAAGCCCGCGCCCGGCGCGACGCACGAGTGGATCACCTTGATGCGCCCGCCGCCCGGATTGTGCCGTGTCTTGGGCAGCTTGGCGTCGACCGATGGCGTGGCCTCGTTGAGCGAGCGACCTTGTGGGCCGATCACTGCCGAGATCACTCGTTCAACCTCACTGACGTCGGGATGCAGGTCGGGCAGTTCCTCGAAGCGCGAGCGGCCCTTGACCTTGACAAACAGCTTGCCGGTTGGGGTGATGGTGATTTCGGTCAGATCGGTTCGCGCCGGGGGCAGGAGCAGGTCGAGAAAACCCATCCCCAGCACCTTGCGGGCGATCTCGTCGGCCAGGCGCGCCTCTTCTATCGCCGAAAGCGCAGCCAGGCCCAACCGGCGCACGGCCGCGCTAACCAGCACCCCGATGCGGGCGCGCACCGTCTGCCGGTCGGCATCCGATGGCGCGCGCAGCATAGCCTCCTGAAATTCGGTGTTGATGCGGCCGATTACCTCGCCGGTGATCGACCGTGCGTCTTTTTCGTCCAGCGTCACACTGCGCTGCATAGCGCCCGGATCGACAAAATCGAGCAAGGACATCAGCGCACCCTCACTTTAGCCAGGCCGAACAGGTTGAGCACCTTGCCGGTCGCCGTTTTGACCGCGCCGGCCGCGCCGCCACTTAGATTCGGATAAAACGCCGAGATCATGTTGCGCACCGCACCGCCAAAAACGTCGTCGAAGACGATGGGCATCTTGCCATCGTTTTGCAACGGGCGCACGCGCGGCGCAAAGGGAATGGTGGTCAGCACTGGTGGAAACCAGCCCTCCAGATAGGCCGCCGCGCCCTGGTGGAACGAGTCGGGCAGCAGGTTGTCGGTTTCCTTGTTGAATTGGTTGAGCACGACAAAGATGTTTTCCCTGGGAATGCGGTGCTGCCCGGCCAGTGTCTGGGTCAACAGCTGCACCGTTTGCACCGTCTTGACCTGGTCTGTGTAGCCGGGCAGGGCGACCAGGATCAGCGTATTCGCCAGCATCAGCGGCGTTATCGCCCATGACTCCTCGGTCGGCGGCAAGTCCATCACGATTGCCCCGTACCCGCCTGTCCATGCCGTCTGGATCAGCGTTTGGATCGTGCCCGGAAACTGGTTCTGTGCCACCTGCGAGGAAAGCACGTAATCGTTGGGTGAGAGGATCACGTCCAGTTCGTCCTTGCGCTGGATACTGGCCTGGAAGCCTTCGTGTCCGGGGCGATGATAATAGTTCATCGAGTTCGGCGACCGCTTGAGCTTGAGCTGCACGCCGACGTCGTCCGGCGTATCGAAACCCATCAGCAGCGTGCGCACGCCCTGCCGGTTCAGTTCGTATGCAAAATTGACGGCCAGCGTCGTCTTGCCGGTGCCGCCTTTGCTCGAATAAAAGGCAAAGACCTTGAGGCCGACGACGTGCGTGGCCGAGACGCCGCCCGCGCCATAGCCCATCATCGGCGCGGCGGACTGCCGCAGTGTGCGCTCAGTGATGGCCGCCGAATAGACCTTTTGCGCGATCTCGGCATAGTTGATGTGTGGGCCGACGAGCACCTCGCGCACCCGGTCGATCCCCCTGATCGTGCCTTCTGCCTGTGCCCAGCCGGGCGGCAGGACGACAATGGCCACGCCGGAGATGCTGGTCAGAAATCGGGTCAATTCTTGCGGCGTCGATGCAATGTCCGCTTCCATCAGCACCACATCGGCCTTCATGTTCTGCGCGTTGCGCACCATGTCCTGCCAGGTCGAAGCGATAGCCGCCACGCGAAAACGGCCCTGGTCGGCGTTGAACACCGGATACATTTTTTGCAAGATGGCATCCAGCGTCGGCGCGCCCAGAATGATAGTTACCTGGTCGCTCACCGCCCACCTCCATAATCGTAGCCAAAGTCGAAATCCGGGCTCGGGTCTTCTTGTTGTGCCAATGTAGGTAACAGGCTGCGCATATAGATGCCCGGCGTTGCCGTCACATCGCTCGGACGCGATGGCTCCATAACCAGGTGAATCTGCGCCTTGCTGTTGAGCAGCACCAGCAATTCCACCGGCGAGACGCGAATGGTCGGATTGGGATCGACGATTGGCTCATCCGAGGTTTGAGATACAGGGATCGTCTGTGTCTCGGTCAACGTCGATGTGATCGCCGGGGGGGCACTCGCTAGAGCGATCGGGACAACGTCGGAAATCTGCCAGGTCACAGTGATCGCATCAACCGGCACACTGAGGATGATCACGCCCTTTTCACGATCGCTGGACGAAGACATCACCGGCGACATCGCGTCGCCGCTGCTGCTTTGACTCAACTCGCGGTAGCGAAATTCGTAGGGCACAAAGAGTACCTTGAGACCGGTCAGCACCAGCTTGGCGCCCGGGCCGGTCGTCTGTTCAAATCCCATCCCGCCCAGCGTGGATGGGTCGATCACGGCGATGACCGATACACTGTCGCCCGGCCTCACCAGCCCGGCCAGGCCCGACGCCTGGGTGACGTTGATCGCCACCGCGCGGTGCTCCGGGTCGAGCGCCTGCGCCAGTGCGTTCTGCGCCGAGTCGCCGACCATCGCGGACGTGACTTGATCGCCCGGCAGTCGCTGAACGGTGATCACCGACCCGGCCACGTCATCGACGGCGGCGAACGCGCCTTCCATAACCGAACCGGCATGTACCTGCACCACTTCGACATCCGACATCGAGAGCCGGGTGCCGGCTTCCAACGCTTTCTTGGCCACCACAACCGGCGCTTTCTTTTGCGCGGCGGTCAGTACGCTGGTGATCAGCGCAAAGGTGAGCAGGGCCAAAACTCCAATGACGATAACCGATGACTTGCCTTTTTTCACGAGATACCTCCTGTTTTCTACAGTTTTGCCTTGATTGGCAGAATTGTTACATCGGTCACACTATATCACGGAACGCTATGCCAAAATGGACGATCTTGCTTCCAGTTCGGCACGCTTTTCTGCCAAAATGGCAAAGCGAATGGAGGCATCAACTCAAAAAGGCGCGGTATATCTCCGCGTCTGTCGGCTCTCGCGCCGGCACCATCAACGCCTCGGCCAGCATTGGCTGCACGTCGCCCCGCTCCATCGAATAGCCCAGTTTGATGATGCTTTTTGCCACTTCCATGCGCGAAATGAACCGCTTGTAGTGCTCATCCACGAACCCTTTTTCGCTCAAGGCCAGGTGTGCCATCATCAAGTCGCGGTCTTTGGGATTCTTGAGCTGCACGATGAAGGCATTGTTGCACGAATCGACGATGCCCGGCGGCAGCGTAGACGGCGACTGGGTTATCAGGTGCATCCACACACGGTATTTGCGCCCATCTCGCCACATGTCCTGAAACTGCTGCGCCGTGCTTGCGCCGCCGCCGCTGTCGCTTTCGCTGCCCACCGTCTGCCCGACGCCGCTCAAGACCTTGTTCGCTTCCTCGAAATAAATTTGCATCCAGTTCTTGAACCCGCCCTGGTTCAACTCCTCCCTGCGCCGGCGCACGGCGTCGGTGTAGAGATGCCAGGCCATCATCGACAGCAAAGCCACTTTGGAAAACTCGTCCAATTCTGCGCCGCCCTCGAAAATGGTCATTCCCCAGGGCATCGACACGTCCTCGATTGTCATGACGTTGTCGCCTTTGACTTTGCCATACATCAAGGCCACCTCGCCCCGCGAGAACGGCTCTAGCCGCAGCAGCACGCCTTCCAGCGATGTGCGATCCGTAATGCTTTTTTCTGGAAGCGCCTTGTGCATTTTATCCAATCGTTCATACCAACCAGGAATATCCACTTCGCGGCTGCGATGACAGGCCAATGCCTGGCGTTCGACGGCGGTCAACGCGGACAGATGAACGCCGACCAGGTTGCGCGGCGGCAAGCTCAACTCTTGCATCCGCCGAGCAATCGCGTCCTCTTCGTTAGCATCCCGTACCAGATTCCACGCAGCATTGGCCAAGACCTGCCGGTCGGCAGTCAGCGCACCGTGCTCAAGGTACAGGTCGATCAAGGCGCGGCGCATAAAGCCAAGTTGTCTTGGTCCCATCCCGCCGGCGTTGGCAAAGAGGTCGCAGATAGCGCGAAGCTGCTGCTCCGGGTCGATGCGCTTGCCGAATTGCAGCGGGTTCCAGCGCAGCGGCCGCATCGCCCCCGGCTGGAGCTGGTAGATTTCGACATGTCCTTGCAAACCCGGCGCGTTGAGCATCTTGCGCCAACCCTGGCCAAAGTCCAGCACGATGGTGCGATATTTCCAACGCGCCGTCGTTTCCAGGGCCAGCCGCTCGGCGGCCACTGACTTGCCGTATCCGGTGTTGCCGGCAAAGATGGTGTGGAACATCCGTTCCTGGCTCAGACGTACCTGTGCGTCGGTCAGATCGCCGGTTTCGGTCGAAATCAGATGGCCCAGTACCACATCGCCATCCATATCGGGCAGAAAGGCAAAGGGCGGGATAGATTCTTGCGTGGTCAGCGCCACGCCCTCTTCAAAGATGCCCGGCGCAGTATAGGCCGCCACTTGCAGCATTGTCAGCAGGCTGGAATGACGATAGCCGCTCATCACACCGGGCACCATCTCCTCGGCGGCGCAGGGGGTAAAGCAGCTCGCGTGCAGCCGCAAATGTTCTTCTTCTTCTGAAGTCAGGTCGCGCGTCAGAACCGGCGTCACCACTTCGTCCATGCCGTGAAACGCCTGCGGTACTAGCGCCTCGGCAGCCCGCTTGCCATTTTGGGTGCGCGTCAGCACGTACACGTCGGTCAGATACCCGCCCTCCATGCTCATTTCGTTGAGCAGTTCCTCCTGCTGACGTAGCAGCATCGTCAGGCGAATCTCGACATCGTCTTCCCATTGGTAGGTCTTGGAAAACGACACGCTGGGTACGCCGCCTATCGAGGCATTGACCATATTCGACACGCCATAGGTCTGTGCGCGGGCAATGCTTGTCCCGCTCGACACGCCTTGCGACGAACTTTCGGTATGCGATACGCCATCGGACACGCTTTTGGAATCCGACACGTTGCCCCCGCGCGTCGTTCCCCACGACTCGCCCCAACTCCTGGTATGGCTCTGCGAGTCCGCATCCGAAACCGAGTGTGATGTAGATCGCGAGTGCCCTATACTTTCGCTGACCGCCTTTGACGTGCCTGTGCCAACAGACTGGGTCACGCCGTGACTACCGCCCGAACTGACGCCATGCGCGGTCGAAACCGTCACGCCGTGACTTCCGCCGTAGCTTTCAGTGTGCGCAGTCGTCGTGCCGGTAGAAACGGATTCCGAGTGCATCGAACTGTTTGCGTCGACAACCGCAAACGACGTACCCACGCCTTGACTCTCGGTGTGCGATGCGTTGAGCGATGTACCAAAATTGCTGCCCACGCCAATGCCCACGCCGCCCGGCGACGCACTCAAGTTGCCGCTCACGCCGGCGTTGACGCCGACGCCCAACGAGTTGGCTGTACCCTGAGAGGTCGAATTGCCCATCGACACGCTGTGCGACGATCCGTGTCCATCGGTCACAGTGTGGCTTTGGCTGTGACCCACTGAATCGGATACGGCCCACGATGTAGATTCGGATACTGCCCGGCCTTGAGTGTCACTCACCCCCCAGTTGGTGCCATCCGAGACTGCTGTACCCTTCGATTCCGAAACCCCTTCGGACGTAGAGATGGTGTGCGTCGTCCCCTCGGTAACGCCGTTGGTCACCGTCCGGGTGTGTCCAACCGAGTCCGCTTCGCCGATACTGCGCGAATAACTATCTCCCCAGCTCGTGCCTTCGGTGTGTGTCGTGCCCTCGGTGCGCGAAGTCCCTTCCGAAACCGATGTGCTGCTTGATACGCCCTCGTTTTCGCCTTCGCTGTATCCGCGTCCGCTGCTGCGCCCGCTGCCTGCACCCAAGGCGACCGGCAGGGCAAAGCCAAACGAAATTGCCCGTGCGCCGCGTTGCTTGGATGCATGGATACTGGCTTCGCGGGACAAGCCCTCCAGCATAATCGCCAGATCGCCGCGCTCCACGCGCGAAGCCAGGGTGATCATCACGTATTCCTCGCGCACCCGCGCCATCCCGCGCATAAACATCTCGTTCTGCTGGGCCGTTATCTCGCCTTGCATTGGCGCAGGTTGCCCGGTCATCTGCGGCCCTTTGCGTCCCCCTCCCCGCGCTTCCTCCCTGGGGTCAGGCTGGCCGACCACCGACAGCGCGTGTGGCATTGTTTGCAGCGCGTCAAGCAACCACTGCGACTGCCGGGTATTCAACGGCGCAAGTTTGCTCTGCGGATAGTTGGCCATAGCCGCCTGCATCGCCGTCATGCCCAGTTCGGCCTTGCCCAGCGCGTCGTACAGGTTCTTTTCCGACACCCCGATCACGCCGTAGACCTGAATGATGCCTAACGCCGGTCGCTCGAAAATACCAGCGTGCAGGTGCATAAAATCCACGCCGGCATTGTACAGGCCGCGCAGCACCGTGACCATCTTGCCCAAGATGGCCGGATCGTCGCGCGCCTCGATGGGAATGTGTGTCAGCACGCGCAACTTGATCGCCTTGTAAACGTGATATGACTTGCCGGCTTCTTGCTCCTCAAGCTCAAACCACAAATAGTCCAGGTGTTCGCCATCGAAATGGATACCCGAGTTCTTGACGACCAGATCGTCGCTGTTGGTCGACACAACTTGCACCGACTGACCACGTCGAAAACCAGGAATGAACATACCAACCTCCTACCCGATGCGCCGGGTCTCAAAAAAATCTTCCAATTCGGGATGCTTTTGCATAAGCAGGCGCGCATAACGCGACGTGTAAATGTTATTCAACTTGAAATCCGGGTCGGTCGTCGAAATCGACCATTCCCAGCGCAGCACCTCAAAGACGCCTTTCATACTCCACCGCTGGTATCCTTGCTGTCTGGCACGAGTAACAATATCCAGCAGTGCGGCGTAAACGTGCGGGTTTTCACGGTGAAACTGGCTGAATCGAGCATCGATACTTGCCCTGCGTTTCCGCTTTCTTCGCCGCTTTTTTCTGTCCGGCCTGGTTTCGCGTTGAATACCCAGGTCCATTTCCAGTTGTTTTTGCATACAGACCTCGCCTTACACGAGTGTGACGTCTCTGCCGGCGCAGACAATCCGCTTGCCTGCACCGGCAGAGACATCACCCAAAGTGGGGATGTCTCGATGGAGGGCTACTCCTCCGGGTCGGGATAGTCATCGATGGCGGGTGCATCGTCGTCATTGGATGCGGCGATGTCTGTTGCCGGCGCGGTAGTCTCCACCGGTGCGGGATAATCGCGCACTGGCGGCGCGGCCGGTGTCTGGTTCGAGACGGCCACTTCTTGAACAACCTGCTGCAGCATCCGTTGCCGGGCGAAACTTGCCCGGCGCTGGCTGCGGTGGCGCTCGCGCCGTTCCTTGACCGCAAACGCGGCCATAAACGGAAACGCGATCACGGTCAGGCCGATCAACGCAACCACCGACAAAAAAGTAATCCCGACAAACCACAACATGGCACCAAAGATGGTGTCAAAGTGCGCGAAAATGGTGTCAAACATAAAGCCTCCTAACGGATGAAATTCAAACTTTGGGTAACGCCGAACCATCCCGATGCAGGAGACCTCTCCTGCGCCCGGATGGGCGGCGTTACCCATTTTGAACATACGACCTGCTAACGGAAAGACACCATTTTCAATTTCAGCAGCCCTCCCCTGCTCGGCTGAATACGCGGTATTCAGTCGGGCAAGTCAGGGCGCTGCATCAAACTGCATCAAACTGCATCAAAGGGGATGGCAGGACTCGAACCCGCCACTTTCGGTCAAGTGCCGACGCTCTGCCGTTGAGCCAATCCCAGAGACCTTTCGGTCAGAAATTGAAAAATTTGAGCATTTGCTCCACAAGGCGGTTGATGATCCTGATCTGCACGAGCGACCACTGATGGGCAAAGATGATCTGGATCGCAAGGATAATCGCCGCCGCATTGTATGTGCGCATAGAAAGCCTCCTCTGCGTTTTGCGGTGCTGAACGAATCCGGCTTCCTCTTACCCCCGCGTAGTGCAGGCTGGATCGAGGAATCGGGCCGTCCTCGGCGATTTTGGGCATTCGCTACCCAACACGTTGCCATGTGCAATGCGTCAGGCGAGCGCCGGCCCAAAGCCCGTAGAACGGGCCCAAACCCGTCTCCGGGAGTCGAACCCGGCGCTGCGCAGACCAGGCGCGTCGTCACTTTTCTCCTCGCGTGCGTACATCACGAAAAATATCCGCTGCCGAGCGAAATGGCGAGACCAATGCCATCGGGTTGACCGTGAAACGCTGCACCAGCAGCGACAGGTAGCCCAACGGCGCGAGAAACCACAGAAACCACGATGCGACTGTGGTAAACATGCCTCGGTTCTGGGCGATGATCTCTTGAGCGTCCCCGGTCGTGCCGACGATCCGCGCCCAATCTTCCGGCGACAGGCTGTTGATTTGCCATAGATACAGCCGTAAGCCGATGGCGGCCAGGGCATAAACAAGGATCGTTGTCTTGCATCGCCACAGGATCGAGTCGCGCTCCTGCGGCATCACCAGCAGGGCGGCGATCATTGCTGCCCACATCACCGCGCCAATCACCGGGACCGGCGGCTCGGTGGCAAACGCGGCCACGAACCACAGCAGCGCGGTGACCACCGTCATGGCCTGGGCGACGCGCGAAACCTTGCCGGTTGCCGATCCTTCCCGCCCGTACCGGCGCGGCGTGAAACTGGCCTTGTACTGCACCGCGGGGTCAAAGTAGAGCAGAATCAGCGCTACCGCGCCCAGAGTCATCAGCTTGTCCAGATTCCACCACAGTTGATAGGTGGCGAACAAGCCGCCGTTGAGCGCGTACACGCCCAGGTGAATGAAAAATGTTGCGATCTTGGATAGGATTTCGCTCATACGTGCTCCTTGGTCAAGACAAAATCAGCTTTCAGCAGCCGGCCTCATTGCCGGCTGCTGAAAGTAAAGCTATTTGATGAGCGCCGTTTCGATCAGCACCACCCCGAACTGACCGCCTGCTCCGTCGAAAAAGACAGGCTCTGTGTAACGTGTACCTTTGGTTCGTCCGGCAACACGCATCTCATAGTAACCTGGGTCCTCAAGCGGGGTGCGCAATATCGTGGCATCAAGCACGTAGTTCAGTGAGCCGTCGACGGCCTGGTAGTGTGACCATCCACCCAACGGAATCAACTCCCAAACGGGATGCCGCACCGTCGCACCCGGATACTTGCGCGCCAGTTCGGTGTTGATCCATTCCTTTGACTCGCCGGTGAGAACAAGCTGAACCTGGAGCGTACCCAGATCGACCGGATCGGCATAGGTTTCTTTGTATTCCTTGCAGTCCCACTTGTCGGTTGTCTCCCTGCTCCAGCCGGCCCAGCCGTTGTCGCAGGGCGACATATCGGCCTGACAGACCTTCCAGCCTGTGTCCGGGTCGGTGTGACAGCACTGGGTCTCGGACGACACGACCTCCCACTTTTCGTAGGTATAGACCACTGCCGGCGAGACGATGCGCACGTGGATGTCCACGCCGCGCTTGCTCTTGTCCTGCCCGACCACCACCGGATTGGGCGGTGCGATTTTTTCGATCAGGATTGTTCCTGCCCCGGTTCGACTGATCGATGACGGCGCGCAGCCATGTCCCGGAGGCGGCAGTGTTGGCACCGGCGTATGGGGTGGTACCGGTGTAGGTGTAGGTGGTGGCGTGCTGGTCGGCGGTACCGGTGTGCCTTGCGGCGTCGGCTCAGGTGGATCGTCCGGCCCATCCGTCGGGCGCGGCGGCGGCGTCCAGTTGGTGGTGGGGAATGGAATGGGCGTACTGGCGGTGATGATAGGATCGGGATCGTCCAATGGATCATCACAGTAAATCAGCACCATCGAGCGCAAGCTCAGCGTGTCGCCGTTGAGCAGCGCATCCTTGGCTAACTTGATATTCAGGTTGATCCAGAATGACGCATCGGCGGCAAATCCCTCGAACACCTTGGCCAAATCCGGCGCCCCCCAGCTATCTGCTATCGACTTGCCGGTGAGGCGCATCGCGTCGGCCGCCGAGATGTTCAGGTCGTCGAACAGCGCAAACATCCCGCCCAGATTCTCGTAACGACCCAGCAGAGCCGCAAGCAACCCAAACCCGTTCAACTGGGAATCTACTGGGCCAATGCTGAAATCGGGCGCCCAACCGGTAAAGGCCATATACAACTGGGTGAAAAAGTTTGGGATCAAGTAGTGACGGCCTTCAGCATCAACGTACCGGTCGAAACTGGTCATGACGCCAATCTTGCCGATACCCGGCACATCGATGCAGGCGAGGCACTCCGTGTATGATGGCCCGGCGCGATCCAGGCCATCGAGATCGAAATTGCCATGCTCATCGCGCGGTGGCGGCGAACACGTGCCGCCGCCCTGCGCCAGCAGGGTCACGGCTTCAAGCGGTCGCTCACTCGATGCGCCGGCCGTAACCGGCAGCAGCGCCAAGATGAGCGCCAGCAGCGATATAACACTGAAAATTCGTCTTTTCACGATAATCTCCTTACTGCCCCGGCAGTTCCACGGCTAACCCATCGAGCAGCCATTGACCATTCTCCCCTTTGATCATCAGGACACGCACCGCCGACGTCGCAGTCTCGGCATTGCCATTCTTGTCCTGCGTGGTGATGGTGATCTGCACCGGCACGATCTGTCCTTCACCGCCCATTCCCTGGTACGATTCCGGTTTGCCATTCACGACCGCTCTGGCGTTCTGCACCGTTCGACCGTTGGTCCTGGTCGCGTTCGCGATCGTGGCAAGATGCAGTGTCCAAAACTCTTTTCCTGTCTCCGTGCAAGGGGGGAGCTGCCCTGCGATGTCTTGCCTGAAATCGATGTCGAACAGACCGGCGATGCCGTTTTCTGCCGCCTGGCCGGCATCTTTGCTGTCCTTGTCCACCAGGTGATCGACAACGATGACGCACAGCAGCAAGACGACGAGCAGGCCGGCATACTTGAGATACTTTTTGTTGATGTTCAGTTCCTTCACGAGATACCTCCTTGAAAATGTGGATGAAATAAAAAAGGCCGGGTTCCGACAGCAAAGACCGCGAGGCGATTCCCTCGACGTATATCCTCACTGCTCGAAACCCGGCCTCAACGACCAGGATTGTCAACTGGCCACCAGGCAACAAAAAAGGCCAGTCCTGGGGCGATTTCCCCAAGCGTGGACTGACCTTCTAACTGATAGCTAACTGATTATTTGGTTGTTAACTTGAAGCTCAATGAGCGAATAACTGTGTGACGATGATGTAACCGTTTCCGATTGCAACACCGACACCGGTTTTAGTCGAATGCCCGGCCAGAATATTATTTTGATGACCTTCGCTTCTCATCCATGTAGCTATTGAGCCTTGCGCTATGGTAAGCGACAAGTGGCCAGCGCGATTTTTGAGAAGATTCTCCCCGATATTCGGCGTCAAATCTTCCCCTGTCACCGGATCATTGTGGCTATAATACTCCCTCGCCACCATATCCTCGCTGCGCTCGCGGGCAAACTGCATCAGGCCCGGATCGACCTCCAACGGGGACAACCCGGCCGTGATGCGCTCTTCGTTCACCAGACGAACAATCTCGGCCTCAAAGGCGTCGCGGTCGAGCGGCGTTGTCGTTGGCGCGCCGCCCGCACCCGGCGTGTTGATCACGATCTTGATCCCACCACCGCCGCCGGGCAGAGTCAGCTTCCAACCCACGACAGTGTACTCGGATGGGCCAGACGCACTTGAGGGTATGCACCCAGTCACGAATACAACAAGTATCAAAACGGATAAAAGCAATTTGAGCTTCATAAGTCTCCTTTCTAGTATATCATAGACCATTGAATAGGTCAACTGGTTTTGAAAAATTCATGTATTGAACACGTCCATACCGACAGATTCAAGCGCCTGGCGGGCCTTGTCCCACTGGCTGCCATTACGCGGGTCGGCCAGCAGCCGGGCTCGCTCAAATGCCAGCTCCTGCTCGCCGGTCAAACCGACGGCATTGGAAATCTGGCACTCCTGGATGAGTACCCGGCCACCTTGCGGCGTGAAACCTTTTATACCGCGCCCCATCTCTTGACGCGCACCTTCCGCGATCCGCGTTAGGTGCTCCGCCAGGAACGTCTGTCGCGTCTGACCGCGACTTGCGGCCAGCGCGTCAATTGCAGCTACCACGTCATCCGGCAGGTATCGAACGATGATGTTCATCGCTCCGTCCCTGCCTGTCTATCTTTTTGATTGGTAATGTGCATCGCGCTCTTTTCTAGCCTCGTGGCCGCTATGTGCTGTCTGTATGATGTCTGTATGATAGCACACTCGTCACCTATTGTCAAACAACTATCGTCATTCAGGTGTACGGTCACCACACGCAATGCAGTCGATTACCCAACAAAAAGCCACCGCTCACGCAGTTCACTTTTTCGATTTCTGTGTCACCCAGAACTGACTGCCTTTATTTTCAGACAATGCAGCCATATCGGTCGCGTTCAATTCGCCTGGCACCCCGGCTTTAGCCATCCACAAGCTGATCTCCGACTCGACCTTTTGCCGGACCTTTTTGTCCGGGCAAATGACATAGAACCGACCACCAGTCGCATCATGAACATTCCGCCACTTGGCATCACGCAAGGTATGAGACGCACTTCGCTCGCACTCGACATAGATTATGTCGCCATCTGGCAGTATCACCATCAAATCGGGGGCAAATTGTCGACCACCGCTCAAAACAACCATTGGCGGGTACAAGTCTACTGTTGCTTTCAATCGCTCGCGCAGCATGTCCGCTGCCGCCAGGTTCAGCAGCATGTGCTCCGCCGATTTGTGGCGCTTGATCAGTTCATCCCACTCGGACGCCACCGGATCAGCATTAAAGATGAGTGAGAACGCTTGCTGTCCGCGTTCGCTCAACTTGATAACCTGTGGTTGCCCTTGCGCCTGATCTACCGTCATCGTCTCGATCAGCCCGTACTGGTCCGATAGTTCGACAGCTTCGCTCACTGCCTGTTTGCGGGACACGCCCCACTGCTGATTCAGCATCGCCTGCAGCACCGGACGACGACACAGTCCCGTTTGGCCTATCAGCTGGACCAGGTCACGGCTGCGATCGAACCCGCGCGCCGCTTTCCATTCGTCAAACCACGCACCGGGAGACTTGACAACGCGCAGGGACTGCCCGGCAGACAAATCAGCAGCCGGCGTCGTAACCTCTGTGTCAGTCGCTCGCTTGACCACACTTTGCAGTGATGCTTTGGACGCTGCCAGTTCGTTTTCCAGCGCCCGGTTTCGCGCTATCTGTTGTTCCAGTTCTTGCTTTATCTCATCGACCTGAGCTTGCAACGCCTCGACCTGCTTTTGCGCCGCCTCAAACTGCTGCCCCAGCCGCTCGCCAGCAATCGCAATATTAACGCGCGGCCCCAGATTTCGGTGGATAAAACCACTCCATTGACCGACTGTCCAGTTTTGGACCGCCATTTTGTGTTCGCGCAGTTCGGCATCCAACGCTTCCGAGCAGTATGCCGCGGCAATGTCGTATAAAGCCTTGATCGCGTCCGCCGCACGTTCCTCAGCTGCTGCCTTTATCCGTCGTTCAGCATCGAGGATTTGCTCCAAATGCCGGACCTGGACTTCTTTGAGTTGATCTGCCGTCGTCATCGTGTGGGCCACATTCCCTCCTGCAGTGTTTCACTGGCAAGTCGTTTTTGACCTGCTTTTTCCAGCGCTGCGAACGCAGCAGCCTTGTTTTCATCCGACGGTTCACTCACGTAAGCCAACGTTCGCCGCGCAGCTTCGACATACAGGTTCGCGGTATCGTCTACCGCAGATTGCAGCGACAGCAACGCCAGCGGCGGTTGGCGCTGCCGGATACTTCTGGCTATAGACGCAGCCGATTCAAATGCGGATTCGGCCTCTTGCCCTTGCCGATAGAAATTGCCTTGTCCTTCCAGGACATTCTTAATCTTGCCCTCGACATTCTCCATTTGTTCCAGCCATCTTTGCGCTATTTTGAGATAGCGCACCGTTGCCACATACGATGGAGAAAGCACCAGCACTCCGCCGCTTCCATCCGCCGGGGTTACAGCACGTCCGACCAGAGCCAATGCGACGAATACGCCGATGACGACTATCCAGCCAAGCACGCCGCGCGAAAACTCGATTTCCATTACTCGCTCCGCACCTTGCTTTCTTCCAACGCGGCATTGCCACGCTCCCAGTTGATGTTGTGCAAAAATGTGATTTCTTCGGCCACGATCTCGAGTCTTGACATTTTCTTTCCGCTCGAATCAGTTCCTTCCCGCGAGCGAATCCACCCATCCGCCAGGATCAACGATCCCTGCTGCAGGTACGCAAAGCTGTTTATCGCTTGCGGACCATACATACACACCTGGACATAATCGGTGCCGCTGGGACGTGGTGGATGACGATCCACGGCCAGTGTGAAGCGCATCATCGGTAATTGACCATCGGCAGTGTCGATAAATCCAAAGTAGGGATCGCTGACCAGGTTTCCCCGCAAAGTGACCGTGTTTTTTGCCATCTATTTCCTCCCGCTGTTTTTTGTGTATGTGCAGCGAGGATAATTGCTGCACCCCCAGAAGAATGAAACGGACGCCAGCGCTTGTAATCTCGTGAAAGACAACCCGAAAAATCCGATTGACCGAGGTCGGGATCAGCGCGTTCTGAATCTGCCAGGCTATCGCCTCGCCTTCACGGTCGGGATCGGTCGCCAGGTACACGGCATTGGCGCGCTGCGCCGCATCCTGCAGTTCACGAACGGTCTGCGCTCGGCCTTCCACCAACTCGTATTGCGCGGCAAAGTCATCATCTACCGCGACCCCCAACTCGCGCTTGGGCAGGTCGTATAGATGACCACCGGTTGCCATCACCCGGTATCCGGGACCGAGGATGCCGAGACAGTTTTTGCCTTTGCCGGCGACTCGACGACCAGGTTCATCTGACAACGGCCTGCTCGGTACGCAGTTCGGATCGAAGCGCCAGAATCTCGCGCATATTGTACCGGCGGTGCTGACCAGGCGTCATGATGACCTTATTCAACCGGCCGGATTCCTGCAGCTCGATCAATTCACGCACCGGCTTGCCAAGCAACCAAGCTGCTTCAGTCGGAACAATAAAGAAATCCTCTGGAATTTCGTAAAGAACCATGTGTCCGTACCTCCTGTTGTAATGACTTGAACTATATCACAGATCGGCATGCCAAAATGGACGATCTTGCTTCCATTTTGGCATGCTTTTTTGCCAAAATGGCAAACAAAAAGACCCTGGAAATACATCCAGGGTCTTTTTGTTGAATACCGTGTATTCAGGTCACCCCCACGTATGGGGGAAACGATACAGCAGTGGGTGTTGATCGATCAACTACTGCCGCTGGGTGGGTTTTGCCCGACGCCAACAAACCAATCTAAACCATCCTGGATGAGATCGTCTGCCGTCGACACAAAATCGCTCTGCGGGTATTCTCTGCCCACACTCAACATGTGGACGGATCAGTCCACAGATTCATGCTCTCTCCTCTACACGATCTCGCCCAGCCGCAGCGCCTTGGCCACTGCCGCGTGACTCGTCCGAACGTGCAGCCTCTCCCGCGCTGCACCAATATATGTGCGAATCGTGCGCTCGCTAACATGCATATCGCGCGCGCACTCGTTGACCGTGTGTCCGTCTGCGAGCATCTGCAGCACCACTACAGATGCAGTATGCTCGTCGTGCGCGCTGGCAATGATTTCTGCCACTTTGGAACTGTACCGGCGCGTGCCACTGAGTATCTCTTCGATCTCGACGACAACCGTGCTCATTTTTTCGGTTTTGAGCAGGTAGCCATCTACGGCAAGTGCGAGCATATCGCGCACGTACCGGTACTCGTCATGTCCAGTGAATACGGTCACTCGCAGTCCGAGTGTTTTGAGCTGCTGGACAGCTTCGCGCGCGGACCACCCGGCCTCCATTTCCAAATCAAGAATGATGAGATCGGGCCGATGGTATTCTGCCATTTCAAAAACGGCTCGGCCCGCTTCGACCTCAACAATGGTGTGTTGAGGTTGAAGCAATTTTTTCAGAACCTCCCGAATTGGCGGGTGGTCGTCCGCGACCATGATCTTTCCCATGCGCACCTCCTGTCACGGGCAAATCAATTGTATATACCATCCCGTTGCCGGGGTGATTTGCGACGTGAATCTGCCCCCCCATCTGACTAACCACGCTATACACCGTGGAAAGCCCCAATCCGCCCCCGGCCGGTTTTGACGTCCAAAACGGCTCAAAGATGTGCTCGAATTGCTCTTCAGACATACCCGGTCCATTGTCGCTCACGCTTAACCGGGCTTGACCATCTTTTTCGCTAACACTGATATAAATGCGTGTTGCACCAGCATCGCGGGAATTGGTGACCAGGTTGAGCAGTATCTGATCGATTTGTGTCCTGCTGGCCAAGATTGGGCCAACGGGATCGCAATCGACTTTTATTTCTACATCGGACATTCGCCGTAGAAAACTCGAAATGCCCCGTATGGACTCGTCCAGATAGAGGGGCTCAATTGTGCCTTGCCGCTGGCAACTGTATGATACCAGCTGCTGAACGAGTTCACGCGCTCTCGACACAGCCGTGTCGAGGTAATCAATGTCTTCACTCATATCCTGACCGCATCGGCGGCGTATCAGATCGACGCCGCCGTCGATGGCGGCGAGATAATTATTGAAATCGTGAGCCACACCCGCAGCCATGCGCCCAAGCGCGTCCATTTTTTGTGCCTGATACAATTGCTCCTCTGCGGCTTTTAAATTCCTTTCCATCTGCACACGCTCGGTGACGTCGCGCCCGACAACCTGGTACACGCCGTCGATTCTGCGACTACTGAACTCGATCCAGCGTGCTTTGCCCCTGCTGAATACCTGGTATTCAGGGTAACTCCGCATGTCGGATGCTTTTAGTAACGACAACACGTCCTCCCAAGATTCCGTGACCTCCATCACCTGCTCCATCACCTGGAGGATGTGTTTCCCTATCGGGTCATCATCGAAAAATCGGCTGAACGCCGGGTTGGCATACGTGATCGTGCCATCCGGGCGGAACTGGACGATTAACTCGCTCTGCATATCGACTATCTCACGATAGCGATCATGCGTGCGTGTTCTGTCAATCGCCACTGCCATCTGCTCGCAAATCGCCTGGAGGGCGATTTGCTCGTTCGTATCCAACTCACCCTTGTCACGGCGAATGGACATTGTGCCAATGATGGTGTCACCCAGTTGTAGGGGGAACACGGTTCTTTCGACCGTGTGTTCGCCGGGTGACAGAGACAGATTGCAGGAGCAGCCGAATCGTTCACTCACCAGGTCTGCTACCTGGTTCAGCAATTTGTCAATCGGCAACGTTGATGAAAGCATATTTGAGATGTCTGCGATCGCGTGCAACAGACGCTCTCGGTCAATCACGCGACTGAATGCGCGATCGCTTAACTCGCGCGATTCGGAGACGATCAGTGCGACCAGAAGCAGCCCCAGCATTTGCGGCACATTGACGCTCTCGGTTGTTGAAACGAGTGTCGTCAGCGCAATGTACATCGCGATTTCCCCCCCGGCCAATGCCAGCGTACACCATTTCGGCCACAGCAGGCCGGCGACTACCACTGGTATGAACATAAAAACAGAAAAATCACTGAACCAAATGTCGTACAGGATACCAACCGCCGCCGTTAGCATGCACATCACGACAATGATCAGCAGCAGTCTGTCAAAAATGAGGGTTCTCAGTTGGTCGTGGTCGATTTCGGATTGATCGCGCATCACATTCTCATTTCCAAACTGCGCGCCGCAATGGATTCCGGCACCCTGGCCGTGTCCCTGGCAATCACGATAGTCGGTAGCCGGCTGTCGAAAATGTCGGAACGCATTTTCTGTGGTTCACTCATTGACGATCACCTGCATCCGAACAGTCACTCCGGCAATGCCGGAGAGAGTACGCCGGATGGGTGTGTACATCCGGTTTTGCAGCCAATCCCGGATGTACTCGTTGGGCGCGCCGATGGTGACCTGCGCCGGTGTGCCATTCTCGGCCGGCGTCCAATCGACCAGGCGTGCCGGTCTGAGCCATGTGTCAAACGTCACCTGTGTCATCTGCATTTTCAGTTCGTCCAATGCCTGCTGCCACAGGCGTTCAGCTGCCGGATCGACTTCAGGTTCAGGCGGCATATCGGGGTTGACCACCCAATTGGTTCGGACAGCCTCGTCGACGACCCGGCCCAATCGCTCGCGTTCGCGCGCGTCCTTGCGACCATTGTCCAGCACCGCTTTGACGTAACTGACCAGCCGATCCGGCGGGATGCACCGCGACACAGCGGCAATCACGGCATCGTACACCTCGTCAGGCGAGAATCCCTGGACCAGAAACTGGTGTAGCCCCAGACGGATGCGCCGTTGATCGTAGCATACATTGTCCAGCCCGGTCATATCGTGGATGCTGGCTGCCTGGAGCAGCGTATATACCCGGTTCAGTTCATCCTCGCCAGTAGCAGGAGCAGCAGAAATGCCGAGCATGTCAGCAGCGGTGGTGCCGGCGTCAGGGAGGCCATTTGATCCAGCGGTGGATGTGGCATCCGAGAGGCTGGTCGTACCAGCGGTGTTCTGAGCGTTGGGATTCTGGTGTTCACGCCAGTAACGGCGAACGGAACGGATACACTGGTCCAGGGTAACGACCTGGCCTTTACGTGCAGTCTGGAAATTTCGCGCAATGATCTGTTTTATATCGTCGGCTGAACAGCCGAGGTCGAGCAAACCACGCAGGCCGGCGCGCTCGCGGTCAGTCAACGGTTCACGCGCTGGATTGCCGGCCGCGTCACTCGCGTTAAGAAAGAAAAGAAAAATATCATCCTCCTCCTCTTCTTCTTCTTCAATATTTGTGGCGGTTAAACCCGCACGGTCGTTGCCATTTTGCCCTATTACCGTGCGGGTTAAACCCGCACGGTCGTTGCCATTTTGCCCTATCACCGTGCGGGTTAAACCCGCACGGTCGTCGCCGTCATATTGCTTGATCACAAAGGTGCCGGCGATAATATACGCCTTATTGCCTCCAAATTGTCCCTTGCTGTCTCTGAAATTGTCGGGCAGCGGGCAGATACGAATCAACCCTTTTTCAGCCAGGCGACGGGCCGCGTCGCCTACCGTTTCACGCTCCATTCCCAACTCGTCGGCTAAACCCACGTTAGTGACACGCGCGTACAGCCGGCCTTTATCAGTCTGAGTGGCTACACCCAGGTCAATCATTTGCTGCAGGTCGTCTCCATGCAGCGGGCGGGCGTGGTTAGCGATCCCTGCCAGCACCAAGAAATCGGTCGGTCCACTACGACCACCAAAATTCTCCCTGATCCAACCGGACGAAAATGCCTCATACGCCAATCGTACCGAAACAGACATCGTTTCTTTCGGTTGATTGCTTTCGTCGAACGTAATAGATTGCGTGTGTTCGATAACGATCAAGTTGGTCATCATACTTACTACCTTATGTGTTTTATGCTGTCAATATCATGTAGTGTTTAGCGGCGTGGGACACGCCGAATAAGTCAATTCCGTTTTTTGTGGTACACTTTTCCCGCAACTTCAGCTGGGGTGAATCAGGTGGACATTCGTCTTGACACAACTTGCCCATTATCAACTGAACATCAGGCGCTTGTGGACGCGCTCAACCGCTTTCTGGTCTGGCTGCCGGAGGACAAAGACCCGGACGCGGCGCTGCGGCTGGCGCTGGAGATTCTGGAGGCCGCCGACATCGCTCCCCAGGCCGTGCTGGCTCGAGCGGTAGGGTTCAGCCAATCTCGCTCGGTGCGGGTCTACAAGCAACGGTTGCGGGAAGAAGAGCTGGCCGGGTTATTCGACCACCCCATCTCCGGGCGGCCTGCCGTCACGACCCAAACGGCGGTTGAGAAAGCGGTCATCCAGGTCATCCTGGAGGCGGTGATCGCCGAGCATACCCTGCCGGACGATGCGACACTGGCCGAGCGAGTGAACCAGGCACTGAGCGCCGCGCAGGTTGCCGAAGCCGGCCAGGTAACCGCCTCGATGGTCGAGACGGTACGATTACGCTGGGACATCCAGCGCCCGGCCATCGTCCAGCGGTTGCAGGCGACGCCGCCTGCGGCATCCGCCACCGCCACGGAGACCGCACAGTTGGGACGGACACGGGCGGGCGGCGCCTTCATCCTGGCGATCCTGCTTGTCGAGACCGGCTGGCTGAAGGCCGCGCACCTGCTGCCGATGGCAGCCGGGTATGCCGTGAGCGCCACCCAATGGCTGCTGACCGCCATCTTCGCGGTCATTTACGGGGTGCGGCGGGCATTGCACCTGGATGAGGTGCGCGACATCGGCTTTGCCCTGGTCACGGGGCGCCCGCGTCCGCTCACCCACGGGACATTCCAACACCTGCTGCGGAACATTCCGGCGGCGGCAGAGCGATTTTACCAGACGACCGCCGAGCAGGAAGTCCAGGGGTTGGGCGAAGGGACGCGCCGGGTCAGCCTCGATGGGCACAACCTGCCCCGTTACACCCGCCTCGTCGAACTGGTCAAGGGCAAAATCGGCAACAGCGGGCGCATTCTCAAGGCCGAAGAGCTGGTCTTGGCCTACGATCTGGATGCCCACCGCTGGCTGGCGGTGCGGGTCTACCAGGGCACAAAGAAGTTGAGCCGGGGGCTGCTTGAGATCGTGCGCGAGTTGCTCCGGCATCGCGGCTCACCCAAGGGTCTCCTGCGGCTCTTCTTCGACAAGGGCGGCTACAGCGGTCACATCTTCCGCACCCTGGCCGACTGCCCGGACGTGCACTTCTACGCCCCGGCGGTGCGTTACCCGGAGAACGTGGCGCAGTGGGAACAGTTGCAAGAGGCCGACTTCGACCCGCAGCCGTTCGTCTTCGACAAACACAGCCAGCTACCTGCAAACGAGCGTCCGGCCTACCGCCTGGCCGATACCGAGATGACCATCAACGTGCGGGAGAAACAAAAAGTGGTCGGGCAGGTCACCTTGCGCGCCATCGTGCTGCACGACCCCCAGGCGCAGACGCCGGCCGAACGCCGGCCGGTGGTCTTGCTGACCGCCGACCGTCAGATTGATGCCCGCGCCTTGCTCAACGAGTACGGCGACCACTGGGGGCAGGAATTCGGACACCGCATCGGCAAGCACGACCTCTATCTCGACATCGTGCCGCCCGGGTACGTGCTGAAAACCCGACGTGATGAGCAGGGAGAACTGCAGCGCGAGGTCGAATACGATCAGACGGCTTTCTTTCTGTCGGCCTGGCTGCGCTGCCTGGTGTTCAACCTGATGTCGCGCTTTGCCGAAGCGCTGGGAGGCCGATATACCAGGATGTGGGCCGGCACACTGTTACGCAAGTTCATCCGCCGTCCGGCGACCTTGTATCTGGTTGATAAAGAACTGCACGTCGTCTTCGATCCCTTCCCAGGTCAAGACGAACTCCGGCCGCTGCTGGACAGGTTGAACGCCCAACGCACCGCCTTGCCCTGGCTCAACAACCTGGTGATTCAGTTCAGCATTGCCCAAGACGAGCCGCTACACCCGCTGACAGCACCTGAAAAGCGGAAGCGACTTTTTGGAGACGGGTAGCGCCTATGCCACTTGCTAAACACTACATGAATATCAAAGGCGCTGTCCTCACGCCATTCGCTGTTCAGCCACAGCTGCGATTGCGTCCTCGCGTGTTGGTGCATCAACCAGGTAGAAATCGCCGCCTTTGAACTCGTGTTCACCGTAACCAATGTCCGGCCCGCCGCTCGGCGCGGGCCTGCGACACCAGTCGCTTCGCTTCCTGGTACGGATGAGCCGACCAGTAACGAAACGACCACCATCCCGTTTTGCATTGGCGCGCCCGCTCCGGGCTGTGTCCTGCCCGGTTCGGATTCCCGCCCTTCAGCCATTTGATCTGGTGCCACCAGAACAGGCCCTTTTGGCCCGGCTCTGTTAGCATCTCATAAGGGACCTGAAATCCCAGGTTGCACAGATAATCCTGCAAGGCCCGCTCCACCAGCTCCTGCAGCGGACCGGTGATCTTGCCGCGCTGCCAGGTGTACCCGCTCGTGCCCAGCCACTCGCACACGCCATCCAACGCGTGCCCGGTGCAGACCATTACCGGCTCGCTCCGGTCAATCCCCAACCGTGCGAAAACCAGACCGGCCTGCCGGCCGGCCTCGGCCAGATACATCTTGCGCTCGTACTGGTCGCCCTGGAAAAATGCCGGCTCGACCAGCCCGCAATCAAACTGCTCATCCTCGGCGCGGTACACGCCGACCAGCATCCCGCCAATCAGGCAGCCCCAGCCAGCGTCGTCAAGTTGAGTGATTTTCTCCATGTCTGTTCTCCTCTCTGTATTCTCGATTTCTGCACTCGGTGGAACCGGCGCGCGCCGGCGAGGGGGTCCGGATCACGTGCAGGCTCCACCCAATGCAGAAACATAATACCATGAAACCGCCTTCCGAAACGGCAGACTTGCCTTCCGTTTTGGCAGACTTTTTGCCAAAATGGCAACCCATTTCCGTTTTGGCAATCTTTTTTGATACAGAGCGCCCGCTTAACAACTTGACTCAGTTCTGCTATAATATTCAACACAACTTGATTCAGTTCTGTTACATACCCCAATCCTATCCGAGGACACCTATGGACGCATATCAACTGCTGGTCGACCAACTCAACCTGGCCCTCCGACGCGACCGCGAAATTGACACCGTCGCAGCCAACTTTGCGCTTATACTCGCTGCCGAGAGCGAGGACGGACGCCGGCGCATCTATGTCGCCGCCCGTTCCACGCTCATCGGCTGCAATCTCGATGACACCGAGTCGCCCTTCTCTGCCGACATCGCCTGGTACCATACCGACCTGATCACTCAGGTCCAAGCCGCCGATCTCGTCGGCGTCTCTCTCGCTGCCATCTCCCAGTCCATCCGTACTGGACGCCTGCGCGCTCACCGCGACTTTGCTGCGCCAGCCCATCAAGGCCGCACCCTTGTCCGCCGCGCCGATGTCGAGCGACTTTGGCCCAAGTAATACTGTCATACCTGCTGCCCTGCTGCTCCAATGCGGCCAGCGGCAAGTCACTACTGCTCGCCGCTAGCCGCTGGTCTCACTACTCATCCCCGAACGGGTGCTCGGCAATGTAGGCGACTACCTGTTCCTCACTGATTTCAAGCCCCAGTCGCTCAGTCACAAACGCGAACACTTGCCGCACATCCGCTTGCTCGCCCAACTCGGCACGCGCTGCCTCTCCTTTCTTCGTCTGTTACGGCGCTGGCACGCTTTGCATCTAAAGTCGCCTGGGATTTCGGCCGAAATTCGCGGCGTGTTCGCAACATGCCCGCAAAGGGCATATCCGTCCTCATCCCAATAGTGACTGCTCGCCGCTCGTCCGTCTTTTCCCCACATCCTGCTTTCCCCTTGCGGCAAGGCCGCTCGTCACTGCTGCCAGCGCCACGCCGCTGGTCTCCGCACCCCAGTTGCCGGTTTCGCGTACCAAACCCCGCGTACCAAACCTGACAAGCTAGTCCCTAACCCCCCTGAAATGCGTACCAAACCCGTTTGGTGCGCATGCGTACCAAACCCCCTCATTCGTCGTCGTCGTTGTCGCCCCAAATTCCCACCAAGCCAGCGATGTCGACGTCGACTGGAACATTGGCTTCGACTGGTAGCTGTTGGGGGGAAGGCGCGACCTGCATGCGTACCAGAACGCTCTCAAGGGCGCTGCTGACCACTTGCCGGAGCATCGACCAATCGATGGCGACAGAAGAACCTGATTCAGTTCCCGCATTCTCCCCCTGGATACCGCGCAGCAGGGCGGACTTGATCGTTTGCGACCTGGCACCATATACTGCAGGCGCGTTCTGATCAAGCCACTCGATTATGACTTGATCCTCTTCGCGATCAGGATACAGTCGAATGAAAATGCCCTCTGGAGGTCGTCTTTTCCTTCTAGCCATTGTTTTTGGTCCTCATAATAAAGTGCTACAAATTGCAACAAATGTTGCAATTTGTAGCACTGTTCTCTATGCGCGCTGAGCCAGCTTGGCCAGGCCGCGAGCATTGGCCGTAATTGGATCGGCGAGTATGGTGGCAAACGGATACAGTTCCACCAGCCGATCACCGAAAACCAGGCTGCCACCGCCGGTTAGCAGCACATTCTGGAGGCGGAAATTGCGCCAGGCGCGGCGGACGGCGTCGACGACGGTGCTGCCGTGTGTGTCGAGGGCCGTTTTGATGATTGGCGTGATCTCCACCCCGCGCCCCTGGGCGACCACCCACACCGGCTTGCCCCGGCTGATCACATACTCGCGGATCAGTTCATCGGCCTCGACGGTGCTCATCGGCGCGTGGTGCATCCGCTCGAAAATTTCGACCACCGACTCGGCGACGCGGCCCATGCCCAGGTCGTCGCCGGCGGTAAAGGCCGTATTGACCCGGCCCTGCGAGACCACGAACAGGTCGAGCGTGCCATAGCCGATGTCAATGATGCCGGTGTCCTGCAGGAACTCGGCCTCGCTGCGCACCCACTGGCCGCCGCCGTTCATCCCCCACTCGAAAAACGCGCCCACCGGCTGGGCGGCGAACTGGATGCCGGTGACGGTGACCCGGCTGGATTGCCCGTTGACGACGAACTCGTGCGTTCCCACCAGCCAGTCCTTGACCTCGCGCTTGAACGCTTTGGCCGTGTCGCCCTTGAGCTTGTCCACCGGCACACCGAGGATCAGCGTGCCCTCGTGCTCGCCGGCTCCCAACAGTTCGTGGAATGCAGCATAGGTGACGCAGCGCGTCTCCATCGTGTCAGCAAAGCGCCGGTCATCGACGCGTTGCACAGGCTCCTTGCAGTAAGCGCGCACATTGGGGCCGGTGAGCATGTTGAAGATGCCATCATAGCTGACAACATACGGCTCTTGCTGCCCGCGCCGGCGGCGGCGCTCCATCCCGCCCAGGTCGAGTTCGCCGGCCGAGATGTCGCCCATTCCGACGACGTTGGGGATGATGCTCTGTGCGCCGGCGATGGCACACTTGTCGGTGCCATTGCCAATATCTCTTGCCATTTTGAAATTCATTTGATCCCCTCGTTTCTAGTCCAGAATTTGATTCGGTTGCGATTTATGCGTGCAGAAAACTCAATCAAGTTGACGCGCCGCGATCAATTCGCAGTGCCTTGACCAATCCACCTTAATAGGCCGCTCGCTTTTGGCGACACCAAAAGCCAGTGCAATTCCTGTGAGCGCATCCATGTAACCAGTGGCATAGTCATCCAACCGGGCCTGCCGTGACGTGGTCTGTCCCTGAGCAAACAGTTCGGCGGCCTCCATTTCGGACGCGGCGCGGTGGGCGATGGTCGAAACACCGCGCTGCGCCATATCCAACGCGGCAAGCACGCGCCGGATGTCCTGGCGAAAATACGGAGCAAAGTCATCTGGCTTTGCCTGAAACGCCTGGGTCACCGCGTCGAGCACGTCCATGTAGCCCAGGCTGTACGCCTGCATTGTTTCGCCCGGTTGAGCGATGGCGATGACGCCGCGAAATGTCGACTTGAGCGCGGCGATGACGCGCATGATGTCGTCGTGAAAATACACGTCGAAAGACATTTCAGCCTCCAATGACCTGGTTCAGATGTTCGATGATTTCGGCGATCCGCTCGTCGGGCTGGGTGAATATGGCTGTGTTCTGGTTTGCTGCGTTTGTGTTGCCGTGATTTGTTTCATTTTTAATCCCCCTCGTCTTAAAACATCGTGTCTGACTGTGTCTAACTGTGTCCAGTGTTATTTTATCTAAAATTACTGTGTCTATACTGGACGCATCGTGTCCGGTCTGAATCATGCAGCTAAAACTGCATTTGTGGTGTTTCTGTGTCCGTGTCCGTGTCCATATCCGCAAAATGAGCGGCAACGGCTTCGACCAATGAGATCGTGCAGCGGCGAGGGCCATTGCTGGCTGTTGATTCCTCAATCCAGCCGGCATCCAGTAGTCTAGTGACGAGTCTGGAGATCGCGTTTTTGGAAATACCCCGCTCACGTACCGAGTCGTACAATCGACCGACCGCAAGTTCACCATCGAAATCGTCAACGGCCACGCGCAGCATCTCCCACTCGATCTCGGTCAGCGGTGGCAGATCGCCGGTGGGTTGATGTGCCCTGCCCAGATCAACCGGTGTGCGCACATCCCAGTCATCACCCGCTGTCGCCGCGCTGGGGTCTTCCGTCTCGATATCCAACGTCTGCGCCCGCGCCTGCTTGCTCGTCCGCAGATGATCGGCAATGCGCTCGGTCAGCGCATCGGACACATAAAGACCCTGGAGTTCGATCAGATTGAGGTCATAGCGGAGCAAAAAACGCCCCTTGATGCGCGGCAGCTGGTGCGCGCCGCGCCCGTTGATGTTCTGGCCCAGAATGACCCGGCTGTGCTCCGGGCTGCTGACGTAAAAGGCGATCCGCGTCGAGAGATTGCCGCGAATCCCGGTCGGCACATACTCAAATTTGGGGTTTTGCGTCGACAGCACCAGTGTGAAACCAAAGGCTGCGCCCTTGCTCGCCAATCGGGTCAGCGGGGTATAGATGCGGTCATCCACCAACGCCAGGTCGGTCAGTTCGTCGATGATCACCAGGATCATCGGTAGCGGTTCTTTACCCTCTGCGACCAGCCGCTCGTTACACTGTACCAGGTTACGTGCGTTGACCGTTTTGAACACCTGCCGCCGGCGCTCCATCTCCCGTACTAAAGCCTTGAACAAAGCCAGCGCCTCGTGCGCTTCCTCGGCAATCGGTGCGATCTGGTGCGGGACGCCGTTCCAGGTGTTGAACTCGACACCTTTGGGATCGACAAAGGCGACCACCAGTTCCTCCGGCGAGTAGTAGGGCAGCAGGCTGCACAGCAGCGTGTTGAGGAACGTCGTCTTGCCCATCCGGGTCGCGCCACCGATCAAAAGATGGTTGGTGTCGAGCAGCGACAGGTATTGCGGGCCGTTGTGACCCAGGCCGACGGCAAAGTTGTACAGCGGCCGGCGGTGCGCGTCGTGCGGGGCCGGGCGGCTTTTCCAGTCGATATGTGCCAGCGAGGGCAGCGGCTGGGGAGGCTCTTGCGGGATGCAGTAGGTCAGGCCCACCGTGTTGAGCCGCTTGACCTCCATCCCAATTGAGGCGGTGAGATGGTGCAGGGTTTCAGGATGACACAGCTTTTTGACTGAAACCCTGGGCGGCAGGCTGTTCATATCGATCTCGCCGGCCCAGTAGCGACGGTCCGGGGTAAAGCCGTGACCGCGAAAGCTGATCTCGACGATGCTGCCATCTTGGGTCTTGTAGTACATCCCAAGATGAGTCAGGCTGGCGCGGATCGATTCGGCATAGTTGCGGCCGAGAGCGAGTTCCTGCGGCGTCAGTGGCTTGGCTTGTGGCTGAGTTTGTACCTGTGTCATTGTTCTACCCCCGTTGGTTCTCGTCGGGTCTGGTTGGCGTCACATCAATGATCGATGGTTCCGCTTCACCCTGGGCGACCAGCAGTCGTTCGATGTGGCTGCCGTCCACACTGAGCAGATGCGGTTCCGGGATTGGCCGGTAAAGATGACCGCCGGGAATCAGCATCTGCTGTTGGTTGCCGCGTCGCCCGTTTGCCTGCATCACCGTCGCGCCCGATGCGTGGGCGCGTTCCAGTTGAACGGCTTGCGCCTGGGATGTGACACGCATTTGAGCATCGCTGACTGAATTGACCTGGACCGTCGTTACCTGCTCGCCCAGCTCAAAGCCCATTCCCGGATTGCGGTTGGGGTCGATGATACGGGCGCGGAAGGTGGCCAGCGGCAGCCAATGCGTTTTGCCCTCTTCGTCGGTGTAGCGACGCGGGATGTGCAGCTCGACGCGCAGCAGCCAGAACAGCGGATAGGCCCCGGCGTGGTCGGCGTGGACGATGGAAAAACGGCGGATGACGATCCAGGTCAGGAGCGCGGCAGCAACGACCGGCACGGCGACCTGGAGCAGGTTGATCGTCCACTGCCAGGCGACGGCGCCGATCAGCCGGGCCTGCGCGGCGGCTTTCTCGCGCTCGATCTGGCTCTGGATGCGAATGGAGCGCAGTTCGGACTCCTGCGCCCAGGGCGCGGTGGCGCGGTCGAGGATGACCAGGGCAATCAGTGAGGTCACGATGCACAGGGTCAGAATGACAGCCGTCCAGACGGCGACAGTTTGCAGATCGCGCCGGCGGGGACGATTTCCAGTGTTAACATAGTTATCTGATGTCAGTTGTTGCATCTGTGACTCCTGTTCGTGTCCTGGTTTGCTCGTTGTCCGGGTGTTGCCGTCCATCGCTCTGGACGCCCGCCAGGTAGCACGAGCCGTGCCCCTGGTCAACTCCCCGCCGAAGCGGGGGGGAGGCAATTTCACTGTCTGGGTTTGAACGGCCACTCGATGTTTTTCCGCCAGTCGTAGGGCTTTTTTCCAGTCACAAAGTTGTCCCAATCTACCGGCATCCACTGCTCATTTTCTCCCGTCTCCGGGTTGAGCAGCGTGAGCCGGTCATTTATTCCGCGCATCATCGCCCGCGCCTCGCTGTTGGCGATTTGCATCAGCGCGGCGATGCCGGCGTCGGTGTACTCGTCCCAGCTGCCGAGCAGGTGGCGCGTCATCGCGTCGGGATCGTAGTGTTTGGCGTTCTCCCGCCCGAACGGCAGCCAGCGCAGCACGGACCAGATACCATCCGAGCGCCCGCCGTGCTGCCCGGCACGGCAGATAGTGATCAGCGCATCGAGAAATTTCTCGCGCTCTTTGCGCGCAACCGGGAACGTGTAGCCGCCGGTCTCCAAGATGTACGGCTTGTGCGCATAGCGGAACATCTCGCAGCGTGGGACGGCGATGCTGGCAACATCGTCGATCACCTTGACCAGCACGCACAGTGCCGGCCGGCGGTTGTCCGGCCCCCACTGCGTCCTGATCGGTTGGTGAATGAACTCGCACTCGCCGCCCAACCCGCCGCTCAGCGCGCAGTGGCCGCACCATTGGCACTGCGCGTGACCCATGTCCAGCATGTCCAGGCCGCGCGAGTCGCCGGCGAGCGCATCCTCGCACACCTGACGAAACGCTTCCAACCGGCGACGGTAGCCGTTTTTCTCGTTGTCGGCCGCGGCGACCTTGCGCTGCTGCTCCTGTTCGATCATCGCCGTAACCAGCGTTGCGTAATCCGCAACACTTGTCACGTAACTGTTGCTGCCATAGCTGCTGCGCTCGAACTGCCCTACCTCAATGTTTCGTTCCGCTGCCAGCGCAGTCATCGTCGAGACTATGGTGATCGCCGAAAAATCACCTGCGACAATGCAGTTGTCGCAGGTCGACACGTTTTTCCCTGCCCATCTGTCGCACTGGAGGTCCATCCAGTGCGCTGCGTTCGCCGCATTTTTCGGGGTTGCGTGTCCTGAAAAAATGCAGGTCTCGCAGGTGCGCTCCAGCGCACCTGCCAGTTCCGGCGTCCATCCGTGTTGTCCCCGGTACTGGTTCCACGAGTCCAGTGTCCCGGCCTGCGCGGCCAGGAGCAGCGAGAGGGTGGGTGCGGCGTCGGTCGCGTGCTTGAACGTCCCACGTCCCAGGATCGCCTGGTCGTCCTCGCTGCCGGCGAGCGCACGCTCGACAGCAGCCTTGAGCGTGTCGGGCGGTAGGGTGGACAGGAGATGCCGAATCCCGATCAGCGCGTTGCGTAGGTCGGGCATGATCGCCTGGCTCTCGACACCGTCAAACCGCGCCGGATCGCTGAATTTGGCGACTCGGTCGGCGAGATTGCGGACCTGCGTCGGCGACAATTTGTTCTTCGGATCAGTCACATGGGCGACGACGGCGGCCTGCATTGGCGCGGGCAGCGTCGCCAGTTTCCGAGCCTCGCCCATGCCAATTTCGCCGGCACCGAGGCTTTCGCGCAGCTCCGGCGCGGCGTCGATCAGGGCAAGCCGCTGCTGCACCCAGCCCTGCGTTTTTCCGACCAGCGCGGCCAGATCACGCTGGCTGGGCCGGTGGCCGGTTTCCTGCTCGCGCAGGTCAGCCAGAGCGGCCAGGGCGGTCGCCTCGTCGATCGGGGACATGTCGTCGCGTTGGATGTTGTCGACCAGGGCGGTGCGGTGTTTTTCGTACTCGGATAGTCCGACCAGAACGATGCACGGCACCTCGTCCAGCCCAACCAGCCTGGCGGCGTGGATGCGCCGGTGACCGGAGATCAGGTCGTAGACGCCGAGCGCGCCGTTGGGCGACACGAGTAGGGGTGTGCGTACCCCATGCTCGCCGATGTCGGCGGCGAGTTCGGCGACGGATGCGTCGCTGATGGCTACCTGGCGCGGTTGGTATTTGCCGGCCCGGATGTTGGTGATCTGGATTTGAGTAATCGTTTGTTCCATAGTCCCCTCCTTGTAAGCGACACGTTCGTAGAGGCTCACAACCGCGTCTTTAACCGCATACAGGCCGTTTTGAGACCCGACATACTCGATCTGGATGCTGTTCGGCAGCCTCACGTTCAGCCGCACTTGAGCATTTTCGCGCTTTTCCCGCTCGCGGACGCGGATTTGCTCGGCGATTTTCATTCGTTGCAGAACAGCTCTCTACGTGATTCTGGACGGGGATAATCGCGCAGCCAGCCATCGCCGCCGGCTCTGCCACATCGACCAACTCTGCCGCTGCCTCGATCAGTGCGGCGATGAGGCGTCTGATCTCGTGCGGGTAAATCACGACCGACCCCGGTGCAACCTGTGCGTCCTGCTCCAGCAGGCTGCGCAGTTTCAGGAGCGGCTGGTCGGCTTTGCCGCTCCTGACGCGGCAGCGGTGGTCGCTCTGGGGTAGGGGAGGGATTGGCGCCGCCGTGAACCAGCCAGAGGTGCAGGGTGTACGGCCAAAGATCGACCGGTCCCTGACCCTGTGCGGCCAGTTTGGCGTCTAGTCTTTCTTGAAGCGATTGGGTGAGTCGTTCGAGATTGCGGGGGTTGGGCGTACCGCGACCCTGCTCATAGTAGGTGATGGTCGCGTTCGAGACGCGGGCGTGGGCGGCGAGCTGCTGCGATTCGAGGCCGCAGTAGAGCCTGACCAGTTTGAGGAAATCGCCGAACGTCTCGGTTGGGGGTGTTGCCTGTGCCATTTTAATCCTCTCAAAATCGCGTTGAGAAGATTATAACACAACCCCGAAAGATTGTCAACAGTCTTTCGGAGTTGTGACAACAAAAAGGGCGCATTCGCGCCCTTTTTCCAAATCATTCAAGTTATGACAGTAACCGCTTTAGTACCCAACCTGCTCTAATAGGTGAGTCTGTCAGAGTTATCGCTCGTTTGAAAACAGCGGTAGTATAAGCTATTTGGGAACTATCAACTTCCACATGTTGAAATTCTTGAACTATGGGTTTAATGTAGCCGTATTTGATCCAGTTTCTAAGATTGGCCTCGTCTACGCCAAACTTTCTTGACGCCTCCATCAACCTGATCCGCTGCCCGCGCAAATGAGCATAGTGCTCCGGTCTAATTTCCTCTTTTATGATGTTGACCGCTGCGGCCACAGTTGATACAGTCACAGTCACGGCAGGTTGCTCCTCGTCACTCTCCTTTGCTGCCCTTATTATACCATCTTGCATCATCTGGGTCAATACACCTTCCAGGGTCAGTTGGGTTTCGAGTTCTGCCACTGGTGGCACTCCTATCCCACCGGCCCCAAACAAAAACGCTCCGCGTTCTGTGAACGGGAGCGCGCTGCGATGTCGGGAATGCTCCCGCCGGGGCAGGGGGAAAACAAAAAATCAGGATTCTCAGTTTCGGCCAGGTTCAGAACAAGGGCTTATGAGTCCCCTGCTCTGCCATTGAGCTACCTCGCCGAACAAGAAAATCCTGATTTCAGTTGCTATTATACCCAACTTGCCCGCTTTGTCAAACCGTTTCGGTTTGACAAACCCCACTCCGGCCTGCTACATCACCCCGATCACAACATACCCTCGCCTCATCCTCCGCTCCACCGCCACAGCGACCAGGTACATCGCCTCATCCTGGCCGGCGCACTCGCGCAGTCGCATGCCGCGATGCGCCTCGCCGAAAAGCCCGGAGAGGTGATCTCCGGGCTTTTTGCTTTGTTACGCCGCTTTTGGCAGCGCGAACAGATCGAACTGCATCTGTCCATCCGCCACCTTTGCCGACTTTTTCTTCGCAGGCTTGACGACCTGTTGTATGGTCAGCCCGCGTGACTTGAGCCACTGCTCGGTCGTCGTCAGCGTGCGCGAGCGCGCGGTGGCCGAACCCAGCGGGCTTTCCGTGACCAGGTCCGATCCCATCGTGCCGAAAATTTGCATGTCCGCATGGACGCGCAAATCATCGCCGTCTTGGATCGAACGGATCAGGTCGATCACCAGGCTGGCATCGCCGGTGTCCTCGACCAGGGCGCTGGTCACATCCTCGCCATAGAGCAACTGCCCGGTCATCATCTTTTTACCAATCCGCGTCAACGCCTTTTCTTCCAGCGTACCGGTATAGTTGGTAAAGTAGATTTTGACCTTTTTCGTCTGCCCAGGCCGCCACACGCGCGACATGGCCTGCCAAAGCGTGTAGAGCGAGTATTCGATCTCGAAAAAGATGATCGTGCAGTACCCATACTCGTGCAGGTTCATGCCTGTTTCTACGAGTTTGGGGTTGGTGATCAACACCTGCCCGGCATTCTTGTCCAACCAGTCTGCGCGCTTGTGCGTGCCGACATTGGAACCCAACACAGCTACATCGGACACGCCGTTGGTGGTCAGCACCTTCTGGATGCGTCCGCGGATGTCGCGTGTGCCGGTTTGCCGCAGGTACACAATCGTCTTGCGTCCCTGCGCCAGTTCGGCGCGCACTGCGTTCACCAGCCACTGCTCTTTGGGCAGCAGTTCGTTGTCTTTGACTTGCGCCGGACAAGGCAACTCACCGCCGCTAAAGCCTTCGATCACCTCGTCGCGGAACGCCGAGTTGGGCCGTGCCAGGTTACACTGCAACCAGGACGACGTCCAGTTCGGCCAGTTGTTCTTCATTTCTTCCCATGTCCAACTCCACACCGCGCTGATGTGACCGCTCAGGAAGCCCAGATCGATTGGGGTGATTTCTTCGTTGCAGAGCGGCATTTCCAGACCCAGATCGGCGACTTTGGCAAATACCGTCGTCGGCAGCATGTACTTGATTGCCTCCGGCGACAGGCCGGGCTGCTCTTTGGTGGAGAGCCGCCGCCGCTTGCGCGCGCTCTGCATACCAAAGTCTTCCTCGACCTGGAACACCGTTTCCAGCACGCCAAATCGCTCGACCCAACGACGTTCGTCGTCGAACCCGAACTCCTTGTGGATATTGGCCTGAGTGCGAAAGAGCAGGTACATGATCGACGAAGACAACCCGCCGAAGAACGTTCCGGTCAGGGTGATCGTCGGCATCAGTCGGGCCAGGATTTGGAGCGCATTGCCGATGTCGGTCTCTTTGGCTTTGGCTTTATGCACCTCGTCAAAGACGAGCGCCTTGAAGAATCGTGGCAGCTTGTCGGCGATATAGTCGGCCAGTGGCCATCGCCTGGCGATGATCGGTGCGAACTGATAGAGTGGTGTGTTGCACTTGCGCTTCGACCAGGTCTTTTCGGCCTCATCCCACACCGGCACGGTGTGCTGGCAGGTCAACGGCTTTTTTTCGAGTTCAGAGATCGTACGCGCTGTCTCTCCGTCGACGACCGGCTTGCCGCAGCCAGGGCAGACGGCGACTCGTTTGGCGACATGGTTGCCCTTGTTGTCGCGGCAAAAGATGGTCTTGAGATTGTAGGCTGGCTTCCAGCCCGGCCCCATCTTGATGCGGCTGTGACTGATGATCACTGCCAGCCGGTTGCCTGGCTGGTAGTTCTCTACCGCCCGCTCCAACTCCGTGATCGACTCGACGATGATCGCCTTGAGGCCGGGGATCGCGCTCTCGGCTTCCTTCTTCCACCCATCCACCAGGTGCGGCGGGCAGGTGATCAGCACAGGATAGCCGTCACGCTCGTTGCGCGCGTGCATCAGTTCGACAGCGGCCAACGAGGTGCGCGTTTTCCCGTAGCCCATTTCGGCGACCAGGTGCGCCACACCGTAGCGTTTGACAGAACGGGTCAACGCCACAGCAGACCGCTTCTGATCCTCGAACAGCCCCAGTTCCTTGCGACCGGGAATCTGCTTGTCCAGCGACAGCCTCCCCAGCACGTCCCATTCCCAATCCTGGACCTCCGTCCCATAGGGGTGAAAGTGCGTCTCGATGTGTTGGCGGAACAAATCGACATGCTCCTTGAGGAACGCGGCGACCTGGGGCGGCGCGGAGAGATGGACGTAGCCATAAGGCGACACGTAAGCGATGTGCGTTTCGTAGCGGTCAATCACCGTCTCTTTGGTGGTATCGACCGGATCGGGGATGATCTCCGGCACCTTGATCGCCCGGCCCTTGAACACCTTGTTGTGCGTGGTGAACGTACCGGCCAAGCCGGCCGCCACCACCTGGGCGATGTGCCCCACCTTGAGTCTGCACAGCGGCGCGTCCATCTGCGTGTTGTCGGGCAAGAGCTTTTGCGCGATTTCGGAGTAGTCCTGGCACGCCTCGGCGATCTCTTGCCAGGTGTAGCCCTTGCGTTTCAGTTGCGGCGTGTAGCCCACGCGCGGAAGGGCATACCGGCGCCCGTTGGGCGAGTCCGGCAGACGGCGAGCAGCGGCGTCGCTGTTTGTGTGTTGGAACGAGCCGTGAATCAGCTCGTACAGCGCGCGACCTTCGTCATAGTTGTACGATTCCGCCTTGCCCGTATCGCGCCGGGCCAGGACGACGATCTGACCAAAGGAGTCGAAACTGGCCGGATTGCTCTTGCTGCCATCCGGGAAGCGAAAGACCTCGATGTCTCTATATTGATTTGTGAGCTGCTGGCACATGCCCCAGGTCATTTGTGACCAGGGCACCAGAAATGCCAGTACCGCGCCGTTGCCCAGCCAGCCGGTGACACGCACCAAAAAGTCCTGCTCCAGCCGGCCGCCATTTCCATTGCTGTCATACGGCGGGTTGACGAACGCGAGCGATACCGGCGATTTGATCAGCGCTGGCGACCACTGTGTCGCCTCGAAGGGCGCTTCGACTACCGTGTCCAGCCGCTTGACGGCCTGGCGGGCGCGGTCGGGACTGATCTCGACGCCCCAGGTCTCGACGGCGACGCCGCGCTGCTTGAGCTGTGCAGCAAGGCGTTCCAGGGCCAGCCCTTCGCCGGCGCAGGGATCGAACAGACGTATTACGCCGCGTCCATCCGGCTCGATGTCCAAAACGGACGTGATTTGGTCGACGATACTCAACGGGGTAGGGTAGTATTCCCCTTTTTCGATAGCGGCAAGTCTTGCCATTGATGTCCTCCATAGAATTGGCCCGAAGGACGCATGACCGCCCTGGAGGGTGATCGTGCGCCCTCCGGGCGTGTGGTTTTGTTGTTATTCTGCTGTTATTCTGTTGTTACACCGCCGGGAAAACCAGCAGCCCGTTTTTGGCGGCACTGTCCAGAATGGTCTCCCAACCCAAGACCTCGACCCGGTAGGCCCAGTCCAGGCCGAATGTTTCCAGCGCGTGGACAAGTTTGGCCTTGACGCCCATGTCGAACAGGACATCGCCCCAATCAGGAAGAACCGGGTACAGGGTGTGCGTGTTCAACATCCGGGTCAGCGCATACTCGCGGTTGATGCCGAGCTGAGAGGTGATCACCAGGTATGTCGCGGTGGGCATCGGTTCGACGATTATGTGATAGTGATTGATGTTGGGCAGCGGCGTGCTACGCATAGCCAGGTATTTCGTCTCTTTGTCGCCGCGCAGCACCTTGTAGCCGGCGAACCCGCTCGGCGTGAGCGGTGATCCGCTCAGCACCGAGGCCCAGATCGCCTTGACGGCGGTGTGCGAGCCGGCGATGTCCAGGCTGTAAAGGCGCTTGCGCCCGTATCCCTCTTGGGGGTCATCGTCGTAAGCGCAGGCGATGACTTGGGCGGACATGCCTTTGTTGTTTTTGATTGTTGCGTATGATGCGTTCATTTCATCTATCCTTTCAGATTGTGTTTGGTGCTCGCATGCACACGGTATCGAGTCGCTGCGAGCCAGTAGATTCTATGCTGCGTTCTTGATGTGCTGATGTCTGTCAACAAAAGGGGAAAAAGGGGGTATTGAAACGATGTTCGGTTGTGCCGCGACCGGGTCGGGCAGAAAAATGGCATGTCGCTCCGCTCCTGCACCGCAGAACCACTCCTTGAGGTGGCCATAGCGGTGCATGTACAGATGCGCATAGCCGCCCTCGGTACAGCGCCAGCCGGGGCCGCGTTCCGCCCGGTCGAGCGTGTGGTCGGCCTGGACCGGAGCGCCGCAAATCGGGCAGGCAGGCAGTGACCGGGATTTTGCCCTCGGCGGCGCGGGCAGCTCATCCGGCGCACGCTGGCCGCCGGCTTTCAGGTAGCGCGCCACGGCGTAGACCGCCGGGCAGATCGTGCCGTCGTCCGGGCAGGTGTGACAGCGTTTGTCCTTGCCGACGACATGCACACCGGCATCGGTCGTGACCATGTATCTCGTTCCCAGTATCCTGACCACTGCGTTTTCAAATAATGATTCTGTCAATGTGTCAACTCCTTTCATGGTGTTGTGAATTTGATCTACTAACGGAAAAATAACGGACTAACGGATATGCAAACGTCCACCTACATGCAGGCAGACGATGAGCAACAAGAGAATGGCTCTCTCGTTTGCGTCGCATCACCTACGATGCGACGCAAACGAGAGAGCGAGATGGGGAAACCATCTCGCTCTTGTCGTTATCCTCGTTCGGCGATGAACCAGGTGTGCAGTCCAATGCTGCCGCGCAGTTGCCGGCCAAGTCGGGCGGTCAGTCCGGGAAATCGGTCGGCCGCTTGTTTGGCCGTGCCCTGCCCCATCACCGCTTCGCCGTCCTTTTTGACAAAGCCATTGATGGTGATGCAGCAAATCGACCAGGTTAAGCGGTCATAGATTTCCCACAGATCGGCGGACATCTCGATCATGACGCCCGCAGCCTGGCGATAGCGCCGGCCCAGTCGCCGCTCTTGGCGGCTTCGGCGGCCAGGCGCTTTTTGGTCGCATCATCTACGCCGGGCAAGCTGCGCGCCAGCTTCCAGAAATCGGTCGGCGACGCGGGCGTTACCGGCGCGGGCTGTTCGACCACCGGCGCGGGCTGTTCGACCACCGGCGCGGGGGGCGGTTGGACAAACTGAGCGGTGAGCAGATTGAACACGGCGTCTATTTCCTGCCGCAGCGTAGCCAGCTCGCCCTTGACCTCGCCCAGCTCGTCGTAAACGCGGTCCATCGCCTCCATCACCGCATCGACGTTGGCCGATTCGCCGCCCGCAGGCGCGGCAAGGGCTTCCAGATGGTCGACGTCGCGGTAGGGGTTGCCGTCCTTGTTGCGCTTGTCGCTTTCGGTATAGTAGGCCCAAAAGCGACAGTTGACCTCCTGACCTTCCCGTAATTCGTTGGGATCGATGCCGACCACAACGAGTTCGGACAGGTCGAACAGGGTCAGCACCGGGAAGCGCAGCTTGGAGTCTTTGCCACCGGCAAACAGATCGACGACCGGCTTGCCGTTGAGCGTGTTGCGCCTTTTGATGCGCGTGATCAGGTAACGATTTGTGTCACTCATGTGTATCTCCTTGTTCCAGTTTTTCGCAGATGCGCCGGACGGCGCAGTAATCACACTGCCACTTGTCTTCCTCGTCCGTGATCACCGGCGGCAGGTCAGGCGACAGCAGTGTGTTGTATGCCGTCTCGACCAATTCCGCCGTCCGTTCCAACGGCCAGATTTCCACCGGCGCGCGGGCCATCCCGCCCATATCCAGGTAGACGATCTCCCCGGATTGGATAACGATGTTGTGCTGAGCCAGAATCCAGGCATAGACGTTGATCTGGGCGACGTGCGCAGGCCGCGCGCGCGACGGTGATTCAGTCAACCCGGCGCAGCGCGCCGCATAGTCGTGAGGATGCTGGCAGTGCGGACACTCGTACTTTTTCAAATCCTTGCGGATCACGTATTCGCCCTCCTGCATCACCTCGCCGCACTTTTGGCAGCGGTAGGTTTTCCACATCCCCGGCAGCTTGCGCGTGGTCTTGAAATCGATGACGTGGCCGCGATCACGGTACACCAGGTCGGGCTGACCGCTGATCGGCTCCGCGTCCAAAAAGACGCTGGCCGAAAAGCGGTGCTCGGCGATGGCATCCCGGTCGCCTTTGCGTACCCACTGCCGGGCGACGCTATGCATCAACTGCCCGCGAAACGCCCAGTACAGCTCTTCGGGATCGAGCCGATATTCGTATTCCCGCTGCAGCCGCACTTTGCGCAGGCAGCCCAGCATCTCGGTGGCGGTAAAGCCTTCGTTTTTGCGGATGCCGAGGGTCATACCGGCCACTACCGGCGCGGTCATCGGACAAGGCGACGGCGCACCACGTCGGGCGCACTGCTCGCACTCGCGCGGCGTGACGGCCTGTCCCCAGTCGCCTTTATGTTTGCAGATATATCCTACGAATGGCATGTGAAACCTCCTGTGTCGATGTGATGCGCGAGTGAAATGGTCGACCAACTGTCGTCAATCCAGTGGATGATGTGAAACATGCTGTCCTCCATTGTGGGGTCGGAGGACAGACACACCCGTTGTCGGGAGAGTCTATCCCCCGACCGGGGTGGATGTGGTCAAGTCCTGGAGACTTGAGTTCATTTACGCTGCCGGCGGCAAGGTACGTCGCCGTGCAGGCAGGAAACGAACGTGGATGATGTTGTTTTGCGCTGTGCCTTGCGCCGCCGGTTTTGGTTGCGGTGGCGGTGGCGGCCGATTGCGGATGCGGTCGGCCATTGAGATGTACTTGAACTGGTTGGGGATATTCAGTTTGGATTTCATATAGCCTCTTTGTTTTGATTGTCTTGATGTTCTCTGCTAACGGATAAAAACTGACCAACGAAAAAAACAGCCAAGGTGTGGTAAAAACGTGCTTTACCGCTCCCCCTTGCGGCTGACTTTCTGTCAGTCAGCGCAAGAGGGAAGGGCAAGCCTTCCGGTTTTGATAGTCAATTTGCCTCTCATGCAGCCGCCGATTTGGTGTTGAGCAACAGTGCGATGAGCCGTTTCTGAAACAGCGCACGCGCTATCGCATTGCGCTTGTAACGCGGGTCTTGCAACGCTTGCCGCAACACCCGTACAACGACCTCCCAATCATCCTTCACATCAATCTCCTTTCTGTGTGCGCCCGTATGGTGGCAACATCCCCAGTGGATGCTGCTCACCAGATGGGCGCACACGTCGAGGAGACGTGTGCGCGAAAAGGACTATTCGGTTGTAAAATCGACCAGACGGTAGTACCGCCCGTTTCGGGCCTGAATCAACATGTCGATCTCGGTCGCGGGGATCGATGACCCCCTCCACAGTGCCCGGCCCCCTTTGAGGCGGGCGCCTTCGGCGTCCACCTCGAAACAACGCAGACCCCAATTGGGTTTGCAGACGTAGCTGGACTCCGATGCCGCGTTTGAAGCCGCGTTGACCGGAACGGTCAGCAGGACCAGCAAAAAGGCAAGCAGCACGATGAGAGCCATTTTCTGATGTTGAGCAGTCATTTCTTGTTTCTTTCTTGTCTTGTGATGATGTGGGTTAAACGGCCGCCAGCAGCGGGTTCGCCGCCACCGACCGCATCGACTTGAGCGAGTTCTGCAGGCGCGCCATGCGCGCGGCAGCGTCCTCGCCCAAGATTTGACTGACCTGTACTTGCCGCGCGAGTTCTTGCGCTTCGCGGCGGGTGACGTAGCCAATGCCGGGGATGCGGACATTGGCTCGTGGCGTGTGGCGAGTAGTCTGTCTCCAGATCACTTCGTTTTCTACTGTATGTGTGCGTTTCACTCTTGCCTCCTGATGTATTGATGTGGGTTAACCTGGCTAACGGATAAGAATCAAACTAACGGATAGATCAACTTATGAAAACGCGCTCATTTGAGCGCGAAATCAACATCAGGAAGAGCTTGGTCGCTCTCTCCTGCCGCCTGTATCCAGGTCGCAGGAGAGAGAGGCCAATGCCTCTCATGCGTCATGTCAAAAGCATGCGAAAAGGGCAGGTGGATGTCCCTGCCCTTGTGATGATGTTCTATTCGGTTGTAAGACTGAGAAAAAATAGGTGAGAGAAAAAAAGAAAGTGCTAGGAGGCTCTAGTTCGCATATTTATTTTCTCATTTGCGAAACTCTTCTTGCCAATCGACGAACTTGTACAGCGTCTCTTGCAGCGGTTGTGCTTTGGTCAGTTTCATGATGTGCTCCTGTAAGTTTAGTAGTGACTGTTTGCGCGCCGAGCACGAAGCCATCCGTGCCCATTGTCGCCCGATTCGCGTGGTTTGCCGACCCAGTATGTGATCGATTCCCATCCGCATACTGGGCAGCGCGCCTTAAAGTTGTCGCCATCTCCGCCAGGGTCTGGCCAGGCAAAGTATTGAAGAACAACACGATTTCCTTGCCTGTAACACGAAAAGCACGTCTCCGGCCACCGGCGATTTTGCCGCCAGCGGCCTTCGACCTTGATTTGGAATCGCCCACCGCTATAGCGAGTAGCTAGTCTTTCCATTGCTTTCCCTCCACATAGCTTGGTTGTTTGGTTGTTTTGTGTGTGAAAACAACCAGGGCATTTTGTTCAAATGCCCTGGTTTGCGGTTCTTTATTCTGTCCAATGCATGTCAAAATCCTTTCTTGATGTTAAGCGGCGGCGAGGTTCAATTCCTCATCCGCTATGATGGTTGATGTTTCCTGATAGCCGCAGCCGCATTGGGAGCAGTGGACGTATTCTTGCATCGTCCGCGTGTCCCATTCGACCATCAGCGTGTCTTGGCCCCCGCACCGGGGGCAGTTGGCGAAATCGATTGTTCCGGCCATAGCTAATCCCACAAGGCGCGAAAATGCGCCGCAAATTCTAGCAGGCCGTCTTGTATTTGGTCGGGATGGCTGTTCCTGGGCGCGTCACGAAACTGCTCCAACAGGAGCTTGTTCACGCGCGCTATCCAGGCAAAGGCGTCCCAGTGGATTTGAGTCATGTCGCGCTCCTTGCACATTGCGGAAAACCAGATGCTTAACGCTCAGCGCACCCATCTCGTCCAGCGTGCGCAGGCCCAGGCCAGGGCGGCGCGCGCGCAGGAGCTTGCGCGTGATCTTGCTCAGGTTGCCCGGCGTGATGGTGTACAGCTCGTCGCGCAGGCGGCGGCACAGTTCCATCGTGGCCGGGTCTACGTCATAGCGGATTGATTGGCGCGACGGCAACCAGCCGTCTGCTCTCGCGGTCGAACCGCCACAGGTCAGAGGTAGCGCGTCCATCCTGCTCGTGATGGTACACGCCCGGCAGGACGGTCAGGCCACAGGCAGTCAAATGCGCGGCGACGATCTCATAGGCCGCGGTCAGGTTTTCGCTGTGCCAGGGTTCGTGGCTGGCGAACGTGGCCCAGCACTCGCCAACGACGAGGGTGCAGGCCAGAACTTCGTTGGCCTCCCGATCGTGGGCGGTGAGCACGACCATATACCGGCGCTGCGGGCCGACTTGCCCGCCGCCGCTGTCCCGGACGATGGCCTCGCAGCGAAGCGAGCCCAAGTTCCGGCGCTTGAGTTCGGCGACCAAGTCGTCGAGGGTGAAAAAGGTCAGTGTTTCGTTGTTCATCGGTTGTCCTTTCGTTTTCAGAACGGCGGCGAGTCAAAGATTGGCTCGCGCGGCTCATACTCGCCCGGGTCTTCCGTGTAGGGTTCATAGGTCACGCGGAGGCCAGGCAGCGACGCGCCAAACTCGCCGTATACATCACTGTAGGTGTGGAACACGGCGTGACCAAAGACTTGCACCTCGGTCTCGCCAAGTTCACAGCATCCGTTGTAAAGAAACGTGATCGGGCCAACGTCCCTGGCCCACTCGATGTACCCCATCGCGCAGGGCGTTTCCTGCCCGGTTTGCGCGATCTGTTCGACCACGCCGGCGAGCCAGCGCAGCAGTTTGATCAGCAGTGAGGGTTTGTTCTCGGTCATTGAGCCATCTCCGCTTTGTCGCCGCCGCCGTATTGCTTGAACGTCTCGTTCGATGATCTCGTCCTCTTGGGTCGGGAGACAGAGCGATCCCGGCACCGGGGGCTTGTCCCCCGACCGGGGTTAAGTAATGATCTATTTAGTTGTTTACCACGCCCGCACCAGGTCGGTGCGGTGCCAGTCTGGTTCAAGCTGTTGATGCCGTAAGCACTTCGCCCTCACGGGCGATCATTGCCGAGATAGCCGCCTGAATCGCCGTCGAGAAACCCAGTTCTCCGTGATCCTGAACCAACTGACCGAGCGCGTCCAGTGTTTGAGTCAGGTTGCGCACCTGCACTTGCTGGCCCAGGACGACCAGTATCGCACTTTGTAATGCGCGAATTTCGGACTGCGGGATGCCGTCATCCAACAGCAGGGCGATCAGCACCGCCTGCAGTGCCTTTACTTTTTGTTCAGTTGTCATGTGTGCTCCATTGACTGGGGCACAACCCCGGCGGGTGTGCCCCGGCCGGGGTGATGTTTGAAAGTTCAAAATTGTCAGAATGGAATCTCGTCGAGGTTTTCCGGCATCGGTTCAGCCACGTTGCCATTGCCGCCACTGCTGCCGCCGATCATCAGCATATCGTTGACAATCAGCTTGGTACGGTGAAAGCTCTTGCCCTGGTGTTCGCCCTTGCCTTCCCAGCTCTCCTTGATCAATCGCCCGACCACTACCAGGCGACGACCTTTTTCGAGAAACTGGTTCATGATTTCGGCGACTTTTTCCCAGGCAGTCAGGTTGAACCACTCCGGTTTTTCTGCGCCAAAGGCGTGGGCTGCCATTGTGGCATCGGTAACGGCCTTGCCGTCGGGGGTGTACTTCATCTGCGGGTCGCGCCCCAGGTTACCCAGCGCAAGGGTGACGTTGCCGGCCTTGTCCATCGACAGGTTGATCACGCGGTGGGCGATGATTTCGGTGACGTATTTCTTTTCACCGTCTTTCTCGTAAGAACGCGACTGTACGCGCCCTTCGACGAAAAGGAAATCGCCCTCTTTGAACGAAACCTTGTTGTCCCATACCAGAATCGAGAAATCAAAACCCTCGATCCAGACGGTCGTCAAAGTGCGTTCCTTGATCTCCCGCGTGTTGACCCTGGTGGCCTTACCGGCCACAACCTGGATGTTCATTCCGTTTTTCGACATATCGTTCTCCTTTGGCATTCTTGGCGCGAGCAATGATGCCGGCTGCGCGCTTGACGGCCTTGCCGTCTTCGGTGTTCGGTGTAAAGTTTGTAGCGAGCCAGGCGATCAGCTCGCCATTGATGGCGGCCAACTCGCCCAACGGCCGGCCTTTGTATTCGGGGTGTTCCCGCGTTCCAAAGGGCAGCACGAGGGCGTGGGCCTGCGCCAGTTCATCCACGACTGGCGGCGGCGTGACCGGCGACGGTGCAGCAGCAACCGGAACGGTGACGCGATCTTGATCACTCTGACCGCGCTCATCCTCCGGCAGCGCCCAGTCTGGCAGAAAGGGCCGGGTCAAAAGCCGGTCGTCGACCGCGTCGTAGGGTACCCACTGCGCGCCCAGGTCATACAGATAGCGGCCGATGCCAAAAGGCACAGCCGCCCGCTTGCGGGCGTCCGAGTAAGCGGTCTTGGCGCGCGAAATGCGCGGCCCGTCTTCGCTGTCCTCGTCGCTGCCGGCAACGCCGACATCCGACTTGGACACGCCATTGATGGTCAGCGTACACTCGACGGCCAATTCGTCGCCCAATTTCACCTCGCGGAAGGCGTCGGTCCAGTTTCCGACCCCCACTACCTGGTTCAACCGGTCGATCACGGCGCGCGCGTCAACATACGGCATCACGCGCGCCATCGTCTTTTCGGCATTGAACGCGACCACGCGCCAATGGACTGACTGTGAAGAAAACGGTGCGGATAGTTGGGCCTGGATTTCGGCCCAGTCGATATTCGGTTGTGTTTGCGTCATAAAGCCTCCTGTCAAAATGTGAAAACACTAAGGTGAAAGATGTATAGAAAAGGAGCGAGATATACTATCTCGCTCCTTCTTTTGACGATCTCGCCCCGAAGGGCGAGTTGCTTGTCGGGCGTCGTCGCGCCCTTACCGCCCAATTCACCAATTCCCGCGTTTTGGTAGCAAGCCAACTACGCTTGCACCTCAACCAACTAACGTAGAGCAGAGCGTTAGACGGAACGCTGCTCATTTCGACGTGGCCTTTCGGCCGGCTGGATTTTGGCGCGTGCGCGTGCGCCAGGCGACTGCCAATTCACCACTAACCGCAGGTGACGCGAACGACTCCACCACGAGCCGTCACTGACGATGCTCCCACAGAAAGCTTTCGGCCATCATCCTCTGACCTTTCGCTGCCCTTCATCAGCCGAAGCCTCAAGCAGCTTTTACCCTGACATGTCACAGGAGAGTTCTCGCTCTCCATCTCGCGCGCGGCCTGCGCCGGCCTCTCATCGCGCGCCGTCCGGTCGATACGATCTAGCAGTCAGTAAGCAGATCGCTACGCCGGCCCCTTGTCGCTGGTCGATGCCACATACGGCGACAAGGGTTATCTGTTCCCGACCCGCCAATGGCGGGTTATTTGTGATGGTGTGCTATGACTCTGTCTGTGTGCTCTCTCCAACGGGACTTGAACCCGCATCTCCTGCTTGCCTGAAACGCATCAAAAGTGGCAAAAGGGTTAACCAATGGCGTAACTGCGCCATCTTGCTCCCTTATGTGTTGGTGATCAGCCAACACATGCCACCGCGGTCTGACTATCGCAGTGTTTTGCCCTTAAAACTATGGAGAGTCGGTCATTTCCGATGCCACACAGCCTCTTCCCTTGATCAATGGGATTGTAGGCGTGTCGGGTCGATGACCCAGACGCCTCGTTAAGAGTCTGTACTGATGTCTCTGCTAACGGATAAATCTAACTAACAGCGAAAACCACTCGATTCGTAAAACGAACCAGGCGTTGTGACCGGGATTTGAACCCGGATACTCTCGCACCAAGCGAGATGCTCTGCCGTGATAGCAGTTGCCAGGATGACGCGGCCGCCACCTTGAGCTATCACAACGGGTATTGGCCGCCTGGGCAAACCCAGGCGGCCAGAGAAACAAAAAAGGGGCACACGACAAGACACCAGGCGTGATCAAACAGACCCTCACTTATTCCCGCTTGCTTGGGAAAAAGCGCAGTCTGTCATCACGATTGTCCAGATGTCATCGTGTGCCCCTCGAAAAGTCCTTTTGTGATTTTGTCTTGAGCATTGATGTCAATATGACGGCCCGCACAGCTATAGGCGAACCGTGTTTGTTAAAGTACCACCCACCAGGGCCAGAAGCGGGGCCATTATTAAGCGGGGAAGCGCCAACCCCCGCTACTCATCTGTATCTTCATCGATCACGTCGCGGGATTGCCCATCCGGCGACTGTGCCTTGCGCAGCTGGTTACGCGCGATCAGGACCACCTGGTTGGCGTGAATCTCGCCGATAAAGTCGTCGCTTTCCTCGGCCTTGCGCCGGTTGAAGAACCGGCCGTGCAGACGTAGATGATCGCCCGCCCTGATACCGACGGGCACATTGCCCGGCAGCCGGGCGATGAAAAGCATATCGCCACCTTCAACACCGGGATCGGGCCGGTTGACCAGGCGGGCGAAGGGTGTGCCGGCATAGTTCCAGGTCTTGAGGACTACGCCTTCGATTTGCATACTGTTGAGCATTGTTCTCTTCCTTTCCGTTTATCAATATGATGATTATCACAGAACTAAAACCTGTTTTTAAGTCGAACTTGAGCCTCTCCCCAACTCGAAATCGGGCGTACTTGCAGAAACGCCGGGAAAAGCGGCGAGACATTTGCCGTGACCTCCACCCAGACCGTTTTGGTCTCATTGTTTATGACGACCCGTTCAATTTGTGGATACACACCCGACTTGGGCAGATACTCGATGTTGGAAATCGCATAGCTATATGCCTCTCTTATGGCGCCCTGGTGGAGGACAATTTCGCCAGTATCCAGATAGCGCTGGACATCGACCTCGCGCGCAGCGGCCAGGGCGGCCGCGTCGGCGGCCTTCTGCACCTCACCCCGCGCATAGAACAGGCGTCCCACATCCCAACTGAGGACCATCAGTGGAACGATAACCGTGCCCAGGAAAATGGCCCAAAATGCCATTGCATAGCCGCGCTCGTCGCGCTCGTTGGGCAGTCGAATTTTCATCACCACCCCTCCTGTCGGAAGATCGCCGTCGCATTGCCGGTGAAATCGCTTTGGCGAAGGCCGGGAAATAACCCCGCAAGCGGAGCCATCAGGTTCGGCACACGATATGTGACCCTGATTCCCAACTCTGTCCCGGCGATTCCACCTGGTGCGACCACTGCGACCGCGTACTCGCCAACCAGAGCGCGTTCAGCCACATACGCTGCTGCCGATGCCGCCGTGCCGGCCGGATCGCGCTGCGCGACAGAACCGCGTCGCGCCCCATAGTTGGCCGCGTTTTCCGCCGCCTGAGAAGCATACGCCACCATTCCAAAGTTCATGATGCAAACCATCAGCAAAACGATGACCGGCGTCGTAATCGCCGCCTCGGCCATGTCACCGCGCTCGTCACACACAAAGCGTCTCAAAAAACACATACTCGCCTCCTTGTTGTTCGTTTCCTGCTCGCGCAAAGGGCTGGCAACCAGTCGCTTGCGCGAGCAGGAAACACAAGTGTGTTCCTGCTGCGCAAAGGTCATTGCAAATTGTCGCCAACGCGACCGACCAGGCTGGCGATTCGCCCGCCGAGTACGCGCCAGGCCGCATACGCGCCGATGATGATCGCTGCCATCACCACCGCCTTTTCGGCCATGTCGCCACGCTCGTCTTTCGCAAACCGCTTCAAAAATTCCATTGTCGTCCCCTTTCTATGAGGTGAAATAAAAAAAGCCGGGTACCTGGGGCGATTTCCCCAAACGTAGTACCCGGCTCATCGACAAATAAAAAAGGCCGACTCTGGGGCGATTTCCCCAAGCGTCGGCCTTTGATTACCTATCTATCTAACGGATTAAAGAACTGCTAGCTGCTCTTATGATACCATACTTTGAGAGATTTGACAAGGGGCAATTTCATCCCAGCCCCGCCAGGTCGAAATCATAGGCACTGGGCGGACGGCGCTTTTCCACATCCAAAGCGCCGATATAGTGCAGCGTGGTCTTCAGGTTGCTGTGCCCCAGGTTCTGCTGGATGGCCACGCGAACAAGAAGCGCGTGTTGCGGAACTATACGCTCAAATTGGCCGCCTACAGATGGAACTGGAGTGGCTGAAAAAAAAAGCTGCCCAGTGACATCGAGAGCCAACGCACCTTGATCGAGCCGAT
>Ga0209101_1000155_pt1 | contig 58927 bp, 41 predicted proteins | sample ConPoolayeCmetaG_FD_185481 | JGI IMG/M metagenome (GOLD analysis project Ga0209101, IMG submission 185481) | Hot spring microbial mat communities from California, USA to study Microbial Dark Matter (Phase II) - Cone Pool mat layer C metaG... ... | reverse complement strand
GCTGGTCCAGACGGCGCGTAGGACCGCCCCCCTCTTCCGGTGGCACCATTCGTTCCACGGAAACCCAATCCGCCACACTCCACCGCCGTTGGCTGATTCCCCAATGAGCTGCTCAGACACCCCGAGATCGCAGCCCACCCGGCCAGCACCTTGCGATCGTACTCCCTTTGCTCAGTCTAGCGAACGGCGACCGTGCTAATCAACCCAGCAGCCGGTGGCAGCTTGCAACTATGGGCGACAGACAGTATTTTTCTGTTGTCGCTGGGCGTGTGTCCGAGTGGCCAAAGGAGACGGGCTGTAAACCCGTTGGCGTAAGCCTACGTAGGTTCGAATCCTACCGCGCCCAATTCCAGTCCTCCGGTTTTCCCCTGCTCAACTCCGGTCGCTGCACGGCCCGACAATGCCGACCACAGCAGGTCCCGCCCAGCTTTGTCCCTGCACTCACCCCCCGGCTCAAGCCGGTGCGCGCCCCAGTCGGGACGGACCGCAGAGTAACGCGGACCGATCACCAACCGGACCTGGCGGCTGTCGGACTATTCGACATTCAGCGAAAGCAGGTACGCGTCCAGCGCTGCCTGCTTCTGCTCTTCCTCCGCGCGGGCCGCGTTGAGCTGTTCGGTCACGCGGGCGATGCGGTCCTCGGCTTCGTTGAAGAGTTTCTGTTGTCGCTGATAAGCATCGCCGCTGCGGTCCAGAATCTCCAGGTTCTTGCGGATGCGTTCCTGCTCGGCTACGGCTTCTTCGCGCTGCTTTTCCAGACGCAGCCGCCGCCTGCTCACCTCGCCCAGCTCCGTCCGCAGGGTAATGACCTTTTCAAGCGCCTGCTTTACCGCCGGCGTGATGACCGGCGAGCGCAGGTAGATCTGAATCTGGTCCAAACCGACGCTGCTCAGAACAAGCGACTGGTCGGCGACGCGCTCCAGCTTGACAGCCTGTGCGACGGTCTTGTCCGCCGGCACGCCGACCTTGAATCGCAGCAGGTTCTGCGTCCGCTCGTACGGCTCCTTCGGTTCGACCAGAGTCCAGCCTTCGCTGTAGGGCTGCTCCAGGATGACCGTGCGGTCCTTGTCGGCCTTGTTCTTGACGACGTACTCGCGGGCATCCACGTACTTCCGCCGGTGCCACAGCGTGCCCTTGGCGATCCGCAGGCTGACGAGCTGCTCGGGCGTCGGCTGTTGCTTGATCAGAACCTCCGTCGCCAGGTCCAACGCGTACGCGACCAGCCGCTTCTCGTCGGGCTTGAGGTCGGGCAGCTTGGCGTCGCCGGCGTACAGGTTGCCGTCGAAGACTGTCACGGGGCCCTGCATCAGATGCAGGCCGGTCGTGTTCCTGATCTCCAGGCCATTGACCGGGTGCTTCGGATGCGTAGCCGGGTTGTAAATGCTCAGCTTGGTACCCTCGATCTCGCAGTGGACGATCGGGAGCATGGCCGAATGCCGCCGGGGGATCGAGACGCGCTCGACGTGATACGCGAACAGCTCGCCGGCCGTGGCAGCCATGGCCACCGATTCGACCCCGCTGTCGGCCAGCTCGATCCCGAGCTGGCCTTGTTCCGGTGCGGCGGCGAGCGGGCGTGCCGAACCGCCTCCCATGCCCACGGAGTAGGCTTGATCCACGCGCCCCTTGCCCCGCCCTGCGAGCATTGGCGCTGTCGGCGCAGCCTCCTCCGGCTCGGCTCCACCGAACCCCGCGTCGTACTCCGGCGGACGCAGCGCGGCGTACAGCTCGAGCTGTTCCAGCGGCCGCGGCACGTACAGCGGTGTGTACAGGTCCATGCGGAAGGAGATCGGTCGCCCGCTCACCAGCGACAGCTTCACGTTGTTCCAGTCCTCCTCGGTCGCGTTGTCGACGGTGGCCCAGCCCTGGATGAACGGCTTCTTCTTATCGCTGAGCACCAGCCGATAGCTGGTTTTCCAGATCGGCGCTTCGAGCAGGTAGGCGACACGAACACGCCGTTCACCCTGACCATCGAAGTTCAGCCGTACCGCCTTCTTGTCCGCGTCGTGTGCCGTAGCCAGCGTGGCCAGGGCCTTGGCCAGCTCCTGGTCCACCTTTTCGTTGATCAGACGCAAATTGTGAATCTGGTCGATCGCCACCTGTTGCAGACCTTCGGGGGTATGCAATGTGACGTATTCCTGCTCTTGCAAGGTCCTCCCGTCGGGCGCCAGGGTGGCTTTCTTCTCGACCGACAAGACGACTCCCTTGATGTTGCGCGGACCGCTCACCTCCACCGGCTCGCCGCGAAGCTGATCGAGGAGCTGATACAGGGTCGGTTTGCCGGTCAGGTCGACGCCGAAACTGCGCAGGGCTTTCTCGATCGGGTCGCGCGAGGCGTAACTGATCACGCCGACCTCGCCGCCGCCCAGGTCTTCCACGACCATCGACTTGATGATGTCGTTGATCTGTTCGGTGCGGAACTTGAGCTCGGCTGTCGCGCTGCCGGTCACCAGCGCTTCGCACTCGAAGTATCCGACTCCACTCGCAAACAACGCCACACGCGTGACCCTCAGCTCGGCCTGGTCAGACGCCAGAGCCGGAACGACGGTGAGGACCAGCGGAGTAACAAGGGCAATGTGCTTCATGGCGTCTCTCCTGGGATAGACTGCTACCGGGCGCGATCCGCACCGCGCCAGCGCATTCCGGCGTCAAAGCGCAGATTCGGCGCTCCTGCGCCGACGACCCGCGATCTTATAGCATATCTGACGCCGAAAGTTGCTGATCGTTCCCGCGCTTTTCCGTGCTTTCGGCCGCCAGCCGCTTCATGGCCGCCCGGCGGAGCTATGGAGTTTCTGTTCGACGCTGCGGATCTTGTCTTCCATGGTCTGCATCCGGTCCGTTCGCGTGCCCACCCGCAGCGTGGACGACACGCGCGGTGCCCCCATCTGGTGCACAACCTCGTGGCAGCGTTTCACCACCGCGAAGACCGCATCCCAGTCGCCCTCGATGTTCGTCCCGTAGGCATGCAACTGCGACTTCAGCCCGGCTTCGCGGATCACGCGCTCGCACGCCGCAACATATTCGGACACTGAGACGCCCACGCCCAACGGTATCACGCACAGATCGACAATCACGTTCATGGCGCACTCCCTGACCCACGCCCGACTATACGCGCTCGCCGACCAGCGGAGGAGCTGCCATTCCTCCGCGTCAAACAAAATGGCGGAGCGGGCCGGTAAGCCGAGTTCTGTTCCCGCGACCGGCCGGAAAAAGCCGCCCGCAGCGCCGCCAGGCGGCAACCGCGAACAGCCAGCGGCCAGAGGTCGAGGGCGGCGGCCATTCATCTGGGCCGGTCGTTGCCAACCGGCTCGAGCACCCTACCCGGGACTGATAGCGAGCCGGGCCAGCTCATCGTCCCCTATTTGGGCTTGCTGGCGGTGGGGTTTGCCCTGCCACGTCTGTCACCAGACGCGCGGTGCGCTCTTACCGCACCTTTTCACCCTTGCCCGGAAGGCGGTGATAAGGCGAGAAAGCGATCATGGCCAAAGGCAGGGCAGGAACCGGTGCGCCCATTGCCCGTCGACAGCAGCAACCGGCCGCGCCGCCCCATCACCCTTTCACCTTATCACCACCTCCGTCGGCGGTGTGTTTTCTGTGGCACTTTCCCGCGGCTCACGCCGGGTGGCCGTTAGCCACCACCGTGCCCTGTCCAGCTCGGACTTTCCTCCCCCGACGCGCTGTCGACGAGCGGCGCTCGCCGCCACGCACCGGGAGCGGCCGCCTGGCCCACTCCGCCGATGTCATTCTAGGGTACTCCCCGGCAAATCGCTATCGACTGCGGCTCAGTCGGCAGGATGGCATCGGCGGCAGTCGCGGAAGCCGCTCCTCCGGCCTCACTGCCCCTGCCGGCGCAGTAGCTCGACAACTTCCGGCAGTTTCCGCTCGCGCAGGGCACGGAACTCCGGCGGAAGCTCGTTCTCGCGCAGCAGGAAATCGATGGTGGTACCGTCGCTGCCCACCGGCACGCGCAGAATCGCAACCACGCGCGCCCGCTCTTCCGCCGCGCCGGAGTCCGGCGCCTCTCTGGTCGCTCCCACCACGATGCCGTCTTCCACGACCTCGTACCATAGTCCCGTCCGCCCCACGATCAGCTCCAGAATCTGGCGCACGGTGGTGTTGCGCTGAATCAGGTCGACCTGGCGCTGGTCGGCGCCCACACGCTGCAAAGCCCCCGGCTCGAAGTGCACGGTGATGTCGATCCGACGTCCCAACTCAACCAAGAGCTGATCAAGGGCCACACGCCGATAGTTGACATCCAGGGGACGGTCCAGCCGCTGTTGTATATCGGCGGCACGCGGGTAGATGACCAGGCTCTTGCCCGCCGGCACCCAGAACCACCCGATGTTCTGCGTGGCTGTTTCGAGCTGGTTCAGGGCACTGCCACCGGCCTGCTGGGCCAAGGCCCGCTCGAGCACGCCGCGCGCCTCATCCGCGGCCGGGACGCGGAATTCGATAGCGATCTGCTCAGCCTTCAATTCTGCCCACGGGCGGGCGCTCAGTTTCTGTAACAGTGCCGTCTCGTCCAAGGTCAGGCGGCGACCCAAGCGATCCAAAACTGGTCCGGGCTCGATGACGACCACATCACCGGCGACGCGCAGGCGCAAACCTAACCCGTCACAGATGCGCGTCAGGGCCTGTCGCACTGACACATCCTCCAGCACGATTGCCACCTGGGTCTGCTCGCCGTAGGGCAGCCACTCGATGGCCAGTGGATGCAGGTCGAACCGCAGGCCGGTCAGTTTTTCCAGCTCCGCCAGCGCTTCCCGGATCGGCTTTTGGCCGATTTCAACGCGCTGGCGGATCTGTTGATCAAGGGCTGCTTCGACCAGGTCGCCCAGGCCGCCACGATCGGTCTGCCCGCCGACAGCCGTCACCAGCCACAGCGTCGCCAAGATGGCCCACGTTCGCGTTCGTTGGCGTTGTGATCGCATGAGTGTGCCTCAAAACAGCCCGGCGCTATCCGCCGCCGCCGGCGTCGGCCGGCGCGGGTCAATCATCAGGAAACACTCTTCTCGCCCGTCGACCGGTTCCAGGGCGGCCAGACGCACTTCCACGTGTCCAGCGGCAAGTTCCATGATTGGCGGGCCGACCACTTGCATCCACACGCCGCTCGTTGCAGGGCGCTGGATGTGGCGAATGCTTACCGCGAATACCAGTGCAGCAGCAGCCAGGCCCGCCACCGGCACCACCAGCCAACGATGCCGCCATCTGCGAGGAACCGAACGCGCACCTGCCGCACGAGCGGTAGCTGCCACCCGCTCGCGAAACCGCGCCCAGTCGACTTGCCCGGTGACAACGGAGACGTCCTGCAACAACTCGTCGAGCCGACGGTCGGTCTCTCTAGATTCGGCGCAAGCCGTCGCGATCCGCCTTCTCAGCCCATCCCAGTCCACCACCTTGATCGATGCCGGCTCGCCGCGCAGCAACTGATCCACTCGGCGCCAGCGCTCCAGCAGAACCCCCAGCTCTGGGCTGCCCCGCACCGCCGCCGCCAGACGCGCACGCAGAGCGCTGTCCTCCGGATCATCCAGCCAATCGCTGACCAGCTTCTCGAACGCTTCCAGATTCATGGCAGCCATTTCCCCAGGCGCGGCACAATGCGACCAACAGGTGCCAACGGTCCATCCGCGCCAATCGGCAGGCTGAAGGCGCTCACAGGTAGTCGGCAAGATGATCCTTCAATTTCCGGCGCGCTTCGAAGACGTGCCACTTCACTGCCTCGACACTGCAATTGAGAATCTCGGCTACATCCTTCTGCGGCAATTGTTCGATGCTGAAAAGCACCAAAGCCGCCCGTTGCTGCGGCGGCAGAGCAGCCAAACCCACCTGAATCCGCTCTTCCAGTTCCGTTGCTGCCAGCCTGGCCCCCGGCTGCGTATCGGCGTGGGACGGAGCCGGCAGGCAATCGGCAGGCGAATGTTCGTCGTCCTGCGGCCGCCAAGGCCGCCCACGTCGCAGGCAGTCCCCGAACGACAGACGCGGACCGCGGGCGCGGCGGTAGTTCAGCGACAGATTCGTGACGATCCGCAAAAGCCATGAGCCGAATCTCCGGTGGTCTTCCAGGTCAGGCAGCTTGCGATAAGCCCGCACGAAGGCGTCCTGCACTACCTCCAGGGCATCTTCCAGGTCGCCTAGCAGCCGATATGCGACCGCCACCGCCCGCCGCTGGTACCGTTCCACCAGCTCCTCGAACGCCGCCGGCTGACCATGCAGCGTCCTGCGCACCAGTTCGGCATCGTCCGGCGTGGGATCCGTCGAGCGCTGCCCTGCCACCTGTGCACCTGCCTTTATGGACACGCCGGGCCTTCGAAGGTTGGGCCGGCCGCCATGGTCCACTGTGCATCCCGACGTACGGCTGAGCGTTATTATTCACCGCGTCGGATAGCGGGTGCAGTGGACAACTCTACTGCTGCTGTAGGTGGCGGCGACCGACACCTGGCCAGTTCGAGCCGACTTGGTAGGCACGCCGTCCCGGCGACTACCAGCCAACGTTTGCTTCGAGACGGCTGTGGCCGTTATCTAACGTTTTGCCTTGGATAGCATTAGCACTTCGGGTAACTTGGCGGTAGCGGACCGTGCCAGCTCGGGCGACTGCTGGTCGCGTGGCGCCCGGGCGTCCGCCGGGCGTCTGAGCGGGAGGGCTGGGCAATGGCCGAAAGGGAGTCTCAGTCGCACCGGCAGGCTCTATGCACACCCGCCCGCTGCTGGCTGCCACGCCCGGAGGTCATGCTGCTCGCGCTGGCCTTGCTGGCCACAGTAGGGGCGAAGTTGCTGGTGGCGCGACACTACCATCCCCACAACCTTCTCCTTGCGTCGGTCAGCGTAGCCCTGGCCGACGTGTCCTTTGTTGCCGCCGTGGCGACGATCATCGCCGCCGCGTACGCGATCCGCCCAGCCAAAGAACTGGCGCGTCTGGCGGTGTTACTCAGCCTCGCTGTGTCGGGATGGGCAGCCTTGAATGCGGCCTGGCTACTGGTTACCGGCGTGCAGCTTCAGCCGGGCGTCCTGCTGGTTATCCTCCGTCATCCAGCCGAGTTCTGGCCCACTGTGCAATCGCAACTCCAGACGCGCCCGCTTTTCGCAGCCACCGCAGTGCTGACGGGCCTGACCGTCACAGGCTACACGGTGTGGCGCTTCGTTCGGCCGCTCCCAGTCCGCTGGACGCGCCGGCGCCTCGTTGTTACGGCTGGGGTTGGCATACTCACGCTGCTGATTTTCACGCTCGGATATCACTTCCTTGCGTGTCCGATGGTTCCGTCGCTAGGACAGGTTCTGGGCTACAGCAGCCATTGGCACGCGCTTACGACACTGGTGGTCGGCGCCGATCGCTGGGGGAGAGCAAGCGAGCAAACGCGGGACTTGCCGCGCGTCGGCCAGCGCGACGTGATCCCGCCACAGACTCCGCCCGAGCACCTGCCACCGGTCGTGATCGTGTTGTTGGAGAGCATCTCACACGCGGTGGCCGCCCTGGACGATGCGGAACGGACGCCGATGCCGACACTCCGCCGACTGAGTCTCGAAGGGGTCCAGTTCGTCAGCACACGGGTGCCGGTATCGCAGACGGGCAAGGCGTTCTGGGCCACGCTCATCGGCACCACACCGGACGTCTACGACGACTATGCCGAGGCCATCCTGGCCGATGAGCCCTATGAGGGGTTGCCGTCGTTGCTGCGCCGGGTGGGCTACCGCAGCGCGTTTTTTCAGATGGCCAAAGGGTCCTTCGAGTGCGCACCAGGCACGATGGCCAATTTCGCTTTCGACTGGGCCTGGTTCCGCGAGAATCTTGAGGATCCGTCGGCCAACCTGGGCTACTTGGCGGGCGATGATTTCCGGATGCTCGATCCTGCCTTTGCCTGGGCGACAGAGGACCAGCGACCGTTCTTGTTGGTGATGATTACATCGGTGGCCCATGACCCCTATGAGGTACCGGCCTCCTTCGGCCCGCGGCTGCCCGACAAGCACGCCGCCTACCTCCAAGCCGTCCGCTACACGGACGCTTTCCTGGCGGAGGCCCGTCGCCGACTAGAGCAGCTCGGGCTGCTTGACAAGACGCTGCTGTGCGTGCTGGGCGACCACGGCGAGAGCCTGCGGCCGGAGCTTCAGCGTACCCGCTGGGTGCCCTATGAAGAGGTGATCCGGGTACCTTGGGTGATCCGCTGGCCGGGGCACGTCCCGGAAGGACTGCGCTGCGACTGGCCGTGTAGCCAGTTGGACGTGACCCCGACGCTCCTTCGTCTGCTGGGCTTTGATATCAGCCGGGCCGGCTTCGAAGGCTACGACGCCCTGCGGCCGACGCCCCCGGACCGTCGCTTGTATTTCTCGTCCTGGTTCGACGGCAGCCCGCTCGGCTATGTGGAGGGGGCACGGAAATGGCTATACTGGCCGCACAGCGGCAGGGTTTTCGTTTACGATCTGGTGCGCGATCCGGCAGAGTTGAGCCCACTGCCGGTCAGCCCGGCGGAAAGCCAGCAAGTCGTCGCTGACTTGACTCGATGGCAACAGGCCGCGCACATCAAGTTCGACGCCCGCCGATTTCGGCAGCGGTTTCTCTACGAGCATTGGTGGGCTTTCAGCTCGGGCCGCTACGGCCGCGCCTACTACGTGCCTTAGCACGCTCGTGCATGCGGGAGATCTCGTGAACCAGAACACTGTTCAGGTTGCGCCGGTGGCGGCCACCTTCGCAGATGATCTTCAGCCGACCGTGCCAACGCGGGTTGCGCTGACCAAAGTGCTGATTATGTTGGCGCTGGCGGCGTGGATGTTCTGGCCCGAACTGTGCCAGATGGCCCGCGCGGGACTCGAAAGCAGCGACTGGGCTCACACGCTCGCCGCCCCCCTGCTGCTGCTGTTGCTGTGCTGGTGCCGCCGACAAGTGCTGGCGGCCAGCGTGACGACCGGGTCCGTGTGTGGTCTTGTGCTTATCCTGCTGGGGCTTGGGATCTACGCGGTATGCACCTGGCCGTATGACTACGGGTACCCGCGGCAGTGTGCACTCGCGCCAGTGACAGCGGGGGTTGTCCTGGCCGGAGCGGGCTGGCGTGTGTTCCAGCGCTGCCTGCCAATGGTGCTGCTGCTGTGGCTGAGTATACCCATCGGACCGCGCATCTGGGCCGCCCTCATCATTCGTCCCGAAACGCATACGCTCAAGGCCGCCCAGATGCTGCTCGACCAGCTCCCGGGCGTGAACGTGCGCCTCGAAGGTCCCGACCTGGATTTCGTGCGTGGCATGCAGGCCGGGACGGTTGCCACCGGCGAGCCACGCCGCGGGGCCGCGCTGCTCTTTGCTTATGCCGCCATCGGCGTCTTCGTCACTTTCGCGCGGATTCGGCCCATGTGGCAAGTGATCCTGTTGGCGCTGGTGGCCGTGCCCGTGGTGATGGTCTGCAACTTGTGTCGGATCGTCGCCTGGGGGCTGATCAACATATACGTCAATTCGAACCCGTTCAGTCCCGTGCCGCGCGGCGTGTCAACGGTGCTAGCCTTGCTTGTGGCTTACGGCCTGTTCGCCGCCTTCTGCGGGTTACTGGTTCGAATCGTGCTGGAGGACGATGAGGCGCACGAGGCGGACGACAGGACCGCCGCCACGGAGATTTGATGAATGCCACCCTCGCGCTTCGCGGGCCTGCGGCCCCTGTTTTCGCCGTTGTTCATCGTTTGCGTGCTGGTTCTGGGCGCAAGCGCGGTGGGGCTGCGGCCGACCTTGAACGCGCTGCATAGCAGGTACGCGAAGAAGCCTATCGCTCTGCGCCGACCGCTACAGGCGCTGGAACCAGGCGCCTTGCCGTCGTTCCGGCAGGCAGCGCCTGACCCTAACAACCCATTGCCCCTGGAAGACCTCGGGACGGATGACGCGATAGCGCTCACTCTGGAGCAGCGTAACCCGATTCTTCAGACCGGCCCCATACTTCTGCTCGTGTCCTACTACAGCAACCCGCGCGATAAGGTGCCTCATACACCGGAGGTGTGCTACCGCCAGGGCGGTTGGATCGTGGAGGATATCACCACAACGCCGCTGGACGTTTCTCACCTGGCACTCGGCCTGCGAACCACCGAGCTGCGGGTCGTGTTCTTTAAGCAAAGCGTCGGTCCGCGGGCGGCGGTCGCCTACCTGTTCGTGGCCAACGGCCAGTTCTGTTGGGATCGCGAGCAAGTGCGCTGGATCATCTGCCGTCCGGGCGACCGCTATGTCTATTTCAGCAAAGTCGAGGTCGCTGTGGATTACTGGGATGAGAGCGAACGCGTGGCCGCCGTCGAAGTCGCCAAACGGCTGCTCCGCGAGGCCCTGGCCGTTCTACTCGCCGACCACTTCCCCCGCAGCGCGGATCTGCGCGGCGAATAGGCCCACCGTCTGACGCCCCCACGACACCCCGGCCCCGGGCGGAACGACGACTCAACCGGCTGGCGGCACTCGGGCCGCTACCCAAGTATGCAACGCGCATAGAGCCAACACCGAACCAGCGACCAGCAAGACATTGCCGCGCGGCTCGGGCACCGCGCCCCACAGGTTCGGCAGCACGACGGTTTGGCCAGACACCCGCTCGATCCGCGCAGCTACGGGCCCGAGCACTGCCCCGCGGCTGGTCACCCGAAACGAGAACACCCCGTAAGCCCCTGGCCGAATCGCCCGCGAATCGTCCTCCGTCCAGGCCCGGAACACGCCTCCCCGCACGTCTTTTTTCCAGCCCTCGGGTACCTGGAAGTAGTAGCCATCGCTGTATGGTACCTCGAAACGCGTGATCGGCCCGATTCCCTCGTTGATCACCTGATAGCTATACACGCTCGCCCGGACGTACACGCGGATGCGCACGGCCCCAGCGACCGTCTCGCCGAACGAGGGCGTGAACATCGTCGCCAACAGGATCGCCGCGAGCATCATGTCCATGATAGCGGGCCGGGACGGCCGTCATGCAACTGGCGCTAGCCGGGTGCTCCACCTCCCGGACTGGCCGCCGTTACCGGCCCAATGGCAGCGGCGGTCAGCGACGCCGGAGTCCCGGAGGACGAAGCTGCCGTCGGCCTGGACGGCAGCCGAACCGTAAAGACGGTTCCGCCGCTATCACGCGGGGCGACCGAAAGCGTGCCTTGGTGTGCGTCCACGATACGGGCCGCGATCGCCAGGCCCAATCCGGTTCCCTTGCCGCCCGGCTTGGTCGTGAAGAACGGCTCGAAGATATGCGGCAGAACCTCATCGGGAATGCCGGTTCCGGTATCGGCCACATCGACACACAGCCACGCTGCCTCGCGCTGGCCCGGTTGGTCCGACTCGCGGCGGATCGTCAAGCACAGCTCGCCACCCTGCGGCATGCTGTCGGCCGCATTGAGCATCAAATTGATAAACACCTGCTCGAGTAGTGGCCGATCGGCATGCAGCCGATCGTCGGCGGTCAAGACCTCTTGTACCAGGCGGATTCCCCGCCCGTCGATTTTCGGACGCACAACCTCGCTGGCCGCTTGAAGGACGTCGCGCAGGCAGGTCTCGGTGGGCCGGATGACGTGTTCGCGTGCCAGTGTCAGCAGGCGTCGGACGATCAGCTCGATACGCCCGAGCCCACTATCGATCAGGTCCAGCATCTGAGCGGCACGCTGCGGATCTTGCAGTGAACGGCGCAGGATGCGCGCGCAGTTCTGAATCCCGTCCAGTGGGTTATTCACCTCGTGCGCCACGGTCGCCGCCAGCTCGCCGAGGAACGCCAGTCTTTCACGGCGACGCAGCTCCTCGTGCAAGCGCTGCTCCTCGCGCGCCGCGTCCGCCAGGCGCTGCGCCAGCAAGTTGACCGCTGCCGTGAGCTTGTACATGTCGTCGCCCGGCTGGACGTCAATCGCGACGGCTGGTCGGCCGCGTCCGATGTCATCCGCCAAGCGACGCAGGCGACCCAAAGTGGCATGTAGATACTGGCGCGCGATACGCCCGCAAATCAGGGCCGTCAGCGAGGATCCGAGCGTACACAGCAGCACGACCCGCCAAGCGGAAGGCTGAAGCAACAGCGCCAGCGTCCCGCTCAGCAAGATGCCGGTCTGGAGCAACAAAAGCAGCTTGTGCCGGAAACGCCGAAACATGTTGCTGACAATTATGTGCCGTCACTCCGCCCCGTCAAACTCATTGAGTCAAATAGGTTATGGCGTGCTGTCCGACCGGAGAAGCAAGTCGGAGTGCTGCTGGTCCAGAGTTCGACCACACTTCGGCGTGGAAGCTGGCCTGACCAACGCACTGATGGAAGGCCGCCGCATCCGCACTCACGCAACCCACCCTACACTGCACACCTGCACCGCCTGATAACGCCCATACAGATTGTTGGGAATTGTGACTTCACGCTTGTATAGGGAGTACGTAAGAGGTAGGCTGGATTGTGTGTCGCCCTCCGTGCCCACCCCATGGGACCTGCAGCGCTGGGCGGCTTCGCGGGGCGAGATGGAACATTTGGCACGCCGAACGCGCCACGAAGTGGCGCCGGGGCACAAGGAATGGAATATGTCACCATGCGTGGCGCGCATTCGCTTCGCTGTGCGGCTGCTTTCGGCCTTCATTTTGGTCGGTCTTTCCGGCGCGTATGCTCAGGCAGGCCAGCCGCTGACACTCAGCGTCCCGATTCCGACCGGCAGCTATGAGGTGCTTGCCCGAGGAGATCAGCAGGAAATCCGGCTCGATGGCTTCGGGTCTTTGTTGGAACCGGGGAAGCCGCAACTGCCGGCGCGAATCTTCGCCATCGCCATCCCGCCGGGAGCAGAGGTCGTCGGCATCACCTGCGATGCTGGCCCGGGTGTCGAACTACCGGGGACCTATTGCATAAAGCCGGCAGCGCTGCCGCGTGTGATCGGCGATGAAGACCCGACTTTGTACGCGGAAGCTCTGGCACGGTATGAGGCAAAGCGTCAGGCGGTATACACCAGCGACGAACCGTACCCCGCCAGCGTCGCCGAGTTCGTGCGCCCGGCCGCCTACCGCAGGTACAACCTGGTGGACGTACGGGTGACGCCATTCGTCTACCGGCCATTGTCCGGCCGCGTCGTATATCATCCGGAGGTAACCGTACACGTACACTACACGTTGCCTGCGGGACCATCGACCAGCATCGTGGATGGTCTGCCGCGGACGGAGAAAACGGCGCGCCAGATCATCGTCAACTATGACCAGGCCACGGAGTGGTACGGTCAAGAAACGACCGTCTCCCGCGGCCTGCACGATTTCGTCATCATCACGCTCGATTCGCTAACGTCCCAGGTGGCTCCGATCGTGGCCTGGGAGACCCAGAAGGGCCGCACCGTCGAGGTCGTGACGACCACGTGGATCGCGGCCAACTACACCGGCTACGACCTGGCCGAGAAGATGCGCAACTTCCTGCGCGAGAAGTACCCGTCGGGCGAGTGGGGCATCGAGGACGTGCTGCTGGTCGGCGATTACGGCGACGTCCCGATGCGCCGGACGGCGCAGGACCTCGGCTACGGCAAGCCGGCGACGGACCTGTACTACGCCGAGCTGTCCAAGCCCGACAATCAGTCGTGGGACGCGAACCAGAATCATCTGTGGGGCGAGAACTCCGACCCGATCGACTTCTACTCCGAGGTCAACGTGGGGCGGATTCCGTGGAGCGACCCGGCCACGGTGCAGCACATCTGCGCGAAGTCCGCGGCCTACGAGCAGAACAACGACCCGACGTTCAAGAAGAACATCTTGCTGTTGGCGGCGTTCTTCTGGACCAGTCCGTGGACCGACAACGCGGTTCTCATGGAGGCCAAGGTCAACCAGCCGTGGATGGCCGAGTGGACCAAGATGCGGCTGTATGAGGAAGGCCATTCGACTTACCAATCGAACTACGACCTGCTGCGCAGCAACGTTGTCGCGGTGTGGTCGGCGGGCAAGTACGCCTTCGTGAACTGGGCCGGGCACGGCTCGCCGGACGCCTGCCACCGCTACTTCAGCCCCGCCGGGCCGTTCATCACGCGCGACGACTGCGCGCAACTGAACGACGACTATCCGGCGATCATCTTCGCCGACGCGTGCAGCAACTCGGACACCGACGACTTGAACATCGGCAAGGCGATGCTGCGGCGCGGCGGCGTCGGGTTCGTCGGGGCGACCAAGGTGGCCCTGGGATGCCCCGGGTGGAGCAACCCGAACGACGGATCCAGCCAATCGCTCGACTACTTCTTCACGACCCGCGTGACCTCGGGTGAATACACTCAGGGCCAGGCGCACCAAGGGGCCCTGCGCGAGATGTACACGCGGAACCTGTGGAGCGAGGTGAAGTACGAGATGTTCGAGTGGGGCGCCCTGTGGGGCTGCCCGACGATCGGCCTGGGCGGGCCGGCCATGTTGAACATCTCATTCCCCAACGGCCTGCCCGAAATGGTCCTGCCGGGACATCCGATCGAGATCGCCGTCAAGATCACCGAGGGCACCGAGCACTACGTCCCCGGGACGGCGACGGTCTATTACCGCTACGCCGGCGGCCCGTTCACCAGCAAGCCGCTGGAGGAGCTCGGCGGCGAGCTGTTCCGGGCCACGCTGCCGGCGCCGCACTGCGGCGACGTGCCGGAGTTCTACTTCAGCGCCCAGGGCGACCAGAGCGGCGTCATCTACAAGCCGTACGGCGCCCCGGCCAATGTCTACGCCTGTCAAGTGGGCGAGATTCGCTCGATCATGGAAGACACGTTTGAGGCCAATCCGGGTTGGACCACGGAAGGCTCCTGGGGCTTTGGCAAACCCACCGGCCAGGGCGGTGCCTACGGCGGCCCGGACCCAACGAGCGGCTACACGGGCCTGAACGTCTATGGCTACAACCTCAGCGGCGACTACACCAACAATATGCCCGAGCGGCACCTGACCAGCGGAGCCATTGACTGCACCGGCTACACCGGCGTCCACCTGAAGTTCTGGCGCTGGCTGGGTGTGGAGCGGTCGCAGTACGACCACGCCTACGTGCGCGTCAGCAACAACGGCAGCACGTGGACGAACGTGTGGCAGAATCCCGATGCTGAGACGGCCGACTACGCCTGGACGGAGATGGACCTGGACATCTCCGCGATCGCGGACAACCGGCCCGCCGTCTATCTGCGGTGGACCATGGGCACGACGGACACCGGCTGGACCTACTGCGGCTGGAACATCGACGATGTGCGTCTGACCGCGTTCGTCTGCGAGGAGCCCTGGCCGCCGGGCGATCTCAATTGCGACGGGAACGTCGATTTCGGCGACATCAATCCGTTCGTGCTGGCACTGACCAATGCGCCCGCGTACATGAACACATACCCAGACTGTGACATCATGAACGCAGATATCAACCGCGATGGACTGGTGGACTTTGGCGACATAAATCCCTTCGTGCGTCTGTTGACCAACCCTTAGCGGTTCGCCGTAGCAAGGCGCCCTTAGCAACCGACGCCGCGGCGGCCGGCGCTGGTCCTGCGGCTCGACGCTCACTCAATCGCTGCCCAGTAGGGCCCATTCGAAGCTGTCGCCGGTGGTGATGGGAGGATCGAGAATCTGCACGGTGGCGTGGGCTACGTCGATGTCGGCCGGGTCCAGCGCTTCAATGGTGTAGGAGCTCGCCCCGGACGTTTTGCGGGCCTGCTGGAGAACAGCGCCAGCCGACGCAATCGGCGACTGTAAACCCAGCCGGGCACTTGTCCCGACCGACACAGTCTGGTTTTCATCACTGGTCTTGGCCGGCAGGATGATCTTGGTTACCGTCTTGAATGGCTTGCGGCCCACTACCGTGCTGTTGCCATTAAGCCTGATTCGGTCCGTTATGGCATTGCCGGCCCAGTCTGTACCGATGAGGTAGACTTCCTGATTCATCCCGGACAGGTTGCCCGTCACAGACAAGACGCGGTAGACATCCGGATTGGCGAGTCCGCTGGTGATCTCCTGCTCGCTCTCCGTCAAGAGCGTTGCGGGCAGGATCGCCGTCGCGCTCGGGACCGTTACGTTCAGCGTCCGCTGCACCACCGGCCGGGGACGCTCGGCTGAACCAATCGGCCCGTGCCACTTCGACATGCGCGTGCCCGAGACCAGTAGACTTCCCGTCCAGGTCGGGGCCTCCGGGTCGTGATGGTAGACATCGTATACCTCGGTCTCCCTCGAATCCTCACAGCCGGTCGTGATCACGCCGCCGATCACACTCACGCTGGGATTCAAGCCCGAGCCGCCACCGCCATAGACACCGTAGGCCGCGCCACACTTCGCCTCGGCACGGATTTGGCAATTGACAACGCGCGGCAGGGCATCCGTGTCGCTTTGCACACCCACGGTCTCATAGCTCTTGCCTTCCGTGTCTCTGGTATTGTAGGCCTCGATCTGGCAGTCCTCGGCAACCAGCGTGCCGGTGGCCGGGCCGGGGCCGCCGCTGAGGCGATCAAAGAACAAGGCCACGGGGTGGTGATAGTCGGTGGCGCTGTTGTCCACCACTAGGCGACAGCCGTCCAGCAGAATCTGCTGCCCCAGCATAATGCGGACGGCGCTCTCACCACCGCGAATCTCACACGCACGCACCGTGATGTCCTGGCAATCGTCGCGTAGGTACAGGCCCTCCTTATGCGTAGAACTCAGTTGGCAGCCCTCCAGCAGTGTGGCCTGCGCAGTAACGAGCAGTAGTCCTACTCCAGTGGACATGGGCCCTGTGCTGGCTGCGTTGACATTGCGAATCGTCCAGCGGCTGCCGCCGATCACCGCGTGGCTACCGCTCGACCTGACGCGGCAATTGAGCAGCCGGACGTGCTCGGCCGCGGCCCCGGCAATTCCGTGGGCGGGTTCCGGCCCAGTCTGTGTAACCTCGATAGTCACACCCTCAATGCTAATGTTCTTGGGAATCTGCATCTCTGGCGGCTTGACAATGTTGATGCCGTGGGCATTTGTGGTCTTGATGGTCAGGTTGCGAATGCTATTGTTGCGGCTCAGCTCGGCGCCACTGGTGATGGTGATGCCAGCGTTGCCGGAGGACGGGGCGATGATCACGGCTTCGGGGTCGATGCCGACCAGGTCGACGTTTTCCTTGCGGTCGTGCAGCGAGACACTCTCGACGTAGGTGCCGCTGAAGATCAGGATCGTCCAACGCTCGTCGGGGTTGTTACCGATCCGGTCGCTGTCGATGGCATCCTGGATCGTCGTGTGGTCCCAGTTGCCAGTCTGGTCAACAACCAGCGTGCGCCAGAAGGTCTGCTGGGCCCGTGCGGGCAGGGCGGAGAGCACGACCAGGACCAGGGTGTACATGATCGAACGGGATGTCATTGGGCGCTTCACCGACATGGTTTTTCCTCCTAGCCCGAGTCGAACAGGAGATGTGCATCCGCTACATTCATGGGACACTACGCACGATATAGGGCGCCCGGTCAAGAGCGCCGCGGCCACGACCTGCGACGGTCCGTTGGCCCGGCTGTCACAAGCTATTGCGGCGCAATGGCTTGCAACCGAGCGGGTTGACAGCGCCCAGCCGTTAGGGTATGCTGTGGCCGCGGGCGGAGGACCAGGTCATGGGTGCCCACGGTCAGCAGCGGGCGAAGTTTCGCGGGGCGGAGGCAAAGGGCTGCGTTCTGGCGATCGTCGGGGTCTTGGCGCCACTAGTCGCGCCATGCTGGGCCGAGGAGGACCCCTGGCCAGAGCGGCTGCGAACACCTTCTCGCCTGGGGCGGACCGATACTGTCGGGCCGCAGACGGCGACGATCGCCTGGCGCGTCCAAGCCGACCCGCGAACCTGGGAAGGTGTGCTCTATAACGCATCTCCGGTTATGGATCGCCAGAACCGGGTTTACGTGGCTCACACCTCGGGTATCGCTGTCGTAGATCCTGCAACCCACACGGTGATGCGCCAAATCCAGATATATGACGGAGTGGATGCCAGTCCCAGTCTTTGGAACGGCTATCTGCTCTACGGGACACCACAAGACATCTTTGCCTGCGTCAACACCAACAACTGGCAGGAGGTGTGGTCGCTTCCTGCCGCGCCACACCCGAACCGGGGCAATGTCGTCGATGCCAGCGGCGTGGTATACTACCCTTCGCAACGACGTTACCTCTATGCCCGGCGCGTCGTAGATGGCAGTGAGGTCTGGACGCACAACCATTATGACGGCTTCAACTCCTGCCCCTCGGTGGACAATCTCGGGCAGCTCTACATCGGCAATTTCGACTATCTTCAGTGGTTGGCATTTCGCACCGCCAACGGCAGCATTGCCTGGACATTCCCGATGGGCAGTTACACGTCCGGCACCTCGCCGGTCGAGAACGGCCGTGTCTACCATAGCTCGCCCAGCCGGCGGAAACTCTACTGTATCGATGCCGCCACCGGGCAGCAGATCTGGGAGTTCCCGCTGCTGACCACGGCCGAAGGAGGCGAGGCGATCCGCCACGACGGGGTGATCTACGTCAACGCCAGCGGCGGCTCCGGCTGGCTCTTCGCGGTCACCCCGGACGGTAAGGAACTCTGGCGTTATGCGTTGCCGGAGCAGGCCCTGAATCAAGGCCCAATGATCGACGGCCTCGGTACGGCGTACTTCTGCACGTACAAGGGCAGCACCGGCGGCTGGGTGCACGCGGTGCGCGCCGATGGCAGCGCCCTGTGGGTCAAGCAGATGCCCGACAAAGTGGCGGCGACGCCCATGCTGGCCCCCGACGGCACGCTGTACGTCATGTGCAAGGACAAGTACCTGTATGCCTTCCATGACCACATGAAGGGCGACCTGAACTGCGACTTCTGGGTCAACTTCGGCGACATCAATCCCTTCGTGCAGGTCCTGACCGACCCCGCCGGCTGGCAAGCCGCGCACCCGGACTGCCCGCTGTCCAACGGCGACATCAACGGCGACGGGAAGGTCAACTTCGGCGACATCAATCCGTTCGTCCGGCTACTCGTTACCTCTCCTTAGACGATAGCCAGCGCCGGCTGTAGCAGCCCGCGCCCGGCCGCAGCCGGAAGGCGGCCCTTGCCGCATGGACACGGCAACGTCGCCCCAAGCCGCCCACGTCAGCCCACCAAGCGTTGGTCGGGGGCGCCGATAGGCGCGCCGTGACCAGTGACCGCCTGGCTTAGTGGCGGCGGCGGCGCAGCTCCCGATCTACGTCGCGTTGCTGGTCGCGCCTACGTATGGACTCGCGTTTGTCGGCCTGGCTCTTGCCACGCACCAGTGCCAGATCCACCTTGACCAATCCCCGCTCATTGAAGCGCAGACTCAGCGGCACAATCGTCAGCCCGCGCAGCGTAACCTTGTCGGCCCAGCGGCGAATCTGACGGCGATGCAATAGCAACTTGCGTTCCCGCGTGGGCTTGTGCTGGGCGTAGCCGGCCATCGGGTAAGGTGCGATATTGCACCCGCGCAGAAACATCTCCCCGTTCCGGATGAAGGCGTACGATTCATCCAACGAGGCCCGGCCTTCCCGAAGACTCTTGACCTCGCTGCCGGTCAGGGCGATCCCGGCCTCCAGCGTGTCCAGTACTTCGAAGTTATATCGGACCTTTTTGTTGACAATCCTGGGAGTCGGCGGTGGACCTTTGGCCATTCTAGAGTTAAAGTTAATCAGACAGGTCCGAGCGTGCAACCGGGCACGAATTCCCCGGTACAAGGTAGTGCCAGATGGGCGCTGACAGGCCCGGTCAGGTCAGATCGGCAATGGCCCGCAGCGAGGAAACTCGGCTGGTGGAGCGCGCCCGGCGCGGCAACACGGAAGCGTTCCGCCTTCTGGTGGAAAACTATAAGGACCGTCTGTTCGCGTTCATCTGGCGGATGGTCCGCGACCACCACGAAGCTGAGGACCTCACGCAGGCTACTTTCGTCCGGGCCTTTCAGGCATTGAAAACATATTCGGACCGTTACGCGTTCAGCACTTGGCTGTTTACGATCGCTTATCGCCTGTGCCTGAATCACTTGCGTAAACGAAAGGCCTACTCCGGCGAGGTGGAGTTCGGCTGGCTGGGCAGCACCAACGAAGAAGCCCCTCAGACTCTGGCCAACTCCGAAGAGGCGCGACGCTTGCGGCGCCTGATCTGGGATGCGGTCGATCAGCTCAAACCGGCTCAACGTTCCGCCGTGCTGTTGTTCTACCGCGAGGGCAAGAGCTGCGAGGAAATCGCCCAAGTGTTGAACATTCCGACGGTCACGGTCAAGAGTCATCTGCACCGCGCACGGGCCAAGCTGCGCGAAGCCCTGAGCACTGCGTTGGTCGACGACTGGGTGAATGTCCGCTTCGCCGTCGATGGTAACACGGCCTGAGCAGCCTATGACCTGCACCGAATGGGAACAACTGCTGGACGCCTACCTGGACGGACAACTGGCCGGGTCGCTGCGGCTGGAGTTCGACGCCCACCGCCTGCGCTGCCGCCGCTGCCAGCAATCGCTGGCCATGCTGGAGACAGTGGGCCACGTGCTCGGGTCGGATTCCGGCGTCCCCAGCCTGTCCCCCGGGTTTACCGACCGGGTCATGCGCGACATCGCCGAGCCACCCCAGCGCTCCACTACCATTCCATGGACGCGGGTGGCGCTGGTCGGGCTGGCGCTGGCACAGGCGGCGGCGATTCTGGCCTTTGCACTCCTGTGGAATGCTCCCAGGGTGACTCCAGCGCCGCTGCGCGGCGTGGCCGACAATGCTGCCGTCGAGGATGACGTGGGGTTCCGTGCAGTGCAGAGACTGATCGCTGAAGGCGTGGAAGATAACCTCTGGGAGATGCACCACGCTCGGGTGCAGCTTACCCAAGACTTGATCGCGCTGGCCAAGTATCTGGATATCACCTTACCGGAGGAGGTGGCCCGCGAGTCCTCGAAGATGGCCCAGGTCAACCCATGGAACTACCTGTGGAGTCCCGTCGCCCCCGGTGAGGACGAGGCCGTCGAGACTCCAGCCACCGAGGAAGACGTGCACTCGATCTGATCTCGCCGGCCGCTGGGCCGCTGCCTTTACCGGTGAACGAAATAGCCCTCTTCAATCCGTCGCTTGCCCGCGCATGGCTGATCGCCAGTGTGGTCGTGCTGTGCGTGCTGATCGCACCGACGCGAGCCGACGAATCACTGGCAACCGTTGTGCCGGCCGAGGCCGCGTTATTCATCGAGCTACGACAAGCCGAGGACCTGCTTGTGCCGCTGGTCGAACCGCAACTCTGGCTGACGCTGGCTGAACTGGCCGGGCAGCCAGCGGCGCTCAACGACACGGCGGAATGGCGCCGGCGGGTCGAGCAAACCGTGCGCATGTCGCCGACCGACGCTATCCGGACTTTGTTCTCACGACGCGTGGCCTTCGTCGGCGCGAGCATCCGTAACACTGAAGATGCGGTCGTGCTGTGCCGACCGGCGGAGGAACCACGCCAACTCGTGCGCCGCTGGCAGGCGCAACCCCTGGCCACTGCCGGTCGCACCGGCATCTACCGCCTGCCGTACAACCTCGGATTGGCGGTGCGCGACGACCTGGTGGTCTTCGGCGATCAGGTGGAGCGCGGCTTGTTTGCCGATGTCGTGCGCCGCCTGGATGGCAACCCCATAGTAACGCTGGCCGACGACCCGCGCTTCCAGCATATGCTGGCACGAGTTCCGCCCGACCCGGAGGGCGTGCTGTTCGCCAGGCTGCTGGGCCGGTCGACCGGGGCGACGGCTTCCACCGACTCCCGCCCTGCGGACGGGTCCGACTCGCCAGTCGCCCTCCCTGCTCTACCGGAACTGCCCCGCCTGCTGCGGGGTTCGTCCAGCATGTTGCTGGCCTTGAAGCGTGACGGGCGACTGTTGCATATCAGCGTCGTCGGCGACGGCCCGGCTGCAACGGCACCGACTGACGGTTCCGGTGCAGAGTTGCTGGCGCGCTTGCCCGAACGCACTTTGCTTGCGTGGGCCGGACAGGTGGACTACCCCGGGTTGCTGCGCGCCACCCAGTCTTTGCCGGAGCGCAGCGTCTTTCGCGTCTCCTTTCAGCTACTCGAACGGGCCGGACTGATCGACCGGCTTGCCGGGGCTTTGCAGCGCTCGGCCTGCGTCGCCGTCGGCACGGTGGTTCCAGCCCAGCGGCAGGTAGCCGCGCCGCCCATACCTGCCGCCGCCATTCTGATCCGTACGAGCGACGCAGCGGCAGCTACCGCCGCCTGGGGCGATGTGTTTCATCACACGGTCGCGCTGTATCGGCTGCTGTCGCTCAAACTGGCCAATCCGCCGCAGCTTCCGCCGATCGAGACGCTCACCGTGGCCAACAACGCGGCCGAGGTGCTCGACTTGGGACCATTGGTGGCGCCTACCTTGGGGCTGACACCGCTGGGCGAGCTGCACCTCGCCTGGGCGATCGAAGGCGACGTGCTGATCGTCGCGACGCATGTTGATTGGCTGCGTCAAATCCTGGAAGCGAGGCAATCGGGCCAGATAGGCCTGCGATCGGTTCTCGACCTGTCGCGTCTGCCGCCCAGCGAACAGCCGGACACGTTGCTCGTCGTCCAGACCGGTCCGCTGGCCGACCTCGGGCGCGCCTGGCTGCGATACTTCGAAGAAGCCCTGCCATTCGTGCTAAGCGAGGATTGGTGGCGTCAGTACCAGCCTGGTGGAAACAATATGCGTCTGGGCATCCAGGTCATCCAAGATCCGCAGCGCCAGCGGCTGCGCGTGCAAGCAGTCACGCCCGGGGCGCCGGCAGCCGACTACCTGCGCCCGGGAGATGAAATTATCGGCTGCAACGGTCGTCGCTTCGCGACCTCGCAACCCGTCGTGGAATTGCGCCGCGGCCTGCAACGACGACCCAATGCTCGCTGGTTCGACGTATGGATTGAACGCGACCGGATTGTGCTCGCGCGGCGTATCCCCATGCCGTTCGTCGATCCGGTCGAGATCCTGCGTCGGGCCGTGGCCATCGGGCAACTCGTGCAGCGCATCGTCTACGCCGACCGGCTGACGGGAGCCGGTGGCCCACTGGGCTACCTGACGGTCGAATTGCGCGGCGACGAGGGGCCGCTGTTCGAATTTGCTACACAGCCGGTTGCCGCCCGGGGACTCGGTAGCACGCCGGCGGGACACTAGTTTGAACGTTTGCCGTGCGTGCGTTCGGCTAATGCCGAAAATGGCGTGTGCCGGTGAAAATCAGGGCCACGTCGCGCTGGTTGCAGGCGGCAATGGTATCATCGTCACGTTTGCTCCCGCCCGGCTCGATAATGGCGGTAACGCCGGCCTCGATCAACAAGTCTGGTCCATCGCGGAAGGGGAAGAAGGCGTCGGAGGCCGCTACCGCTCCGTGGAGGGCACCGGCGTGTCCGTTTTCGCGCGCCAGCCACGTGGCCAGTCGGCAACTCATTACGCGGCTCATCTGACCAGCCCCGTTGCCGAGCAACATGCCATCCCGGCAAATCGTTACCGCGTTGCTGCGGGTGTGTTTGCAGATCAGCCAGGCCAGCCGCAAGTCCGCCATCTCACGCTCGCTGGGTGCACGGCGGGTCACCACACGCCACTGGTCTTCATTCAGACCGATTAGATCGCGGGTCTGCACCAAGGCGCCGCCAACGATACGCTTGAAATCCAGCTCTGTCGGATCTGGCGCAGCGTCCATGTCGCCCACTGCTAGCAGCCGGACACGCTGGCCCCACTCCTTCCTGGGGAGCGAACCCTCCGTGGCCGGATAGAGCCGCTTCTCCCCCGGTTCCGGCTGCGCGTTGGCTGCCTCATACGTCCCGCGGATCAATGCGATCGCGTCGTGTGTGAAGCGTGGCGCCAGCCAGACCTCGATGAAGAATCCGCTGGGCGCCGCCGGATGACCAGCCTCCTTCAACGGCTTGCCTAAGTGCCGGTAGGTCTCTAACACGAGGGCGGCGAACCCCACGTCCACGGGGAAATTAACCGCCAAAATGCCACCCATGGCTGCGTTGGGATCACCCAGGTAGGCTTTGCGGTACGCCTGGACAGGGTCGGTGTCGATGCCCGTCCCGCATGGGTTAGTGTGCTTGATGAAGCAGACGACCGGTGTGGTCTGCCCGCTCAATGCACTGGCCGAAGGGGGCGGAAGCGGCGGTGTGGCAGTGGCCGCGGGCGGGCACGAGCCTGCCTGTCGCGGCCAATCCGCGCGCGTCAGCTCCGCGCAAAGCTCCAAAGCCGCGCTGGCGTCCGCATAGTTGTTGAACGACATCTCCGTGCCGCCGGGGAGCAGTGGTCCTCCCCGCGACGGCTCGCCCGATCGGCACCGCGTCGCGACAAGGTTCGCTTCGAAAAACCGAGCGGCGGGCTGGAAGTACACTGCCCCACGCTGACCCGGATTCTCGCCGTAACGTGTCTCTGCCATTCTCTCCAACCACAAGGGCAGCGAAATCGGCAGTAGCCGGTCGTCCGCCGCCAGGTAGGCGTGAATCGCGGTGTCGTACTGGGCGGTTGCCTTGAACGCCACCTGGGCGAGGCGGCAGCGCATTTCTTCGCTGATGCTCCCGCGGGAACGCAACTCGGCCAAGACCAAGGCCGCGAACTGCGGCCCTGGCACTACAAGCACGTGACGGTGGTTCTTGGCGGCGGCGCGGAGCAGGCACGGCCCACCGATGTCAATCATCTCGATCGCTTCTTCAAAGGTGCAGCTCGGGCGCGCGATCGTCTGACGAAAGGGGTACAGATCGACCACCACCATGTCGATCGGCTCGATCCGCTGCTCTGCAAGCTGCCGCAGGTGCTCGGGGTTATCACGGTCAGCCAAAAGCGCCGCGTGAATCTTCGGGTGTAGCGTCTTGACCCGCCCGTCGAGCATTTCCGGGAAGCCGGTGATATCCTCGACGGGCGTGATCGGCAGCCCGGCTTCCCGCAGCACCTTCGCCGTGCCGCCCGTGGAAATCAGCTCGACGCCGAACTCGTCGTGCAACGCGCGGGCGAATTCGACGATTCCGGTTTTGTCATAGACACTGATCAGCGCTCGCTGGATCTGGCGTACCACTGCCATCGTCGACGTTGCTCCTGCGGAGGCACCTGCCATTTGCCGGTGTGAAAGATGACAATCAGTGACGTAGCACCACCCGGAGGGCGCGGACGCACGGGTCGCCGGTCAGCGCCGGAACGGTCCTGTGGAAGGCTATGAGATCACTTCTCACTGCGCCCCGCCGCCACCGCGAAACTCGCGCGAGACCTTGGACTTGCCGCCGATCGGCAGGCCCTGACGCTTGCTGCGCAAGGGATCCTCGGCAACGGCCGATGGTGCGGCCGGCGTGGCCGCCGCCGGCGTGGGCTCGGGTTCAGTCGCCGACCGCAAGGCGGCCAAGAGATCGTCCTTATGTAGTGGTGGTGTGCCGCGCGGACGTGCGCAGAAAATGCGCCCGTCATAGCTTGCCAGCCAGACAGTCTGATCTTGCGGGGCCGGCAGACCTATTGTGAATCCGCCTGCCGGAACCGCGTAGCGCATCTGTCCGTTGCCTACATCGACGGCCGCCAGAGTCTCGTCCCCGGTCAGTACGTAGACCCAGTCGTTTGCAACGGTCAACGCCATGCGCCCGTTGGCCAGTGTCCAGCGAACGCGCTTCTCGACGATACCGACGGCCGTAGCCTCGACGGCCACCAGCCCTTCGGCGGGAGAATACTGATAGGCCAGCCCCGACGTAACCACCGGCGGGTCCTGCAATGGGCCGGATAGGCGAGCACGCCAGCGGACGTTGCCGTAGTTCGGATCCAACAAGTACAGCGAAAAATCACGGCAAGCGACAAACACGCCCGCTTCGGTCACCACCAGGTCGGCGCTGATGCGGCCGTGCGTGGTCGCTTGCCAGACCAGCGTCTTGTCATCGCGCGTGCAGCAATACACTTGTCCGGCGTCATTAGCGAAATAGATCCGTTGGTCGCGCACAACCGGGGTCGAGGTGATTGGTCCGCCGGTCAATACTTTCCAGTTCACGAACTGGGTGGCAACGCTGATGGCGTATAGGCGGCGGTCTAGTCCGCCGACGAACACCTGGTCACCATCGCTCACGCCCCCGGTGCCGGCGGGAAAACGCAGGTCGCGGCGAGCAATCGGCTCGCCAGTGCGCCGGTTGTAAATCTGCATATCAGTGGGGGTGACAAAAACCACGTTGTCACCGGCATGACACGGCCGCCGCAGGGGATAGGCCGAGCGACTCACCGGTTGGAGCCAACGGATCACACCAGTGGGAGCGTGCACGGCGAAGACATAACCGTCCTGGGTGCCGAGATATAGCTGATCGTCCACCAGATAGGCATGTTGGATCTGCTGGCCCGACTCCAACGGCAACTGGAGCTGCCAGTACTTGACCAGCCCCGCCTCCTGGAGAGCAGCCGCCGGCAGATAGTCCTCCTGTGCGGCAGCGGTTGGAGCGATCAGTGTTACCAATCCGATATAGAGCGGCACGGTACGCATGGGCACAGCTTCCCGCTAGCGGGCGGACGATATTGGCCGCCTGATCCGGTCGGGCAAACGGTCTCCGACCGGCGGCGCAGCCTAGTCGCGCTGGCAGGCGACGTCAACCGCCCGCTTGCATCAGGTGGCAGGCCGACCTATCCTGCCACACTTGCGGGCGGAGCCCGATTGGTCGCCGCTGTCATTGGCTGGCGGCACGTGGCATGGTGGCCTGAAAGGCGAAAAGGAGAGCACAATGAGGACGGCGCGGGTGTTGCTCATCGGAACGTGTGGCTTGGTCGGTTTGCTGCTCCTGGCCGGCTGCGGGCCGGATCCAAAACAGCTTCAGATCGAGGCGCAGGCGGAAAAGATCAATCAGCTCACCGCCGAGAACGATGATCTGCGGTCGCGTCTGACCCGCGCGTTGCGCGAGCGCGATGAAGCGCGTGCGCGCGTTTACGCGCTGGAACAGCAGGTCGCCGACCTGCGCCGTCAGCTCGCCGCCAAGCCCCCCATCGAGAAGGGCCCCTGGGAGGAAGCCGGCGGGTTCGCCTGGAAAGCGCTCGGCACCGATATCCTGTTCGACTCCGGCAAGGCCACGCTCAAGCCGACCGCCCGGGCACGCCTCCAGGAAATCGTCAACGACATCAACTCCAGCTATGCTGACCGTCTCATCCTGTTGGTCGGGCATACCGACACCGATCCGATCAAAGTCTCTGGCTGGAAGGACAACCTCGATCTGAGTGTCAATCGCTCGGCGACCGTATTCCGCGAACTCATGAAGATGGGTGTCAGCCCGCAGCGCATGATGGCTGCCGGGCAAGGCGAGTATGTGCCGCGCGCCCCCAACGACACGAAGGCCAACAAGGCGCTCAACCGCCGGGTCGTCTTCATGGCCGTGCCGATGCCGCCCAGCGAGGGTGTCCCGTCCGAGACGCCCGCGCCGACTACCGAAGTTGGCGGCACTGGCGGAGAGTTGAAACTGAAGTAGGCTGCTCGACGCCAGGCACCGGTTTAGACAGCTACTGGTACACGGTCCGGCAACTGGGCCAGCCGCCGGTGACGGGATGATCGGGTCGCTGCGGGGCGCCACACCTCGGGTGGCCGCCCGACTATATTCCGCGCAGCGCGGCAGCCAGCACTTCGGCCAGATGATGGGCCCGGACCCCGGTGTGATGGAGGATGTGCTGCCGGCAACTGAATCCTGCGGCCACGACCGCAGCGGCCCTGCGCGCTCTTATGGCTGGAAAGAGCCGTTGCTCGCCAATGGTCTTGGCGATGTCGTAGTGTTCTACCTCATGCCCGAATACGCCGGCCATACCGCAACACCCGCTGTCGATTTCGCGTACGTCACCGCCCGAGCAGTGCGCCAGCACATGCAGCGCGTCGGCTGTGCCATACAGCGCCTTCTGATGGCAATGGCCGTGGTAGATGTATGACGGCTTACCGGGCGAGCTTGGCGCCGCACCCCCGGAAGAGGCCGGGCAGAGTCCCAGCCTCTTGCTCGTCCCATCAGAGGTGGACAATAGGGCGCCGGACCGCAGGGTTGTCGCCAGGAACGCCTCGACCGCCATTGCTGCGGCGGCGACCTGTCGGCAGGCATTGGTCCGCACAAGCTGCGGCCATTCGTCCCACATCATCGAGAGACAGCTCGGTTCGCTGACCAGGATCGGCAGACCACGCTCGACATAGGGAGCCAGGGCAGCAACGTTCGCCTCAGCCAGCGCTTTGGCGCCGTCCAACATCCCCAGGCTCACCAGCGGCCGCCCGCAGCAGTGCGTCGGCGGCACGATCACTTGGCAACCGAAGGCTTCGAGAACCTCGACAACGGCTCGGCCGATGTGCGGTTCGTAGAAATTGGTCCAGGTATCCACAAAGTACACGACGGCCGACGAAGCCACGCCCGCCCGGAAGCGTCGCTGCCCATCCCCACCCTGCCCAGCGGCGCCGCTGATGCCGGTCATGCCGCGGTGCCGCCTGAACCACTGGCGGAAGGTCCGAGACGCGAAGCGCGGCAGGGGGACGCGGCGATCCAATCCGACCAGATGCTCCAGCAGAATCCGCGTCGGCCTGGACTGCATCAACCAGTTGCTCAGCGGAGCCAAGCGACAACCCCATCCCGCCCGGCCCAGCGCGGCGGCGATTAAACGCGCCCGGCGTGGGACGCCGCCGTGCGCATGGCGCTGCGCCAGCCACTCGGCTTTCAGACGTGCCAGGTCTGTGCCGGTGGGACACTCGGTTTTGCAGGCCTTGCAGCCCAGACAGAGGTCCATCACTTCGTCCAGCGCTGGGTCGTCGAGACCGCTGAGCGGGCCGCGCTCGGACAGGGCCAGTCGCAAAGCATTGGCCCGCGCCCGCGTGGTGTGACGCTCGTCGCCCGTGGCCATGAAGGAGGGGCACATTGTGCCGACCAGACGCTGCCGACACTGTCCCACGCCGCTGCACATCTCTGCCAGTCCCGCCATTCCCCCATAAGCCGAGAAGTCCAAAGTGGTGGATACGTCGCGCGTACGGTACTCAGGTCCGAGGCGCAGGTTCTCAGTCATCGGGAGCGGTTCGACGATCTTGCCCGGGTTCAGGATGCCGGCCGGGTCGAACGTCCGCTTGAGCTGCGCGAAAGCCGCCAGAATCCGCGGGCCGTACATCAGTTCCAGCCACTGCGAACGCACGATTCCGTCGCCATGCTCGCCGCTGATCGTGCCGCCGAAGGCGCACACCAATCGGCTGACGCGTTCGGCTATGCGGCGCATGCGCTCAATGTCGTCACGCTGCTTCAGGTTGAGCACGGGGCGGACGTGCAAGCAGCCCACGCTGGCATGTGCGTAATGTCCGATCTGGGTGATCCCTTCTTCAGCCAGCAGTTGATCGAGTCTGGCGACATACTCCGGCAAGCGGCGCGGCTCGACGGCGGCATCCTCGATAAAAGCCAACGGCTGCCGATCGCCCGGTGCCGACATCACCAGACCCAACCCGGCCTTGCGCAATTCCCACACATCGGTTTGGCGGGCCGGGTCATCGATCAGTCGCAAGTTCGTGCCGCTGCTGCGCCGACGCAAATCAGCTTCCAGGTCGCGCAGCCGACGCCGCAAGCGCGTCGGCTCGTCATCGCAAAGCTCGCAGACCAGGACCCCCTGCGGACAGCCGTCAACAAACCAGCGGCGCTTGGCCATGGTCGGGTTGCAGGCAGTAGCCCGCAGGATCAGCTCGTCGATCAGCTCGACGGCCGCCGGACCGTGCTCCAGTGCTACCGGGACGGCCTCCAGGGCCGGCAGCAGCTCGGCGAACTGAACCGTAAGCAGGGCCTTGCATTTTGGTAGCGGAGTGAGGCGCAGCGTGGCGCCGACCACAATCGCCAGCGTGCCTTCGCTGCCACAGATCACGGTTTCGACGTTGGGCCGACCGTCGGCGACACGCACGCGGTCGAGGGCGTAACCGCCGTTGGAACGCAGCACCTTCGGATAACGGGCAGCGATCTCGTCGGCGTGCTCGAGCGCTATGCGGGCCAGCACCTCTTCGCACTTCTGCGCCAGCGGATTGTCGGGCGCCGCCCGGCCTTGGCCCCAGGTGCAGCGCGACCCGTCCGCCAGTACGACCTCCAGGCTCAGCACATGATCAACCGTGCGCCCGTAGAGGATCGAACGCGCGCCGCAGGAATTGAGCGCGATCATCCCCCCGACCGTCGCCCGGCTACCGGTGGCCACGTCCGGAGCAAAGTGCAGGCCGTGCGGCTTGAGCACGGCATTCAGCTCATCCAGCACAACCCCAGGCTCGACGCGCACCGTGCGGCCCTGCGGGTCCAGAGCCAGTATGCGGTTGAAGTAGCGCGAGCAATCGACGATCAGGCCGCGATTGATCGCCGCTCCGGTGAGGCCGGTGCCGGCACCACGCGCCGTCAACGGCACGGCGTGGTCGCCGCACAACTGGGCGGCGGCCACGATATCCGCGGTGCAGCGCGGCAACAGCACGCCATCTGGAACAATCTGGTAGATGCTGGCATCCGTGGCGTAGATGGCACGGGTCAAGCGGTCGGTCCGCAGCTCCCCATGGACCCGCGTTCGCAGCTCCCGTTCCAGGGCGGCGAAGGCGTTGCTGGATGACATCGCTAGCCTCGGACACGCCGCCCGGGGCAAGAACTAAGGCTGCCCGCGGCGCGGTTCCGAGCAGTTTACCGCGCGGACGCACGCCGCCGACAGGTCATGGTGTTGCGCCGCAGGCAGCTCGCGGCCTGCTAAAATCCGCTGCTAACAAGCAGCGTTCCGACGTGATGGAAATGCGACTATCCGATCTACAGTACGACCTGCCGGCCGAATTGATCGCCCAGCACCCGATCGAGCCGCGCGACGCGGCCCGACTGCTGGTTCTGGACCGCGCCACCGGACGCATCGAGCATCGTGTCTTTCGCGATCTGCCCGCCTACCTGGCACCCGGGGACGCCCTGGTCGTCAACGATACGCGCGTGCTGCCGGCGCGCTTCTTCGTCCGGCGCGCCAGTGGTGGCCGCGTGGAAGTACTTTTTCTGCACGCGACGGCCGACGGGTGGGACGTGTTGTTGAAGCCTGGCGGTCGCATTCGTGCGGGCGAAGCGCTGGTTTGCGAGTCCGAAACCACGCGACTGGTGACCATGGAGCGCCGCGAACGCGGGCAATGGCTGGTGCGGCCGGAGCCGGCCGTCGAGGCGTCCGTGTTTCTGAATCGCGTCGGACAGACCCCACTGCCACCGTACATCCGTCGGCCGGCGCCGGACCCGCTCGACCGCGACCGTTATCAAACGGTGTACGCCTGTCGTCCTGGCGCGGTGGCAGCACCGACCGCTGGAATGCACTTTACGCCCGGCCTGCTGAGCCGGCTCGAACAGAGCGGTGTGCGACGCGTTTCCGTTACGCTCCACGTCGGAGCCGGGACTTTCACACCTATCGAGGTCGCAGACCTGGCCGACCATCACATGCACGCCGAGTGGTTCGAGGTGTCGACAGACGCGCTGCGCGCTTTGCGGCACACGCGCGCGAGCGCGGGGCGCATTGTGGCCGTCGGCACCACCAGCGTCCGCGTGTTGGAGTCTCTGGCGGAAACGCTGCTCGAGGACACCGATACCCAGAGGCGGAGCTACGTTTCGGGCTGGACGGACATCTTCATCTACCCCCCTTTCCGTTTCCGGCACGTCGATCGGCTGATAACGAATTTCCACCTGCCCGGGAGCACGCTGCTGGCGCTGGTGATGGCGTTCGCCACGCCGGAGTTGATCCGACGGGCCTACGAAGAGGCCATCAGAGAGCGCTATCGGTTCTACAGCTATGGAGATGCGATGCTGATACTGTAAGACTCAGTCGAGCCAACGCAGCGTGAGTCAGGGTACCGGCACCGACGCCGTGGAGGCAACTTCGTCGGCCAGTTCGCTCAACAAAGCGGACCAAGACTGCGCCAGCGGCGGAAGCTCATGGCGCACCAGGTCTGCCAGCAATACCATGTCGCGTGCCTCCAGCGCCTCACGCAGCTCGGTCAGCTTGAGCACCAGCTCCTGCACCGACTCCTGCACACCACGCCCGCTGCGGGCACTGGCCGTCAAGTCCCGGCCGATCAAGCCGCTGGACTGCGCCAGTGCGCGGTAAGTGATTTGCCAAAGCTCGATGAAGTCCCCCACGTCGCGCATCGCCTGGTCGGGATCGCCGGCAGACAGACGATCGGCCATGTCCGGCAGACGCTCCTCCGCTTCGGCGAAATTGTCGGCCAAGGCGCGCAGGGCGCTGGTAACCAATGTCACCGGGTCGCCGGATTCCAGGTCGACCTGGGCATCCGCCTCCAGCGGTCGGTTGAGACGGCCTTGGAGCTGGTCGTCATCGAGGCGCTGCCCGTTGACGCTGACGGAGATGATCAACCGGTCCTTGTTGTTTGGAGCCGACCGGATGTGGTCGATCACCTCTTCCAGAGTGGCGTCGGGAGCAAAATTCTCGTTCACGCGCTGGCCGTCGAGCGTCACGATCATGGCAGTTCTCCCACTACCCTTGCTTATCGTGCCGCCAGCTCGCCCGCTGAAGCGACCGGCAATTGTTGCCGGTCGGCGCTGGCCCGCTATCATCGTCGTCACTGAACGATGCCGGCCGGCGATAAACAGCACGTCCGTTCGCATGCTTGCCATGCTGGCAGGCCCGGCCCCCGTGCAGCGCCGGCGGCCTACCGTTGGCTGGCCAATTGGCGGGAGCGTCACCAACACCCGCTTTCGCGCCGGCTGCACTACGTGGGCATCCCGCTGACGGTCGCGGCGTTGTTCCTGGCGGGCGTGCAACTGGCTCAGTGGCGCTGGGACCTCTGGTGGCGGCCGACATTGCTGCTGGCGGTCGGCTACATGTTGCAATACATCGGTCACCGACTGGAGGGTAACGACATGGGCGAAGTGATCCTGTGCAAGCGACTCCTGGGACGCCCATATCGCGCCATCGGTTCGAACACCGCGGGACGAAAACCCTCCGACTGCGGTGCCGCGCACCGGCCGTGACAATGTTCGTCGTCCAGATCGTCAACATGGCCACTTTGGCGTTGGGTGGTCTGGCTTCGATCGGCGTCTTGGTCTGGTTATCGCGCCGTGGCCGCTGGCGCAATCCGCTGCACGGCCTTTCGATCCCGACGGGCGGTCCGTCGATCGCCGGTCTGGCGCTGGTCGTCGTGGCTTTCCTGGTTGCCAGCACGCTGGTAGCGCATTTCCTGCCAGCCGAGGCAGCCATCCCGCCAGACCCCGCCGCTGTCCCCCAGCCAGCCACGCTCCCCGACGACGCTTCGCACGGGGAACCGTCGCCCGGCTCCGCCGCCTGGCATCGTCGCCACGCCGCCGACCAGGCTTGCAGCCTGGCGGTGTCCGCGGTGATGTTGGTGTTGCTCCGGCGAACGCGGCAGAAGACCGGCACCGCGTGGCGACTGCGGCAGAAGGTCGGCGCGGCGCTGGTCGGCCTGTTGGTGGCCATCCCACTGACAACGTTGCAGGTCGAGATGGGGCGCGTGATCTGGGAATGGGTTCATCCAGGTGCGCCGCCACCAGTCCACGTCGTCCTGGAGGCCCTGGCGCGCAGTGCCTGGGGCCGCTGGGGCGTGGCACAGATACTGGTTGGTGCGACGGTCATCGCACCGGCGACCGAAGAGCTGTTCTTCCGCGGGGTGCTCCTCCAGGTGGTCTGCTACCACGTCCGGCACGCTTGGGCGGCGATCGGCTTCTCTGCCATAGCTTTCGGTCTGGCGCACGCTCAGCCGCAGGATATTTTGCCGCTGACCAGTTTGGGAGTGATCCTGGGTTACCTGCGTTTGCGGAGCGGTGCACTCTGGCCGTGCGTGTTGCTGCACACGTTATTCAACATGCGGACGCTGGTTTTCGTGCTGTTGGCACCGGAGCTGCTGACCGAGCATTGAAGGCTGCCCAACCAATGCTTGCGCCGCTACGCCAAAGTTCCGACGCGAATCATCGCCGGCTGTACGGCCACCTCTGAGGCCGACACGGTGGCCGCTGGCGCTGAGTCAGCACGCGGAGGACGCGGTTGTTGACCAGCGGCAACCGCGACTGGACGTGGGCGGGGCGCAGCCACGTAGCGCCCTGCCTCAGTTAGTAGAGAAGATCTGCTCGGCTTCCTCAATGCACGCCGGCAGCGCAACCGCGACGCGCTCCAGGTCGGCCAAAGTAAGTTGCGCTGCTGCCAACATCCAGTCTGCGACGGTCTGCGTCCCGGCCGTGAGCCAGAATCCGTGCTGCGTCTGGCAGCACAGTATATCTGCCAGATGCACCAGGGTCGCGACGCGCTGAAACTCCGGCTGTAGCGACAACGGATCGTGGTGGTAAGCGATAGCATTCCGCAGCCCGGGAGGAAAGCGCCAGCGACCAGCCAAGGCTCCGCCGAAGGCCTGGTGGTCGGCTGACATCACCCGGATCTCGGCACTGGTGAAGCTTTGCGGCTGTTCCAGGCACTGTTTGACGACTTCGGCAACGTGAGCCGGGAAGAGCTGCTGGGCGACGATCAGCCCGATGTCATGCACCAGGCCGGCCGCCAGCAACTCGTCGGCCTGGGCGAAATGTGCTGCCTCCGCCAGCATGCGCGCCGCCACGCCGACCGCTATGCTGTGGCGCCACAGGTCGCGGGCGGTGAATGGTCCATGTATGGGTCCGTCTTTCACCAGACGGGCCATTGATGTGGCCAGTGCCAGATTGCGCACCGCACTGGTACCGAGCATCAGGATGGCCCGCTCCAGGCTGGCCACCTGTGACGGCAGACCGTAGAACGCCGAATTGACGATGCGCAGCAGCTTGGTAGCCAGGACAGGGTCCGACTGCACGACATCACGGATATCCTTGGCTGTGGCGAGCGGATCCTCCACTACTTGGATGATGCGGGCCACGACCTCCGGCGGCGAGGCCAAATCGCCAACTGCCGTCAGGACCTTCTGCAACTCCGGCGGCAGTTCGGGCGTGGTGGCGGCAGCCTTCCGTGATGTCGTAAACAACGGCATGCCTGCTCCTCGCACCGCCGGGACTCCCCGCGCGACGGCTGGGCCGGGTCTCATTCCGTCAAGATCGCTTCGGCCTCTTCGACTTTGGTCGGCAGGGCCTCCAGAACATCGTCCAGTTGTTGCGGCGTCAGCCCGGCAGCCTCCAGGGCCGCGGATGAGGCCTGTTGGGTGTAGGCCGTCAGCCAGAATCCGTAGCGACCATGACTGCACACCGTGTCGGCGATCTGCACGGTGGCCGTCATGCGCCGGTATTGCGCCGGCGCGGCCTCCAGATCGTGGTGCAGGCCGATGGCGCAGCGCAATTCCGGCGGGAACTTCCACTTCGTCGCCAGCGCCGCGCCGAACATCGCGTGGTCGGCACCGATCAGGCCGCGCTCTGTCTCGGAGAAGTCCAGCGGCGTGTTCTGGCACTGCTCGATGACCAGCCGCAGCTTGGCCGGGAACACTTGTTGGACCACCAACAGCCCCAGGTCGTGGACCAGGCCGGCAGCGAACGCGTCCTCCACTGGCGTGCCCTCAGCCACGCCGGCCAGCAGTCGTCCACACACCGCGACCGCGATGCAATGACGCCACAGGTCGCGGGCGGTGAACCGTTCCGACAACCCGTCGGCGTTGAAAAGACGAGCGAGCGAGGCGGCCAGAGCAATGTTCTTCACGGCGCTCAGACCGAGCATGAGAATGGCACGCTCCAGACTGGATATCTGGGCCGGCAAGCCGTAGAAAGCGGAATTGACGACTTTCAGGACCTTCGCTGCCAGAGCCGGGTCGCTCTTGATGATTTCATGCATGTCATGCGCTGTGGAGCGCGGGTCCTCCACGACCCGCACAATGCGCGCGGTGATCTCGGGCAGCGACCCGATCTCGGTCACGCGCGCCAGAGCGCCCTGCAACTCGCCTGGCAAGGCGCGGCCCAGCGTCCCCGCGCTACCATCCATTTCTCGCGTCTCCTGCTCCAGCGTGCCACAGTCTGGCGGCGACTTTGGACTACGAGAACGTCTCGCACCTCCGCGCGCCAGCACCCGCACTCCCAGCCCGGCCAAGCGCGCACGGCCCCAGCAATTCCATCGGTTGGGCGGCGCCGCTGCATCAGGAGCCGGCGAATACCGGGGCGCGGGGCAGCGGCGGGATGCTTCAGAGGTCTTCCGATCGGTCCAATAAGGCGGGTCGTCGTGGTGTTTGCGGCGCAGTTGCGTCGGCTGCGCAGCCAACTTGCCTTGCCGTTGCCCGGGAAGCTCGCTAGACTGCGGTCTGGCATGACTTTCCGACCCATAACGCGACTGGTCGGGCGGCACCGCTGCGCGGCAGGCGTTGGGTGATGGCGGACTGGCGCATGGGAAACAGCACTCACCTTGATCGATTGCTCCCGCTGGCCCGTCAACTCCTGATCTTGCCGATCGGCGAACGCCAACGCGAATTGTGGTTATGGGAACATAGCGAGCGAGTGATGCAGCTTACACAATTGCTGGCGGACCTACCGGAACTGGCGGGGCAAGCGCCCGACCACTTGGCGCTGGCCACCGCGGCTTTATTCCACGACGCCGGCTGGGCCCTGGAGTTCCACCAGGGACGGATCGACCGCTGGCAACTGCTGTCGCGACCGACAAATGAAATTCAGCGCGAGCTCGGGGCGGCCATGCTGCTGGAGGAGGCCGCCAACCTGCTGCCGGGGCCGAATGCCCGCTTGGCGGCCGACGCCATTCGGCACTGTAATGACCGACGGACAACGCTACTGGAAGCGCAAATCCTGGCCGAAGCCGAAAACTTGGACGAACTGAGCGTGGTTTACGTGCTCCGGCAATACCGGCAGTATCAGGCCGAGAACCGTGCGCTAGCGCAACTTGTCGATACGTGGCGCCGTCAGCAGGAATACCGTTACTGGGAGGTGCGTCTCAACGAGGGATTCCGCTGGGAAACGACTCGCGCTTTGGCGCGGCAGCGCTTGGCTGCCGTCGAGGCCTTCATGCAAGCCCTGGAACGTGATCTGCGCGGCGCCGACCTGCAAGCAGTCGCCCGACCGACCTCCGCCGCCTCTATGTCGACCCCGGGCTGACGAGACTGGGAAGAGTGGCCCCGAAGCCGAATGTCGTCTGCACCGCGGTTCGCGCAGCCGCCATGGATACCGATATCGCCCGCATCCTGATTCATCGGGACCAGATCCAGGCGCGCGTCCGCGCTTTGGCAAGCGAGATCGCCGCTACTTACAACGGGGGCGATATCGGGCTGACGCTGGTGCCGATCCTCTCCGGGTCGATCATTTTCCTGGCCGATCTGATTCGTGAACTGCCGCTGAAGATGAAGCTCGCGCTAGTGCAGATTTCCACCTATCCGGGAACGGCGACCGTTCCCGGCACGCCGCGCACTGTCCTCGGGCTCAGCGGCGAGGTGGTCGGCCGCGACGTGCTGATCGTCGATGACATTCTGGACAGCGGGCGCACCCTGCGCCGCGTGCAAGAGATGATTCGGTCGCACGGGGCGCGCAGTGTGCGGTCAGCGGTCTTGCTGCGCAAACCAAGCAAGGCCCCGGCGGATGTTCCGGTCGAGTTCGTCGGTTTCGATATCGACGATCTTTTCGTGGTCGGCTACGGACTGGACTACAATGATCATTACCGGAATTACCCGCATGTGGGCGTGCTGCACACCGGTCTGATGCCATGAGCACACCTGGAACCATCAACAGCGTGGTCGCCGAAACACCGCCCACCGCCCAGGCGCACCCGACGACGGCGGCCAAGACGGCCGTGCGCGTGGAGTTGGACGGCGACGAGATCATTCAGCTTTCGACCAAACCGTCCCTGTGGTTCATCCCGTTGGTGTCACTGAATGTCTTGGGCGGGCTGGCGTTTGTCGCCGCCGCCTTGGCCGTCGCCATGCGCGCCGGCTCCCTGGCTCCCTCGGTCATCCCCTTCCAAGTGCTGGCCGGCCTGGCCGGTCTGCGACTGGGGATCGCGACGCTCCAGTGGGCGAGTCGACTGTATGTGCTCACCAACCGACGGGTTATGCGCTTTCGCGGCATTTTCGCTGTTGACTTCGTCGAGTGCCGTTTGACCAAGATCAGCGCTGTGGACCTGCAATGGGCATGGTACGGGCGGGTCCTGCGCCTGGGCACGATCCGCATGCAGCCGCTTCAGCAGCCGACAGCGCTCCACTGGGAGGATGTCGCGCGCCCACAGGAGATCCACGAGATCGTACTGCGCGCCGTCCGCAAGGCACAACCTTAGCGGCTGACCGTACTGGCTGCGGCCTGGAGCCGTCCGCCTCGGCCGCCAGTCGACCGGCGGTCAACGCCCGGTAGTCATGTTTCCCATCCTGGAACCTCTCCAGACCACCGCTCTACCGGCGCTGCTGTTCCTGGTATGGCTGCCTCTTTTCGTACTATTGCGTGAACGGCCGACCAGGCTGTTTTTCTGCCTCACCAGCCTGGTTACGCTGGTAATCGTCGCCGGACCGCCGTTGGCAGGTGCCCTGCTGCTGGCCAGCGCGCTCGGTTATGTTCTGATCGAGGGCGCAGCGACCCTGCGCAACGGGCGGCGGGCCGCGACGGTGGTGTTGGCGCTGCTTTTTCATGCGACGTATTGGGCCAGCTTTCATCTGCCGCTGCCTGCCGGCTATGCGCAAGCCGAATTGCGCGCCGCGGATCGACCTGGCATTTTTCTTTTCTTCAGCGGGATAGCGCTGACCTTCTTCCGCTTGCTCAGCTACATGCATGAACGCTTGCGCCTGGGGGCCGCGCGACTCGCTCCGGCAGACTATCTAACCTACATGTTGTTCTTCCCACAGTTTCGCCATGGCCCAATCGAGCGCCCGCACAGTTTCGCGCTGCGGCTGCGCCAGGCGCGAGCCCGCTGGACGGTCGCCGAAATGCGCCGTGGACTGGCTCGCGTTGGATTCGGCCTGCTGTCGCTAGCCGCCGGCGGCGGCCTCGTAGTGCTGACCGGTCGCTGCCTCGCGGGTTCGACAGCGCACAATCTGGCCCGCGCCTGGGAGCAGCCGCAGGACCTCACGCTGCCACAACTGCTGCTGGTCCTGCATGTGCCGGGCCTGTTCCTGTACGCCGTCGAGAGTGGGTTCGCCAGCGTGCAGTTAGGTGTGGCGCGAGTCTTCGGCGTAGTTGGCACGGAGAACTTCCGGTTCCCGTTCATGGCGACCGATCCGGGTAAATTCTGGCGGCGCTGGAACATCAGTTTGAGTAGCTGGCTGCGCGATTACGCCTATATTCCGCTCGGGGGTAGGCACCGACACAAGTATCTCAATGTCCTGCTGGTCTTCATTTACTGCGGTGTGCTGCACGGCTGGCAGATGCGCTTTCTGGTGTGGGGAATCAGCGTGGGGGGAACAACGGCCGGGTACGCGTGGCTGGCTGACCGCCTGCGACCGCGCGCGCGGTCGTGGGTTGTCAGGCACCGCTGGCTGGCGGCTAGCGCACGACTGGGCGCTAGGTTGCTGACGCTGCACTGGTTCTGTCTGGGAGCCACGATCGTGTTCGATCCGGAGTCGTGCGGCTATCGCGTGCTGCGCCAATACGTAGTAACTCTGTGGGCGCTGGTCAGCCCGTGAGGGCGGACTGAACAAGGGGGACGGCGGCGCCGCTGAGCAGCGGTACGACCGCGAAACCCAGCCACTCAAGGCTGCGTCAGCAGCCGCACGAAGGGGTTGATGTCGCCGAAGTCCAAGCGTCCGTCGCCGTTGATGTCCCGGTTCTCCAGCGGGCAATCCGGGTACTGCAACTGGTAGCCGGCCGGGTCGGTCAACGCCAGCACGAACGGGTTGATGTCGCCCAAATCAACCAGACCGTCACAATTCACGTCGCCCAGCAACACCTGAACCGGCAGGGTCGCCCACACCTCGATGTCGTCGAGATTCCAGCCGCAATAGGTCCAGCTCGAATCGGTCGGGCCCATGGTCCAGCGCAGGTAGACGGCCGGTTTGTTGCTGGCCCAGGCGGAAATGTCGAACTGCTGGTAGGTCCAACTGGTGTCGGCGATTTCGGCGTCCGGGTTCTCCCACACTTTAGTCCAATTCACGCCATCGGTGCTGATGCGGATGTAGGCGTGATCGTATCGCGACCGTTCGACGCCCAGCCAGCGCCAGAATCGTAATGTGACCTCGGTCATGCCGCTGCAATCCAACGGGCCGCTGGTGAGGTGGTATTCCGGCATGTTGTTGGTGTAGTCTCCATTCAGGTTATAGCCGTACACATTGGTGCCGCTGTGGCCGGTGGTCGGATCCGGTCCGCCGTAGGCTCCGCCGCCGCCGGTCGGCCGACCGAACGCCCACTGTCCCTGCTTGCTCCAGCCCGGATCGGAGTCGAGCGGGAAGCGATAAACGGCCTGCGGGCCGCGACGGGTACGGAAGGCGTAGCAGGCCCCGTGGTTGTCGTCGTAGCTCTTGTTGCCGACCGAGTCTTGAGCTTCCACCGCGAAGTAGTAGCGTGTGTACTGCGTCAACCCGGACAGTTGAACTACCGGCGAAACCACGAAGTTGCTGGTGGCGACCTGACCGGTCAGTGCCCCGCAGCCAAGCCCATAGTACACGACAGCCCGTACCGGCTCGTCCGCCTCGAACGTCACCTTGGCACCAGACGAGGTGATGTCCGACACGGTCACGTTCTGTATTGCCGGGGCCATGCAATCCACCCCGGCTGTCGCCGTCACCACCACGTTGTACTGTCCTTGACCGTTGTCGGCGTCGAGATACGTCACGGTGATCTGATCACCGTGGGCCACCAGCAACACTCCCGGACTGTTAATGGCGCTGGTCGGAATCGAACCGGTGAATTCCGCCGAATCGGGGTCGGTCTCGGTGAGCACCACCTGCTCCACCCCGGTCTCGGAGGTGGAGTCGATGGACACGATCACCTGCTCAACCTCCTGCGGATTCAGGTTCAACCCGCAATCGTTGACCAGGACATGCACGACACTTTCGCAGGCATAGCGCCCGGCATTCAGCACCACCGTGCCGGCATCCGAGCAGCGCTTCGAAGCGGCAAAGGCATCAATCACCCCGTAGCCGCGCACGTAAAGCGGATCAAAGGTGTGATTGGCCACATAGTAATCGGCGGTCTCAAAGAGGTTCTTGCGCATCTGATCCACGGTCCAGTACGGTTTGGCCTGGATCAGGCAGGCCACGGCGCAGGCCACCAGGGGAGTCGACAGCGACGTGCCGCTGGCCGTGGTATAGCCGGTGTCGCTGCTGGGCGAGACCGTGGCCGTGCTCACCCCGCGGGCCAGCACCTCGGGCTTGACGCGCCCGTCGGCGGTCGGGCCGTCAGAGCTGAATGAAGCGATGCTGCCGCTGCTATTGACCGCCCCGCAAGTGATGCCCTTGAAGGCGTCCGCCGGCGCGATCAGATGCGAGGTCTGCGGATTCGAGTCGTGTCCTTCGTTGCCGGCGGCGTTACAGTGATGGATGCCCTTGGCGGTGGAGATGTTGACGCCGATAGTTGTCACCGCCGTCTGCCCGTTAAGTTGGGCCTGCGTGTACCAGTCGATGTACCCCAGCGAGGCCGTGCTCATGTCGCCGCCGTGCAGTTCGATGAACTCCAGGCCGGCGACGAAATTGTCCTCCTCAGCCGGATACTCGCCGGCGGTGTCCTCGGTCTTGCACAGGATGAAGGCGGCGTCGAACGCTCCGCCAACCAGCTTGGTCGGTTTGTAAGCCCCGATCGTACCCAGGATCATCGTGCCGTGGTCGTGCTGACCGCTCGGGTCGCCGGGCTCAGGCGCCGTGTTAGGATCGTTCTTGACGAAGTCCCACTCAGCGATGACCTGCACCGGATGCACCGGATTGGTGAAGGCCTCGTGCGTACGCTTGAATCCCGTATCGAGTATGCCGACGATCACGCCGGCGCCGGTATAGCCGGCATTGTGCAGGGCTATCAGGTTGATCTGATTGAGTTGTGCCGTGGCATTGCCATAGTCCAATAAGTCCGGGCCGGCCCCGGCCGGCTGCGCCGCCGCCTCCCGAATCTCTACCGGCTCAACCCGGCGACTGCGTGCCACCGGCTCCAGACGATCTACAAAGGTTAAAGCGGCGATCTCTTCGACCTGCTGCCGCGTGGCGTATACGCTGACGGCGTTCAGCCAGCGGCTGGTAACGTGCAATTGGGCCCCCGTCGCCGTTACGGCTTGGACATAGGCCGGTACGACCGGTAAATCATATTCGTCGAAATACGGCCCGCCTCGCGCCGCCGTCGCACCCCGCAACATGCGCCGATACACCGCGCGCGGGTTGTAGTCGGCGGCCACCTCGTTGAGTGCGGCGACCAGCTCGCTGGTTGAAGCCAGCCCCTTGTCGGTGAAGAAGACCCAAGTCTTGGCCGGCCCCGCTTCATTGTCCAGACGCTCCAATAGTCGCGGATGCACTTTCGTCGCCGGCTCAGCCATACTCGGAGCACGCAGCGCCGACCAGCCGGCCGCATTGCGCGCCGGCAGCTCCTGAGCAACCGCCGACCAACCGGTCCACACCGTCAGCGCCGTCACGACGACCAAACATGTTCGGCGAAAAATCCCCAATGACATGGTAATCCTCTTTCCAACTCAACCGCAGGCGACTGACGCCGCCTATGCCACCCCCCGCGCCAACGCCCAGCGCCACTGCTGCCGGCCAGCAGCGCGGTCCCTGCGACCGATGTCGCACGACACCCCCATCATAGCAACTCCGCCCCGTCCGAAACAATCGCCCCGTTGGTGCAAGGCGGACCTCCGGGCGCTGGGCCATGAGCCTTCAGGCGTTCATATCTTGCCAACGTTTGGCCAGTTGACCGAAGACGCCCAAGGCTATGGTGGCTCCGATGCCAACACCCACGATCGGCAGCCACACGCCGCGGTTCGGCTTATACTTCTCCCAAAGCATGATCGTTGTGAGCTGGGCCGCGTCGTTGATTTCCGCAGCTACGCGGGCGCGAGCTTCGAACGGGTTCAACCCGAGCAGTTGCGCGGCCTGCGCCGGGCTGCGCGTCCAGTCTTTGGCCCCCAAGGCAATCTGTACGAGACGCGTGTTGCGAGCGATGTCGGCAATGCTCAGCTCGCGCCCGGCATGATGTCGGACTGCTTCCAGGGCGCCGGGGTCGGCAGCGATCAACTCTTCCAGGAACTTGACGTCCGCCGTCCAGTCGTGCTTCCCGATCGCCGTGAAACGCACGTGTTCCCGTCCGATGAGGTACAGGTACAGGCGCTCGGTCGCGTCAGCCTGCGGGGCGGCGACCTGCTGAAGGGCCTCCAAGACGTCCGTCGTGTCAGCTCCACAGGCCAGCGATAGGGCGCCGAAGGACTTCGTGCGATCGATGCCGAAGCGCGCCGGGATCTCGGTGACCGGATCGCCAAAACCTCTGGCAGCGGCGCGCTCGACAGCGTCGCGGACCAGATAAGTCTCCTGGGCCAGGAATTCAAGGGCCAGGTTGTTCAACACGCCCTCGTTTTCGCCGTAACACTCCCACAGATACGCGCTGACGTCCGAGATTTCGAACACTTGCCCCGTTGACCTTTGCTCATTCAGGCGCTGACGCACCGCCTCGAGGACTTCGAAGCGCTTGATTCCCAGGAAGCCCGGCAGCAAGTGCACGTACCGGGCCAGCACGGCAGCATCCGGACGTAGTTCCCCGCCATCCAGGCGGGCGGCTAACTTGCGGAGTTCGGCCACGCTTTCCGGCGGCGAGTTCGGCTGAGTGGCGCCGGCCGGCGCGCTGGCGGTCGCGCTCGCCAGACGTTCCGCCAGGGCCCGCACCTCGGCTGCCACCAGGCGGCCCAACCCGGCCGAACGAGTCGAGTCCTGCTCTGCCAGGAGAATCAACCCCAGGTTGATAGTCTGACCACTGTCATAGCGGAAACCGGCACGCAGAGTCTGTTTGGCCACGTCCAACGGCTGGCCCAGCTCAGCGGCCGCCCGCGTCAGGGCCTGGCTGCGCTCGATGCCCAGTAGCCCGGGGAGCAACTCCAGCGAGTCGCTCCAGTCAATACCCTGGGCGGCGCGCGCCAGCATGGTCGGCTGGCGGCCCAGCTCCTTGAGAGCCAGTGTGGCCTTCTCCCCATAGTTGTCGTATAACCAGCCGCCAAGGTAGGAACCGATGCCGACCCCGACGCCCACCGGGATGTTGACATATCCGAGATACAGTCCCTTCTTGCCTGGCGGGGCGATCAGAGCCAGGTATTCGTTCTTCTTCGGCCCCGTCCACATTTCGCCCAGCGAGAAGAACACCACGCCCAGCAGGAACACCCAACCGTTCATCGTCCAGCCGGCCACCAGTACGCCCAGCGTGGCCACGCTCATGCCGATCAGCATGGCGCTGAGCGTGCGCATGCGGCGCGCCACCCAGGACATGAACACCACCAGCAGAACTATCAGGCCGGCGTTCAGATTCAGCAGGATCTGCTGCGGAACCTGCAACAATCCGCGGTCGCCGTATTCCCATAGCAGGCTCAGTGGCCAGGTCGGCGAGCGCAGCGCTTCGGCAATCATCGAGCTGTCCACCCAGTCCGTGATGAAGTTGGGGTGCAGATCCCAAAGCTGATACATCATCAGCCAGAAGCAGGACATGATCAGCAGCCAGACGATCAGCCGCAGCTCGAAGATGTTGACGACCGTATACCACAACACCTGCAAGGGATTGCGGCTCTTGTCGGCACCGGATGGGACGTCCCTGAATGTCAGCAGGACCAGTAGGTTTATGCAGGTGAACCCGGCACACGTGTAAAAGAGGTTCTTCCACCCGGCCAGGCTGTGCGGCTTGCCGAGAATAGCCGTGGATACAAACGGAGCGGCGAAGGCTCCGACGTTCACCACCCAGTAGAAAATTCCCCACCCCACTGAGGCGTTAGCCTTGGTCAGGTTCTGGGCCAGCGATCCTTGCAGGGCCGGTTTGAAAAACGCCGTCCCGCTCGCCAGCACAAGAACACCGGCGAAAAAGCCATAGTAGCTGTGCAGATTGGCCATCATCAGATAGCCGACCGCGTTGGCCGAAATCGCCAGCGCCAGTACACGCTTGTAACCGTAACGGTCGGCGATGCCGCCGGTAATGATGGGCAGAAATGACTGGAAAACAGCCCACCAGGCATAGATCCAGCCCTTCTGAATGGCCGTCAAGTGCAGGCCCCCCGGCTCCGTGGCCTGCATGATATACAGGGGCACCACCGCCCGGATGCCGAAGTAGGCCAGTCGCTCGAACATCTCAATAACGTTCAGCATCCAGAACGCCCACCCGAACGCCGACCGCGGCGCGGCAGACGACCCGCCGGACGTAGGCTCGGTGCTGGAAGCGGTGGATGTGGTCATGGCCGTCCTCGTCAGTGGCTCTGGTTGGGGGCAAGCCGGCGCCTGCCCACGTCGGCCCAACACCGTAGCCGCTGATCGTCCGACCCGGAAGTCCCCCGGCGCTCGTTTTAGCCGGGCGCACCAGGCCCCGCAGCAGGCGGGAGCCTGCTCGCCGGCGTCGCCGCGTCTTCGCCCGCTCGGCGTGCTTGGCCGGCGAACAACAAGACGGGATCAGACGCCGCGGCCTAGCGCAGGAAGCGGCCGATCACCCCCCTTGGCGACGGCCGCGCATTTCCGCCTCCCGTTCATCCACCTGTTCCAGCCACCCGATGCGCACGCCGGCGCGCTGATCAAACCGCGGCACATACGGCTTGATGTCCAGCAGCGGCGTGCCATCCAGTATGTCCACGTCTTCCAGGTGCAGTACCGTGCCTTCCTGCCGCACCAACCGCACAAGGCTAAGGCCGATCGGATTGGGCCGCGACGGCGCACGCGTGGCGAAAACATCGTGGTCGACGTCCTGTAGGTATGGCTGCACAGTCAGGCGGGGCGGTCCAGCCTGATGAAACCAGTACAACAGCCAGATGTGCGAGAAGCCGTCCAGGTCGCGCAGTCCGTCGCCGTACGGCGGGTATATCTCGGCCCGACCGTTTGCGCCTTGGGCAAAAACCGGCTGAATCGGGGTCTGATCGGCCCGCGTGTGACTGCTGCGGATCACGCCGATCGGCCGAACGACAAATGGACCGGTAGGTTGGTTGTCTGTCGCCATCGTTCATCTCACGACGGGGAAGACAGTCTATCGCACCAGCGTGCTTTGAGTAGGGGCGCGAGCGGCATGCTACGCCGGAAAGAGTGGCCCGCCAGACCGCCGCTGGCGCGGCCCCCGTCTCCCCCGCCAAGAGACTGGTCGCCAAGGCTAGTAACGTGGGAGTTGGGCCGACGGCGCGACGATTGAGCGGCGCCTACTAGGCCGGTAAGGCCCGAGCGAAACCGCGGATCAACAGATCCTGATGTTTGTGATATCCCAGACACACCAGCGGGTGCAGTGTGCGGCCGACCTGACGCATCACCCGGCACACCAGGCGCTGCCAGCGACTGGTAGCGTCGGCCATGCGGCGTTCGACCTCTTTCTGCACGACCAGCCAAACGTCCTCGCGCAGCTTTTCAGGCGTGCCGAAGGCCCCGCAGGTTGCCGCCTGGCCGGCCCGGATATTGGCCAGGACTTCTTGGCGCGAGCTGCCCGTGCTCAGCGTGTATGTCGTGCCGACGCGGTGCGTGTGCGAGTCGCTGCCGGCGACCAGCACCTTGTTGTGACCGCGCGTGGCGTGCCAAACAAAGGCATTGTGGGCGAAGCTGCGCGCGCCGTTGAGCCCCTCGAAGACGTCGAACAACTCCAGCATCAGCTCAATTTGCCACGGCGCCAGCACGCGGTGCTGGGCGGTCCACGTCATGTGGTTCAGGACGTACAGCTTGCCCTGCGCTCGCAAATAGGCGATCAGATCATGGATATTGTCCCGCAAGCGCTGGATTTCACGGTGCTGCTCTTCGTCGTGGTCGAAGACATTGATATGCACCACCGTCCCGTCTTCTGGAAAACGGGCCGAGACCTCCTCACCGAAAATGAAATCGGGCAGCTCGCCGCGCCGATCCAGCAGCGCCTTGCAGCCGTCGATCGTGTCGTGGTCGGTGATCGTCACGTAGTCCATGCCGCGCGCCTTGGCGAGATCATAAACCTCTTCCGGCTCGCACAGCGGGTGATAGACCAGGCCCGGCAACCCACGCAGGCGCTCGTCCGAAAAAGTGGAATGACAGTGGAGGTCGATACGTACGCCGCCACGTCGCTCCCAGATCAGGCGCTGCTCGCGTTCGCACTGGGCGGCATATTCCAGGATCGGCGTAAGCAAGTCAGTCATTCTTGTGACTCCAGCGCTTTTCCATATATGTTCGGGCCCCGATGTGAGGACTCCGCGCTGGAAAGATGAATTTCTCACACATAAATAGGCGCCTTTAGGTGGCGCACCACGGTATTCAGGCCCGCTGCTGGCAGATGGCGGCGCGCTGGCGTCACTTAGACGGGTTCCAGGTGCAGCAGGATCTCGTTGTTCTCAACGCGTACCTTTTCGGCGACGCAGCCCGGCGGCAGACTACCGACGGTCAACTTGGTCGCCAAACACTCGCTCTGTATCATAGCCGCGAACTGGCGGATTACCGCGGCCATTTTTCCGTCGGCCTGTAGATATAGGACGATACGGGCCTCGTAGGCCAGGTTGCGTGCCTTACGCAGTGCCTGCACATGATGGATGAGTTCGCGGCACAGCCCTTCGGCCCGCAGCTCGTCTGTTAGCTCCGTCTTGACCACTACCACCCCCGCCCGGCCCTGGGCGGCCGACCAGCCCGGCTTGGCGTCCAGCCGAATCTCGACCTCCTGCTCGGTCAGCGTTGTCGGTTGCCCGTCCACCTCTAACGTGTAGCGCCCCGTACTCAGCAGGGCGCGCCGCACTTCCCCAGCATCCGCCCGGGCCAGCGCCGCCGCCACGTGCGGCGCCAGCGTCCCGAACCGCGGACCGATGGCCTTGAAGTCCGGCTTGACCTGATAAACCACATACTGCTCTGCCTCGGTCGAAAGCTCGACGCGTTTAATGTTCAGCTCGTCGGCGATCAGGTCGCTGTGGCCCGCCAGCCACTCGGCATGTTCCGGACGCGCCAAGATGATTTCAGCCAGGGCCAGCGGCTGGCGCACCTTCAGCTTGGCTGCCGTCCGGGCCGCCCGCCCGAGCGAAACGACCTCGCGCACCAGCTCCATCTCCGCCGCCAACTTCTCGTCAATCAACGCCTCGTCGGCTTCCGGATAGTCACATAAATGCACCGACAGTGGCGCCACCGACGGGCTCTGACATCCCTGCCCGCCGGCGGACGCGCCTGCCGCCACACCCGGCCGCACCAGGTTCTGGTACATCGTTTCGGCGAAGAAGGGGGTGAATGGCGCGATCAGCTTGCTCAGCACAACCAGCACCTCGTACAGGGTGTTGTAGGCGTCCCACTTGTCCTGGTCGGCCGGGGGAAATGGGGGCGCGCAAACCGGTGGACGACGCGGCGCGTCGTCCGCCCCGCGCGCTGGGCTTTTCGTGCCGCGGTCCGGGCTACCCGTTTCCTGGCTCGCGCCACCCGCGCCTTGCAGCGGTCGCCAGAAGCGATCACGGCTGCGGCGCACGTACCAGTTCGACAAGGCGTCCACGAACTCGTTGATGCGGCCGGCGGCCGGGTAGTTCTCAAACCGGTCCATGCTCTGGCGCACGAAGCGGATCGTGCGATGCAGTTCGCTGATGATCCAGCGATCAAGCTCACTACGTTCGCGGACCGGTCGCCAGCCCGTGGCCGGAAGACCAGCGGAGCTGTCCAGGTGCCGCCGGCGCTGATCGTCACCTCGTAGCGCTGCGGCCGCCGTTCCACGGGGTTGCGGTTGGAAACCGTCAATGTTGGCATAGATGTTGAAAAAGCTGAAAACGTTATACAGGCGGACCAGGAACTCGCGCTGCGCATCGCGGATGTTCTGTTCCTGGAAGCGGACGGAGGTCCATGGCGTCTGGCTGGAGAAGAAGAACCAGCGCATGGCGTCGGCCCCGTAATGGTCGAAGATATAGCTCGGCTCGCGGTAATTCTTCTTCCGCTTGCTCATCTTCAGCCCGTCCTCACCCATCATCAGCCCCAGGACGATGCAGGCTTTATAGGGGTGCGGATAAGGACGCAGCGCGCCCCCAAGTACTCCCTCCCGGAACAACAGCGTGCTGATCGCCAGCAACCCGTAGAACCAGCCGCGCGTCTGATCCAGCGCCTCGCTGATGAAATCGCACGGGAACCGCTCGATGAACGTCTCGACGCTGCCCGGCAGATGCGGAAAGCCCCACTGCGCAAACGGCATGCTGCCGGCGTCCCACCAGCAGTCGATCACTTCCGGCACACGCCGCATCCGTGCCCCCGTACAACAGGGCGCCGCGTAAGTCCAGGCGTCAATGTACGGCTTGTGGACGCACAGGTGATCCGGCAGGCTCGGGTCCGCCGCCTTCTTAGCCGCCCACAGACCCTGCGGATACTCGGGGGTGGCATCGGAGGCCGCCGGTTTGGCGCGCAACTCCGCCAACGACCCGATGGCTTCCATCTTGCCGCACTTCTCGCATACCCAGATCGGCAGCGGCGTACCCCAATAGCGCTCGCGCGACAATGCCCAGTCCACGTTGTTCCGCAAGAAGTCGCCGAAGCGTCCCTCGCGGATGTGCTCGGGCAGCCACTTGATGTAGGCGTTGTTCCTGAGAAACTCCTCCTTGAACTGACTGGTGCGGACGAACCAGCTCTGGCGCGCGTACTGAATGAGCGGGTCATCCTCGGCCCGCGGGCAGAACGGATACTCGTGCTCGATCGTCTCCTGGTGATAAAGCACGCCACGCTGCTTCAACTCGCGCATGATCTCGTCGTCACAGTCCTTCACCCAGCGGCCGCGATACTGCGACGGCGCCTCATCAGTGAACCTGCCATCCGGGGCTACCGCGTTGATCAGCGGCAGCGCATCGAAATCGGCAAAGCGTTGCCGCTCGGTCTGCAACAGGTTGAAGTCCACCTCGCCGTAGGCCGGCGCCTGGTGCACCAATCCGGTCCCAGTATCCAGCGCCACGAAGTCCGCCGGCACGACGCGCCAGGCCACCGCTTCGCAGCCCCCGGCCTTCAGCCGCGCCGTGCGGTCCTTCATCTTTCGGTAATAACAATCGAACGGCGGCAGGTAGCGCAGGCCGATCAGGTCCGAACCCTTGCAGACCCCGATTGTGGCCAAGTCGTGCTTGACTTTGGCGCCCACGTCCGGCACCAGAGCGGCGGCGATGTAGAGGTATTCGTCAGTCGTCTTGTCATGGACCAGAGCGTAGTCGATGTCCGGCCCGACTGCGCAGAAGTGGTTGGAGATCAGCGTCCACGGCGTAGTGGTCCACACGAGCAAGGCTACCTTGGTGCCGGTCGGCAGCCCCTGGTGCGGGCAGCGGCCAATGGCGCTCGGCGCTGTGCCAGCCAGTACCAGCGGAAACCGCACGTACACCGATGGATCGCGGACCGTACGATAACCCTCGCCCACCTCGCCGGCCGACAGCGCCGTTCCGCCCTGGGCCCACCACCAGACGACCTTATGCCCCTGATACAGCAGCCCCCGTTCGAATAACGTCTTCAGGCTCCACCAGACGCTTTCCACATACGCTTGGTGGAAGGTCACGTACGCATCTTTCAGGTCCACCCAGAACCCCAGCCGACGCGTCATCTGCTCCCATTCGCTGACATAGCGGAAGACGCTGTCCAGGCAGCGGCGGACGAACTTCTCGACCCCGTAAGCCTCGATCTCCTCCTTGGTGTGAATGCCCAACTCCTTGCAGACCTCTACCTCTACCGGCAGCCCGTGCGTGTCCCAGCCCGCCTTGCGCTCGACCAGATACCCGCACATGGTCTTGTAGCGCGGAAACAGGTCCTTGATGGCGCGCGTCAGGCAATGCCCAGGGTGCGGCAGCCCGTTGGCAGTCGGCGGCCCCTCGTAGAACACGAAGCGCGGCGCACCGCGACGGATCTCCAACGACTTCCGGAAGATGTCGTGTTTCTCCCAGAACTCCAGCACTTGCTCCTCGGCGGCCGGAAAGCTGAACGGATTCGGCAAGGCTTCGAACATCCACACCTCCACAGCGTGGGGCGAAAGGCACCCACGAAGTGCTACACAATACTACCGGCGGGCCGGGTGGGCTACTCGGCGCTGGGCCCCGCCGGGACGGCCGGCGGCCCGGCGGCACCCTGCTCGAACAGGCGGATGCGTTGCCAGGCCGCCCCACGCCAGCGCCACCACAAAACCACGCCCACCAGAACGATGTACAGCGTGCACATGCCCCACGGCCCGCTGATTCCCCACTGGGGCAGCAGCCGCGCCGTAGCCAGCCCGCCACCGATGAAAACCCCCCAGCAGCATACCGCCATCAACACCGCCGCGAAACGCGTGTCGCCAGCACCGCGCAGAGCATTCATGTAGGTGATGCCCATGGCGTCGAACACCTGGAAGATCGCCGACCAAAGCAGGACCACCCCACCGGCAGCCACCACCGCCGGATCGGAGTTGAAGACGGCGATCAGCGGCCCGCGCGCCAGCAGAAAAAGCACCCCGGCCGCTCCCATGTAACCGACTGTCAGACGCAACGCTACGCGTGTTCGCAGGCGCGCCTCGTGCATGCGCCCTTGGCCGATGGCGAAACCGACCTGCGAACACAACGCGATACCCACGCCGATCGCCGGCATGAACGAAAGGTGCAGAAGCTGCAACCCGATGTTGGTGGCCGCCATGGCCACCAACCCGAACCCCGGCATGATCCAGCCCAAGAACGCCACCCACGAGCCGAGGTCCAGCAGCCATTGGACAGCGGTCGGACCACCGACTCTCAGCAATCCCTTGATCTTGTCCCATTGCGGGGCCAAAGAGCGCCGCGTGCCATAGCGCGCGTCGATGGAACGATCCAACATCGCGACCACCAGCACGGCCGTCCGTGCCACGAACCCGACCACCGTGGCCACAGCCGCCCCGGCAATTCCCAAGCGTGGAAAACCCAGATGCCCAAAGATCAATACCCAGTTTCCGAAAGTGTTGATCGCCAGGGCCACCAAGGCCGCTACCAAGGCCACGCGCGGCCGCTGTATTCCGTTGAAGAAACCTTCCAGCCCCACCGTCACCACACCGACAACCACGCTCCATAGCCCAAGGCGTACGTACTCGATCTCCAACGGGATAATCTGCTCCGGGTGGCCGGCAACGCGCGCCAATCCGCCGCACCACACCGAAGTCGTCGCCGCCGCCGGCCCGACCACCAGTGCCAGCGCGCCAGCCAGGTACAGGCTCTGCCAGGCGTAGGCCCCGGCCTCATGCGGCCGACCACGGCCGTCGGCCTGCGATACGAAGGTCTGGACGGCCGTGGCTACCCCCATCCCCACGCAGCCTATGGCGAACACGAGCAAAGCTGCCGGCGAGATCGCCGCCTGCGCATCTGTTCCCAGCCACGAGACCATCACGAAATCGACGAAGCTCATGAGCATGCGCGAAACGGTCAGACCGATGATTGGCAGCGCCAGCATGAGCAGCTCGCGTGTCGCACCGCTGGTCGGCATGTGCGCTCCTGCGTCGTATGTCCGCCGGTCGTCCGCCATTCGCCGCCGCTCTCCCCGCACCACCGCAACAAGAAACCCGGCCATCCAGCCGACCGGGCGTGGAACGATTGTGCGACTAATTGGCGCGGGTATCAACCAGGCCACCGCGCCCCCCGCGCTGCCCAACTACGGATTGCACGGGCATTAGCCTGCGGGGTAGCGTCTTCCGATCGTTGAGCTGAAGTACTGGGAAAGCATACACCCCAACACCCAAGCATACACCGCCGGCCGGCACCTGGCCTCTCCAGCCGCGGCCCACTACCGCACCACAGGTGTGGATGTGTGCCCGAGCAGTTGCTCTCCACCTGTGGGTCAGACTGCGCTGTTCAGGCCCAGCCCCGAAACGCACACCCCGTGAACAGCCGTCCGCTCGCTGGTACCATTCCACGGGCGCGCTGTCTGGGGGACGACCTTTTCGGGTGGTCGCCGGCAGCCGCGGCGTCTGACAGAGTGCGCAACACGAATGGACGCGGTAATGCGACGCACCCTGGCGCTACTGCTATGGTCGGCCAGCGCCGCACTCACACCAGCCCAGATTGTCCACGGTCAGGTGGAAGGTGTCGGCTTCACGACCAACGTCGGACCGGTCATACGTGAGGGACAGTGGTTCCCCGTGGTAGTCTCGCTACAGTGCCACGGCAGTGAGTTGTTCAGCGGCGAGCTGCGCTTGCTGGTGACGGACCAGGACGGCGACCTGGTCGCTTACGTGCAACCGCAGGTCTCGGTGGGCGGCGAGAGCGGACGGCCCAGGCGTTTCTGGTGCTACGCGGTAGCGAACGTGGCGAACGACGTGCCGGCCGACGTGGAAGTAGTCGGTACCAAGGGCGTCTTGGTGGCCCGGCTGCCATTGCCAGCCCAACCGATTCAACGGCTGTTAAGTGACGACCTGCTGGTGCTCGATGTGAGCGATCCCGAACTGGTCGGGCTGGGTGTCCTGGAGACGCTCGCCTGGAGCCCGGGGCAACGCACCAACGGTCAGCGCACCTACTACCGCAATGTCGTTACTGCGCGCCTGCCGGCGGAGCAGCTCCCCGACCGCTGGTTTGGTCTGGAAGCGGTTGATGTCATCTTCTGGGATCGACCGGATCCGCAGGTCTTGAGCCTGGCGCAGCGCGACGCGCTGATCGAGTGGGTCCACAATGGCGGCCAACTGGTGCTGGGCATCGGCACCAGTTGGCCGACCCTGCGCAAGAGCGACTTGGCTGAGCTGTTGCCACTGCGACCCGAGGGCGAAGTCGTCGAAGTACAGCGACTGGAGGTATTCGCGCGGAACTTCCTGCCCCCCAGCGCCCTGGGACGCGAGTTCCGCCCACCCATCGCAGTCACCACGGCAGCACCAACCCCCGATGCCATCCGCGCACTGGGGGACTTCGGCCCGACCGGCCCGCTCAGTCTGATCACCATGCGACAGATCGGGGCGGGGCGCGTGTCGGCGACCGCCGCCAGTCTGCGCGATCTGCTGCGCGAGACGCCCGATCGCGAGAAGTTCTTCACCGCCCTGCTGGACCTGAGTCGCTACGAGAAGAGCTTTCTGGAGCGAGAAGCCGAGCTGGCCCGGTTCGGCGGCCGCCTGCCGGTCTTCGTTTACGACGAGGCCGTCAAGCCGATTGCGCTGGCCAGCGAAACTCTGATCCGCAGCACGTTGGCGGGACTGTTCACCAGCGGCTACATGCTCCTGGCCACTGTCGTGAGCTGGGTGTGGCTGCGACGGAAGCGCCTGACACACTTGAGCTGGCTGGTCTTTGCAGGCTTTGCTCTGATCGGCTCCGCCCTGAGCCTCGGGATGGTAGCGGCGCTGCGCAGCTGCTCGCGCGGAGTAGAATCGCTCTGCGTGCTGGATCTGCTCGCGGATGAAACGACCGCGCGCGGGGTGTGCTTCTTCGGGTACGGCAGTTCGACCCGGCAGCGCGTGGAGCTGACCCTGCCGGGCGAGGGCAACTTCCTCCGTCCCCTGGCCGGCAGCCCGCGCGGCAGCGGCAAGTACGTGACTCCGGCGCGCTATGCCGGCCTGCCCACACGCGCAATGCTATCTGATGTGCTCCTGCGCGCCACGCTCAAGCAATTCGACGGCTATTGGATGGGGTCACTTGACGGCACGATCCGCGGCGATCTGGTGGTGAGTCGCGCTGACGGTCGTTTGACGCCTGGCAGTTGGATCGCCAACGACTTGCCTGACGATCTAGCCGGCGGTTACCTCCTGTTCATCGACCCGCGGCAAGATCAGGCGGGGGTGCCCTGCCGGGCCGCGAACCTGACGACCCTGTACGAATTGCCGGAAGCATTGGGGGGCGAACCGGACCTTACCGTGGTGCCGCCGGCGATGAACATCCTGGTGGTGCGCGTTCCGCCGCTGGCGGCCGGCGCCGCGGCGCGCGAACTCGGTACACCCGAGTACCGTGCCTTGGATCAGCAGTTGAGCATCTGGGCGCGGCGAGGCGGCACCTTACGACGTAGCGAGCGGCCCGACTTGAACAACCTCTGGCGCTTGCAGCAATCCTGGACCAAGGACAACCTGTTCAGTAGCCTGCAACGTAGTGTGTCGGGGCCGGTGTCGGCCTGGTTGCTGGCTTCGACGCGCAACTACTATCTGCACAACGCCAACGGTGATCTGAACGCCATCGGGCCGCCGCTGAGTTTCGATAATCTGCCCGACGTAGATGTGAGTCACTGGTTGTTGCGCGGGCAAGCAGTGCTGCTCGCCTGGAGCGCGCGCCCAGCCCCGCCGCGACTGCATCGCGACGGGCAGCCCTTGGAAGTCTCACGCGGACTGACGATTTACCGTGTACTTCTACCATTGCGCTACGAGGGCCTGCCGCCCGGCTGGGGGAAAACCCGGTGATCATCCAGACTATCAATCTGACCAAGCGGTACGGCAAGCTGGTCGCGCTGAACAATCTCAATCTGAACATCGAGGAAGGCGAGTGCTTCGGCTACATCGGGCCAAACGGCGCCGGCAAGACCACCACCATCCGTATTCTGGCGACTCTCTTGCAGCCCACTTGGGGCGAAGCCCGCGTCTGCGGTTACGTGGTGGGCTACGAGTCGCGGAAGATCCGCCCTCTCATCGGCTATGTGCCCGATTTCTTCGGAGCCTACGAAGACATGCTGGTCCAGGAGTATCTGGAGTTTTTCGCCGCGGCCTATGACATCTCTGGTCGCCAGCGAACCCAGATCGTCGGCGACGTCCTGGAGCTGACCGACCTGACCGCCAAACGCGACGCGCCGGTGGACGGTCTCTCGCGGGGCATGAAGCAGCGCCTCAGCATCGCCCGCGTGCTGCTGCATGATCCGAAACTGCTGCTGCTGGACGAGCCGGCCAGCGGCCTGGATCCGCGCGCCCGCGTCGAAATCCGCGAGCTGCTCAAGGAGCTGCATCGTATGGGCAAGACCATTCTGATCAGCTCGCACATCTTGCCGGAACTCGCCGATCTGTGCACCAGCATCGGCATTCTCGAACAAGGCGAGTTGGTCTTCCAAGGATCGGTAGCCGAGGCCCTGCGCCGGGCGCGCACCGGCACCACCGTCCTCATCGTCACCCCCGATGACCCGGAGCTAGCTCGCCAGGTGCTTGCCGCCCTGCCGAATGTCGTCGATGTCCAGTTGCTCAACGGCGCCTTGCGCGTCAGCCTGAGTACCGATACCACGGATTTCAGCTTCATTGCCGCAGCCCTGCTGCAAAACCGGCTGCGCATTTCGGAGATCAAACACGAAGAGATCGACCTGGAGACCGCCTTCATTCGGCTGACAAGGGGGATCGTGCAGTGACGTTCAGTGTGGCCACCTCAGGGTGGCGCCTGGGGCGCGTCGACAGCGGCTCCGCCCCCGGCCCCAACCGGTTTACACGGCCCGCGTCTCCAATTGATTACCGCCGGCTTGTTTGGCGCGGTACATGAGTTTGTCAACGGCACCAAGCAGCGCATCCAGTGACTGCACGTTGCTGCTCGGACGTACATAGAGCAAACCGACGCTGACGCTGATCGGCTGCGACGTTGGCCCCTGGCACACGGCTTGTTCGGCGACGCGTTCGACGATCTGCTTTGCCAGTTCATTCGCCTCCAGTTGCGAGCAACCGTCCAGCAACGCCACGAACTCGTCACCGCCCTGCCGTCCGATCACCGCCCGTCCGGGAAGCACGGCACGCAGATCGGCGGCCAGCTTCTGCAAGGCCAGATCACCAAAGGCGTGTCCCAGCCGGTCGTTGATCTGCTTGAACTTATCGATGTCCAGGTACAGCACGGCCAGTCCGACGCCCTGTTTGGCCACCCGTGTCAGCAGCTCGGCGGCGGCCCGCCGCAAACCATGCCGATTGAGGACGGCCGTCAATGGGTCGCCGGTGGCTTCGGTCTCCAGTCGCTGCACCTGCTGCTGGACCTGCTGACCCAACGAGGCGGCGTCGCGCATGAACTCGTTCACGGCCCCGACTAGCTGGGTGGTATTGTCCGCCACTTCCTGGGCAACGTGGATGAGCATCTCGGCCAGCTCGGCCGGCGGGGCTTGTCCCTCGTTGAAGAAAGCGTACAGCTCGCTGAACTCTTTCTGCACGGCGTTCACGTAGCCAGGAATGTCAGTCGCTGGCGCGTGCTGACGGAGGAAGGACACCAATCCATTGGCGGCGGCCGGCGACCAGCTTTGAAAGGCATGCGGCAGCAACGCCGCCGCTGCCGTCCCATCGCGCAAGGGCGCGCTGGCAATCAGTTCGCCCAGGCGCGAGGCATCGTGATGAAAAGCAATAGCATCGACGAAGATCTCCGGCAGCTCAAGCCGCTGGGCCAGCATTCGCCCAACCTCGGCATGATCCATGCCGAAATGCTCACGCTCCTTGTGCAGGCGCTCATCCAGTGGCATCGTCGGGTCGCGCAGCAGCTCGACATATTGCCGATCGACGGCGTACATCACCGGCATGGCGAAGTCCTGGAACAGCCCGGCGACGAACGCCTCTTCTGCCTGGGCGTTGTCGAAGAGCGCCGCGTACCGTTTAGCCGCCACCGCCTTGGAAAGCGACGACTCCCAAAACGCCTCCGCCTCCTCGCTCGTCAGCCGCAACTCGTTGTGCAGCCCGGCCATACAATAGCTGATCGCCAGGGTGCGCACGGTGCCCAGCCCCAGCAGATTAACCGCCATGCGCACGTTGGTGACCTTGTTGCGCACTCCAGCCCAGGAAGAGTTGGCCAGCGCCAACAACTTGCTGCTCAGCGAGCTGTCCGCTTGAATCACCTTGGCATAATCCGCCGGTTCCGCTTCCGGGTTCTTGCCCAGCTCGACGAACTTTATCGCCACGCCGGCAGTGGTCGGCAGGTACGATAAGGAATCGATGCGGGCCTTCAGCTTATGCAGCAGGCTCGTGGCCGACGGCACCGCAACTGTTCCGCTCCCAAGGTTGGCTGGCGTGGTCATGACGGCTCCAGTCTCGGCGCTGGCTGTTTATTAGGGGACGGGCGCCGGCTGCCGGCCGCGTAGCTGGATAGCGCACCGCCTCGGCAACGCGTGCCGCGCGACCTTCAATAGGCTTGCGCATCAAGAGGGCGCGCAGCGCCGTAGTCAGGCATCGACCGGCCCGGTACGCGGCTTTAGGACACGCCACTGAATACCGGCCCCCGTCGGACCGATGACAGCCGGGGGGCCGCGCCGCGGGCTGGTGCCACCCGGACGCCGCCCCACCCTGTTCGGGAGTCGGCGCCGATGGATGCAAGCCCCCTAAGCCTGGGGTTCGCGCTGGTGGTTGGACCAAGCGCCGCCGCGAGTGACCTTCACGCCGTACTCACCAGCCACGGCTGGGGCTGCCAACGCCACCCATCCACCACCGGCGTGCTGGCACGCTTGCGCGAGGAGCCAGTCATCGATCTGGTGCTACTGGCACCTGATGGCGACCTGCATGCCTATACCGAGCTGTGCCGACAGATCAAGTTCGATTCGCGCACCGGCTTCGTGATCGTCATTTTCGCCCTCAGCGCCGCGCAAGTGGAGCATCGCTCGGCGGTCTTTGCCGCCGGCGCCGACGACTGTCTGCAACTGCCGGCTCCCCCGGTGGAGATCCTCTTGCGACTGACCAACGCGACGCGCATGAAGCGCGCCACCGACTCGCTGGAGGATGCCACCGCCGTCATCACTTCCCTGGCCAACGCCATCGAGGGGCGCGACTACTACACACGCGGTCACGTGGAGCGTGTGGCGACCTACGCCGTCGAGATCGGACGTCGTCTGGGGTTACCCGACACTGATCTCGCTGTGCTACGTATCGGAGGAATCGTTCACGACATTGGCAAAATCGCGGTGCCCGACCAGATCTTAAACAAGCCTGGCGGCCTCACGCCCGCCGAATGGGAAGTCGTCAAGCGCCACCCGCTGGTCGGTTATGACATCCTTCAACCGTTGCGCACCTTCCGCAACGTGCTGCCGATCGTTCGCTGGCACCACGAACGCCCCAACGGAACCGGCTATCCGGACGCCATCGCCGGCGAGGAGTTGCCCCTTCTGCCACGCATCGTCGCCGTCGCTGACATCTTCGATGCTCTCAGTACTGCTCGCTCGTATCGTCCGGCCTACGGCGCGGAGAAATGCCGTGATCTCCTGCTGGCCGCTGCCGCCGCCGGCGACGTCGATGCGACAGTGGTGCAAACTCTCCTGGACGTCTTCGGCCGAAGCGTGGGGAACCTCAGCACCTCGCCAGCATCCAACCAGGTCGGCGTCCCCTGAGCAATCACCCCGCCTGCCGGGCCGGCCCGGCAGGCGGGGTGATTG
>Ga0209101_1000154_pt1 | contig 59083 bp, 38 predicted proteins | sample ConPoolayeCmetaG_FD_185481 | JGI IMG/M metagenome (GOLD analysis project Ga0209101, IMG submission 185481) | Hot spring microbial mat communities from California, USA to study Microbial Dark Matter (Phase II) - Cone Pool mat layer C metaG... ... | reverse complement strand
ATGCTTCCGCTTCCGTTGTCGGCGATAGCGTTAAAGACAGGCTTTAGGCATTATATGGACTATCGATTTAGTGCCGAAATTTATGAGGTATTTTTTTGCTTATTCGCAAGCTTAAAAATTTTTTTTTAAACATATAGCAGTTATAAAATGAGGTGCTTCGATTGACAAAGCCGTTCTTTGTTTATAAAAAATTGATGTTCAGTAAATAATAGCGATATTTAGACGACAGCCGTTCTTGAAAAAACGTCTCCTTTTCGGTGCTTTTCACCTAAAGAATACCAAAAAAAAGCGGGGCGACATCTGCCATCAGATGCCGCCCCGCGCACTGCTGTGGTTAAGTCGCCTTATAAATTACGGGTTGGGAATAATCGCCTTGTTGGTGGCTCGTTCGCCGGAGGGAATAGGCCAGATGTATTCAGACACCGTAGGCGGTACTGCAGGAGCCGGGCCCTTGGCCGGGAAGGGCTGCAACAGGCGCTGAATGTCGAAGGCGCGATGTCCCTCTCCTAAGAACTCAATGCGGCGTTCGGTAAGCACGGCGTTGATGAAATCGTCCACCGTGGAGAAGTCTCCGGCGGCATAAGCCGGTGCATTGGAACGGGTGCGCACGGCGTTGAGAGCCTCTAAAGCACGCGTGGTAACGGCATTATTCACGCGAGCCTCTGCCTCGGCCACGTGGAGCAACATCTCTGCATAGCGCAAGACGGGGGCATAGTCGAGGTGCTCCGGACCGAGCGGAAACTTGTTCAGATACGGCTTGTTGTTGGTGTGGATCAAGACGAACTGCCGGCGAGCGTCGTTGCCCGGGAAGGCCGTAGAATCGCCGATGATGCCCTTTGGATTGAGCGAATAGTCGCCAATGCCGCGAGGACCTGGGTTGTAATAGCTACCCAAGCCGTTCTGAGTGCCGGGCAGGTTGTTCGAGGTGAACGGCATAGATAGGATGCTCTCGGTCGTAGTGTACGGCGAAGAGAAAACGTTTTTAATGTTGCTCTGCAGCTCGTGCGCCACGCCGGTGGGGGCTTTAAAAGGCGGAGCAGCCGGGACAATTTTATTCAGCTCGTTCAGCGCATCGCTGTAACGCTGCATGCCCATGTACACTCGAGCCTTGAGAGCAATGGCGGTATTGCGGTGGGCGCGGGTGACGTTGAGCAAGGGGCTGCCGTTGGTGGCCGCCAGCTTCGGCTCAGCTGCGTTGAGGTCTTCTAATATCTGGTTGTACACTTCCGTCACCTTGCTGCGCGGCAAGTCGTTGTTCTCCGGGCCGATTTCCGGACGCAGGCGAAGCGGCAAGCCGTACTGGTCGCGGCTGGGATTGGCCACTACGTCTGCAAAGGGTGGGCAATACATGCGGGCCAGGCTGTGGTAGCACAGGGCGCGCACGAAACGGGCCTCGGCGATGTACTGGTCTACCAAAGCGTCATTACCCACGACACTGCGGTTTTTGTCGGCGCGGTCGATGTAAATGTTGCAGCTGTTAATCGTCTGATAGGCAGCATTCCACAGATTGTTCACCTCGTTGGAGGACTCGAACACCGAGTGGTTCCACGTTTGCAGACCTGTTACCCCGTTGCCGGTTTCGTTTAGAAATTCCTCGCCGCGGATGTCGTTATACACCAGAAAGCGACCTCCGTAAAATTGACCGCTCTTCAGCTGAGCGTAGATGCCGTTCAGGTTGCTCAAGAAGCGGTCGGGCGTAGCAAACGCCGTAGCGTCGGCCAAGGTATTGATGGGTACCGGATCGAGCAGGTCGCGCCGGCACGAGTGAGGAACGAGGAGCAGAAGGGCGGCCGTAGCCAGTACTGCTGCCTTTTTAGGTATTCGCGATATATGTTTCATAGTTGTTCTTGCTTTTTTTGAAAGAATTACAGACCAAGGTTGATGCCTACGGTAAAGCTTTGGGCCATGGGCACGGAGTTGCGGTCTACTCCCGGAGTCGTGTTGGCATTTCCGTTTGTAGAAACCTCGGGGTCGGTGCCGGTATAGCCCGTGAAGAGGAAGGCGTTGTTGACGTTTGCGTAGATGCGCAAGCTGTTGATGCGGGCACGGTCGAGCAAGCGGGCAGGGAGGCGATAGCCCAGCGTGATGTTGCGGATACGGAGGAAGTCGCCTTTTTCTACGTTTTCCGAGATAGGTAGGAAAGAGCCGTTAGAGATATTGTCGCCGAACACCACGCGCGGAATGGTACCGTTCTTGTTGTTTTCCGTCCAGCGATTCTCATATACCTCTACGGTATTGTTCCAGAAGCGCTGGTCGCGTTGACCGGCCTTGCTGCCGTTGTACACAAAGTAACCACCGGCGTAGTTCATCTGGATGTTCAAATCCAGATTGCCGAAGGTAAACGTGTTGTCCCAGCCGCCGAACCACTTCGGAATGGCGGGGCCGTATACTTTGCCATCGGTGGCCAGCGAAGGAGCGCGAGAGGTGCTGCCGTCCGACACTTTCGTCCAGCGCTGACCGGCCGGAGCGGCGTGGTTGTACTGTACCAAAGTGCCGTCTCCCAGTACGAAAATGCGCCGGCCGTTGTCCGGGTTCACGCCGCGTGTTTCAACGGCGTAAATACTGCCGACGGATTCACCCACTCGGGTAATGTTGGTTGTCTCTAAACCCGAAGTGGCGGCCAGCACATCGTTGTTTTCGTACAGCGACTTCACCTCGTTGCGCATGAAGGTGATGTTGGCGTTGGACGACCAAGAGAATTTTCCGCGGCGGACGATAGTGCCGCTCAGGCCAAACTCGTGACCCGTGTTGACCATCGAGCCGATGTTAATGGCAATGACATTGCCCGGAATGCCCTTAGAAGGCGCCTGCGGCGCGCTTTGAATTAAGCCGTCAATGTTATTAACGAAGTACGTGTACTCGCCTTGGATGCGGTCGTTGAAGAGGCCGAACACGATACCTACGTCGGTCTTTTCGCTGGTTTCCCAAGACAGCAGCGGGTTACCCGCCTGGCTGTACACGAACGTCGGAGCGGCGCCGTAAAGTCCCGAGGCATACAGGCTCTGCGAGGCAAAGTCGCCGATGCCCAGGTTGTTGCCCACGGTGCCGTAGCTGCCGCGGATTTTGAAGAAGTTGACGGTACTACCCAAGGCCTCTTGCCAGAAGCTCAGCTCGGAGAGGGTGAAGCCGGCCGATGCCCCCCAGAAGGTGCCGCGCTTGCGTCCGGGAGCGAAGGCAGAGTACTCATCTTGACGCAAGTTAGCCGTCAGGTAAATCATGCGGTTAAACTCGTAGTTGATGCGGCCGAAGTACGATAGCAAGTAGTTCTCGCCCTGGAAGTTGCCCAGCGGGTTGATCGTGGTGAAGTTACCTTGGAAGCTGGTGAAGAAGGGATCGGCGATCTGCGAACGCGAGGCGCCCCAGCCTTCATCTATAGTATACTGCTCTTCATGACCGGCGAGCAAGCCGATTTTGTGCTTTTCGGCCACTTCTACGTCATAAGAAAGAATATTCTGCCAGTTCCACCGGCGCAAGCGGCGGAAAGTATTGGCAGCATACCCATTTTGACCAAATCCGTCGCCGTGGTAAGGATTCCAGAAAGTGATGTTCTCTACGTTGATGTTGTCAATACCGTACTGGGTTTTGATCGAAAGGTTCTTGATGATCTCCAGCTGCCCGTAAACGGCTCCCTGCACCTGATTCGACTCAGAAGAGTGTTTGTTTAGGTCCAAGATAATGGCCGGGTTATAAAAGCCCGTTTGCTCTAAGTTTTTGCCTCGGCCGAGCTGGTTGTTAGAGGCGATGTTGTATCCGGCAATGCCCGGCAAGCGATTCCCGTTGGCGTCATAGCGGTAAGGGTCCACGATGGGGGCGGCGACGAAAGCCAAACGGCCGGCTCCCGCCGTGGCGAAGGCTTGACCCGGCAGCGAGCCGGAGTTGGGGCCGAAGTTGTCGGCCTTGGTATAGCCTAAGGTGCCGCCGATCTTAATCCGGCTGCTCAGGTTGTGGTCTAAGTTGAGGCGTCCGTTCAGACGGCTGAAGTCGTTGCCGATGATCATACCTTCCTGGTTGGTGTAACCCAGCGAGAGGTAGTAGGTAGTCTGTTCGGTACCGCCGGAAAAGCTGAGGGCATGGTTGTGCGAGAAGCCTCTGCGGTACACATAGTCGGCCCAGCGCGTATCGATGTGGGTATTGCGCCCCGGGATGGTGTCTAAGAAAAAGCGCGGCGTAGCCAGGCCGGCATTGGCTGCTGCCTCGTTTTTCAACTCGACGTATTGCAGGGCATTCATCATTTCCGGCAGCCGCGTAGCCTGGGTAAAGCCAGCCCAAGCATCATATTGTACGCGAGTTTTGCCCTTTTTCCCGCGCTTCGTCGTGATGAGCACCACGCCTGCCGATGCACGGGAGCCGTAAATAGCCGCAGCCGAGGCGTCCTTCAAGATATCGATGCTCTCGATATCGTTAGGGTTCAGGCTCGCCAAAGCATTGTTGGCCGCGGACGTACCGCTAAGGTCACCGGTGAACGTCGGCACCCCGTCGATAACGACCAGCGGGAAGGAGCTGAGGTTAATCGAGTTGATGCCGCGTATGCGGAACACCGGCGGGTTGTTCAATACTCCGTTGGGCAGGTTCACGTTTACCCCTGCCGCGCGGCCTTGGAGCAATTGGTCGAAGCTCTGGGCCGGCAAAGAGGCGATGTCCTGCCCGCGTACCGTGGCCACATTGCCCGTGATAGCGCGCTTTTGCTGGGTACCGTAGCCGATCACAACCACTTCCGTAATGGCGCTGGCGCTGCTCGACAGCGAGACATCGTACACGTTGCTTGCCGTAAGCGGGACCTCCAACGACTCATAGCCCGTGTACGAAAATTTCAGCACCGTAGCCGTAGCGGGTACCTGGAGCGAAAAAGTCCCGTCGGCATCCGTCTGCGTACCCGCGCGAGTGCCCGGAGCGGTTACGGTCACACCTATAAGTGCGTCTCCGTTTTCATCGGTCACTTTACCGCTGACCGTGCGTTGGCCCAGGGCCATACTGGCGCTGCAGATCAACAAGGCCAGTCCAAGTAGAATCCTGTTCATAACGAATAAGTTTGGTTAGTGAAATGTGTGATTAAGCTCTCCGGATAGCTCTCACCTGCTGCCCGAAGTACGTAGGGCAAAAATGCTTCATTGCCCCGATTTTTAACAAAAAATTTTCGCTAAAATAATGCTCTTTAAACAATCGGCAAAATGTAGAGCATTCAGTCATCAAAAATTATCTCCACAAAGTCCTCCTCTTTGAGGCCGAACAGGGTGGCAGCCCGGCCCATGTTGACGGCAATTTCCAAAAAGCCGGCCGAGTTGAACAGACATAGCGGCTCTCCTACCGGCACATCGGTGTAGTGGCGAGACAGCGCGGTAATAGGGTCGTGCCGCTTAAAAAAAAGCGCGAAAGGTCGGCCTTGACCGACCCGCCTGAAGGTTTCCTCTCGAATGTTCACCTGGACGTTGCCAAAGTGGTCTATGTGCAGCACGGTGCCTCGAATGCGCGAGCGCGTGGTGACCGGGCGCAGCCCGATGCGCTCGACCAAGGAGCCTGCCGGCGTACCCAGTGCAGCTAAAGGCAGGCCTTCTCCTATGTGCTTTACCGCCTGGGCGAAGGCCTCAATGACCGGAAAAGAACACGGCGTCGGCACGGGAAGCGCCCTTGCCTCCAAAGGCGGCTCAAACATTAGGGTCAGGACGCCGTTGTCCGGAGCGGCGAAGTAGTGCTCGTGTGCCTGAACGACGACGAAGCGAAAGTCCGGAGCATAAGCGCAATGAACGCCGATGAGGTGAAGGCTTCCTTGTGGAAAAAAAGGATAGGCGTTCTGGACCACCAGTGCCGCTTGTACGATGTCAAAGGGCTTTACGGCGTGCGAAAGGTCTACCAACTTTGCCCGAGGGCAAGCCTTTAGGAGTGCCCCCCTCAGAGCGCCTGCGTAGTAATCCTGAAGGCCAAAATCCGTGGTTAACGAGACAACAGGGTGTGCATTCATGGAACTTTTCCTCAGCAGGAGGCGTTCAACGAGCCTTGTTTTGCCCTACATTTGTGGGCGAAAAAGATGCCGCAAAAGTAGGTACAAAGCATGGAGGTGTATCACAGCCCTGAGCCAATTATAAATCTCAGATAAAAACCTCCCGCTGCTAAAAATTTTAATGAGGAAGAACTTGAGCGAAATCATTTTGACCATTGAGGGCGTTGACCTTTTGGAGCTGTACGGCGAAAACAACATCAAACTCAACTTGCTGCGAAAAGCCTTTCCGGAGCTGACCATCACCTCTCGAGGCAATAGCCTCAAGATCGCTGGGGAGAAGCGGCATACTCAGTCGGCGAAGGCCAAAGTCGAACTCATGGTTCGCTACTTGCGCGAACACCGCGAGCTGCCTACCCAGGCTGTGGAAGACTTGCTGGGCGGAGAGAATCCCTTTGAGGTGCGCCTGCCGGAAAACGGCGACTCCGCCAACGTTATCCTCTTTGGGCGCGATGGGCGGCCGATAAAAGCCAAAACCCGCAACCAAAAGCGGTTGGTAGAGGTATGCGAAAACAACGACATCGTCTTCGCCATAGGCCCGGCCGGTACGGGCAAGACATACACGGCCGTGGCTATTGCCGTGCGCGCCTTGAAAAACCGACTGGTCAAAAAAATCGTGCTTACCCGCCCGGCAGTAGAAGCCGGCGAAAGCCTGGGCTTTTTGCCCGGCGATTTGAAAGAAAAGGTAGACCCCTACCTCCGCCCCTTGTACGACGCCTTGGACGATATGTTGCCCATGGATAAGCTTCAGTTCTTCATGGACAACCGCATCATCGAGATCGCTCCACTGGCTTTCATGCGCGGGCGCACGCTGGACAACGCCTATATTATATTGGACGAGGCCCAAAACGCCACCCCGTTGCAACTAAAGATGTTTCTCACCCGCCTGGGCCCTAGCGCTAAGTGCATCATTACCGGTGACCTGAGCCAAATAGACTTGCCCGGCCACCAGAAGTCGGGTCTTCAGCAGGCCATGGATATTTTGGAGGGTGTCGGCGGTATTGCTATCTTGAGCCTAACGGCCGAGGATGTCGTGCGCCATCGCCTGGTGAAGGAAATCATCAAGGCCTACGACAAGTTGGAAGCCGAAGAGCGCCTAAAAAAGGAGCAGAGTCGTCGAAGAAGAGAACCGTCCTCAGAAAGCGACCCGCCGGCCGCACCGCAGAAGGACGCCTCCCAGGCCACCTACGAGATAGAGTAGAGTAGTCTGTCCGTGCAACTTTGCGCTGGTCAAAATGTTAAGAGCATCTTCCCTTAACGATGTCTGCACACATGTCGCCTCGTTCCGTTTTTTCTGACCGGCGCCCCATCCTGGTAGCAGGCCCCTGCTCTGCCGAGACCGAAGAGCAAGTGCTCGCCGTGGCCCATGCGCTGCGCGTAGAAAATATTGCCCTCTTTCGCGCAGGTGTCTGGAAGCCGCGCACGCGACCGGGGGATTTTGAAGGCGTGGGAAAGTCTGCCCTTCGATGGCTGCAACGGGTAAAAGAGGAAACGGGCTTGTCTGTCATCACCGAGGTCGCCAATGCCCGGCACGTAGACGAATGCCTACGGCACGGCATCGATGCCCTCTGGATAGGAGCGCGCACCACGGCTAACCCTTTCTCCGTACAGGAAATCGCCGACGCTCTCCGAGGAGTGGACATTCCCGTGCTGGTCAAAAACCCTATCAATCCCGACCTGAAGTTGTGGATAGGTGCTTTTGAACGCCTCTATCACGCCGGTGTGCATCGCCTGGCCGCCGTGCACCGCGGTTTCTCTAGCTACGGCGATGCTTATTACCGCAACGCTCCTCGCTGGCAAATTGCCATCGACCTTATGCAAACCTTGCCCGGTGTGGAGGTTCTCTGCGACATCAGCCATATCTGTGGGCGGCGCGAGATCTTGGCAGAAACTGCCCAAAAAGCCTTTGACCTCAACTACGACGGCCTCATGGTAGAGGTGCATCCCGCACCTGACGAAGCCAAGAGCGACGCCGCCCAGCAGATTACCCCGGAGCAGTTTCGACGGCTAACGGCATCCTTGGTACGCCGAGCGCTCACGGCTGACGATCCCGACTTCTTGGCCTCTTTGGAAAATTGTCGCCGGGCCATTGACGAGATCGATGAAGAGATTATTGCCCTCATCGCCCGCCGCATGCAACTGGTCCGCGATATTGGGCTGATTAAAAAAGAAAAAAACGTTGCCGTCCTCCAACCGGAACGCTTCCGCGCCCTGCGCGAAGCCCTGCTGCTGCGCGGTCAAAAAAACGAACTCAGCCAGGAGTTCATTGACCTGCTCCTGGAGGCCATTCATCAAGAGAGCATTAGCCAGCAAGAACGCGTGATGAACCGACAAAACATCCAGACGCAGGTCTTGCCTGAGAGATAGGCGGCGGCGCGACCGCTTTCACCTTACAAAGGGTCTGTACAAAGACGCTCGCCCTTCCCTGTTGGACCGAAAGTCTGAGCGCGCCGTATTTGCTCTCCCACCTGGTTGTGGAGGGTGTGCAGTGTTTTTCTCCTTTATCGATAAAGGGCCGGGGAGCATGCGCTAACTGTCGCGGAGGCAAGCGGGCATCTCTTTGTCGTGGAGTTGCTCATTTGAACCACTTTTGGGCATTAGGGCGGCGGTGCGGGCAGCCCGGCCAGCAACAAGGGCGCCGTTTGCCGGCCGGTAGCTCGGTGCACAGGCGCGTCAAGTGTTCCTGTCGTGCCTCTGCTTTCTTCACCGTGGTTACCCAACAAATCCAAGAGGCGCGAGGGCGTTCCACTTGTCGAGCACCTCTGGATGAGCAAGGAGCACCTCTCTGAGCGCTTCGGGCACCTCGTGCACAACGCCCTCGGCAACAGTTTTTTTCATTTCGCGAAAACTTGTGTATGCAGCCGGAATATCGCCGGGCATGCCTCCGGAGTTCCACCTTACGTCTTTTGCCGGCTTATTTTCTCGCAAAGAACGCCAGAATGCAACAAAGCAGCCCCTTTCTCGCACCTGCCATCGCCGAAGAAGGCGCTCTTGTCGCTGCCCTTCCGTTTGCGGCACGGTTTATTTTTTACGCCGAAATAACGTTTGCTTTTAAGGGCGATGAAAGTTGTCCTTCAAGAGCACGTTTTGCCTGTACTCGTATTTTCCGCCGATACATTCGCTCTCGCGTAAAAAATCGCCGGGAAAAGCATTTGCCCTTCCCGGCGAGCGAATGGCGTGTTCGTGTAGGAGCGTTTATCGCACGACGATTAATCTGCGCATACCTGTTCCTTCGGCGGAACGCAATTGTAGCCAGTAGAGGCCTTCGGGCAGCTGGGAGGCCTCGATGTGCCACGCGTATTGCTGGCGCGTGAGCCGGACGGACAGCGGCCGGCCGGTGGCGTCGAGCAAGGTGACTTCCAGGTCGGCAGGTGCGCTTGAAGGCAGGAGCAGTGTAGCTATGCCACCGGTAGGATTAGGCAGTAGCAGGAGCTCCTGTAGCCAGGCAGGCTGGCGGGTGCTGACCACATCGTCTACGGCGATGTCTCTGATGACAAGGACACAGCCGGCAGCGTCTCGGATGACTACGGTGTATCGGCCGGCAGGGATGTTAGACAAGTCTTCGCTTGTGCTAATGACGACGCCTTGGGCGTTGGTCCAGGTGAATTGATAGGGCGGAATGCCTCCGGCCGGTGAGATGTCGATGGCCCCGATGCTCTGAGTGTTGATGTCGTTCGTAACCACGGGGTCGCCCACTTGGATCGGCAGCGTCACGGTCACGGCAAACGAGCAGCGGCCGACGTTACCGGCGGCATCGGTGTAGGAGTAGGTTTGCGTCGTCGTACCGATGGGGAAGGCAGAGCCGGAAGGTAGTCCTTCCTCCAAACTCCACTCGCCACCACCCGCAAGTAGGCAGTTGTCTTGCGCAATGGGAGCCTCATAGTTGACGGTGTTTTCGTACCAGCAAGCGGTCAAGTCGGTGGGACAGGTAACGGTAGGAGCGAGATTATCAACGACGATGACGGCCACGTCCAATACTGCCGTGTTTCCGGAGTTGTCGATGGCCGACAGCGTGACTTGTTGTGGCCCTTGCTGAGAGCAGTCGAAATACTCGGGCGATATGCTCACGGACAGCACCGCGCAATTGTCGATAACCGTCGTTTGCAGGGCCGCCAGGCTAACCTCGGCGAGGCCGCCGGCGCCGATGGAAAGCACGGTATTCTGCACGGCAATGGTGGGTGCTTCTGTGTCGGTGCTCTGCACCGTGTAGGTGGCTGTCGCGATGCAGTTGTTCGCGTCGGTCACCGATAGCGCATATTCACCGGGCAGGGCTTGCTCAAGTGTACCGGTGCTGTGACCATTGCTCCATAAGTACGCATAAGGAGCGGTGCCGCCCAGTACGGTTACCTCGATACTGCCGGAGGGTTCATCGGCACATACGGGGTGCGTTACGGCGGCAGTCATCGTCAGCGGCTCGGGTTGGTCAATGGCGCCTTCTATTACGACTTCGCAGCCTTTGCCGTCGATGACGGAGGCCGTGTAAGTACCCGGAGCGAGATTTTGAATAACAGCCGTCGTAGCACCTGTGCTCCACAAATAGGTATAGGGCTCGAAGCCACCTGTTAGGCTGACGCCGAGGGAACCGTCGTTTTGCCCAAAGCAGCGCACGTCAGATGGGACAGGCTGACCGGAAAGGGCACAGGAAAAACTGGTGACAATGGCCGAGCCAATAGCCACACAGTTGTTTTCATCAACGACGGTGACGGTGTAAGTACCGGGCTCTAGGTCGCTTATTGTCGGGGTGGTTCTGCCGTTGCTCCACAGATAGGTATAGGTGCCGGTTCCGCCGGAGGGCGTGGCCGTAGCCGTGCCGTCGTTTGCCGCTACGGCAGTTTCGCCGGTGGCAGAGACGTCTACTGCAAGGCGCGTCGGTTGGTCGATGGTCAGGGTGATGACCTCGGCGCAGTTGGCGTTGTCTGCAATTTCTACGGTATAGACGCCAGGAGCGAGCCCTGTCACTGCGGCAGTATTTTGCCCGCTGCTCCAGGTGTAGCTAATCGGCTCATTAGCGCTGCTGGCAAAGACAGTTGCCGAGCCGTCGTCGGCGCCGAAGCAGGTAACGTCTGTGTGGGTTGCGTTGGCTTGGAGCGTGCAATTGAAGGCATTCACTACCACCGACTCTACAGCGGTACAGCCGTTTTCATCGCTAACGGTTACCGTATATCTGCCGGGCGCAAGGTTGGTGATGGTTGGGGTAGTCTCGCCGTTGCTCCACGCGTAAGTATAAGTGCCGGTTCCGCCGGAGGGCGTGGCCGTAGCCGTGCCGTCGTTGACGTTTGCCGCTGTCTGTTGCGTGGCGGATGCGCCGGCCCTTACAATTTCGGGTTGACCGATAGTAACCGTTGCCGTGGCGCTGCAGCCCTCGCCGTCGGTGACGGTTACGGTGTGCACGCCGGCCGTGAGTTGTTCGGAAGTGCTAGTTTCATCGCCGTTGCTCCACAAGAAGGTAAATTGCCCGTTGCCCCCCTCAGCAGTCACGGCTGCTGCTCCGTCGCTGCCTCCATAGCACGAGACCGCCTGGACTTCAACTGCCGTCGCGCTCACCGGGTCGCGTTCAACGACCACCGTGCTTGCGGCCGCCGTACACCCACTGGCGTTGTTGCTGACCATCAAGGTATAGGTGCCCGGAGCATCTACCGTCGGTTGTAGGGTGGTGTCGCCCGAGACGATGTGGCCGTCTGAGGTAGTCCACAGGTAGCCGATGTGCTCGCCTTGCGCCGACGCTGTGGCGTTCAACGTTACTTGAGCAGCATTGCAATGGAGCGAGCCGGGCGGAGCAATACTTACCGCCGGCGGCAATGTGTCGTAGGGCACTACTGCCATGGCCGTCGAGGTGCAGCCGTTTAGGGTATCCGTGACGAGCAAAGCGTAAGTACCGCCCAACGCTACGGCGGGGTTGGGCTCGGAGCTTTCAAAGCCTTCCGGCCCTGTCCAGGCGAACACCGCATGAGTAGAGGAGGTTTGAGCCGTCAGCGTTACCGTATCCACTGCGCAGGTAAGAGGCGCACCCGTAGCCTCGGCTCCGGGAGGTATGGTGTCTACGGCGACTAAGGTGGTATCCCATCTAAAGCACCCGGTCGCGGAGTCGAGCACCATTAAAATATAAGCGCCGCTTACAGACACTTCAGGGCTCTGCTCGGATGATTGGAAGCCCTCAGGGCCCGTCCAGGAGAAAGCGGGCGTTCGAGCTCCGGTGGTAGTGTTGAGGACGACAGAGGAATTTGCGCAGGTAATCGGGCCGTGCTCGATGGCAACCGCCGGCGGCAAGTTGTCGGGCGCCACGTAGACGGTATCCCTTTTGGTGCATCCATTGATAAGGTTAGTTACGCGCAAGATATAATAGCCTCCCGAGTCCACTACCGGCGTGAGCGTGCTGTCGCCCGACACGATGTGGCCACCTTGAGTGGCTATCCATTTATACCTGAAGTTGGAACCGGAAGAAGCCGTCCCTTGTAGTTGGATCTGCGGCACCAGGCAGGTGACACTGGTGTCGGCGCCGGCGTTAGCATCCGGTGAGGTAGTGTTGGCCGTTACCACGGTGGTGGCGAAGCCGCGGCAGTTGGTCACTTCTTCGGTCACCTGCAGCAAGTAAACACCGGCGGCGTTGACCGTCGGGGTCGGCGTGTTCGCTCCTGAGACGATATTCCCTCCGCCGGAGGCCGTCCAACTGTAGGAGTAAGAGTTGCTGTACCCTCCCGAGGCGGAGCCTTGCAACTGTATGGTCGGGTTGTAGCAGGTGATAACGTCAGGAGGAGCAATGGCGGCTACAGGGTTGGTTGGGGCCGGCATCACTTGGGTAACCGTTTTGGTACATCCCCTCTGATCGGTGACCGTACACGTGTAAGTGCCGGCAGTCAGCCCTTGTACCTTCGTGCCGGTTTGGCCGTTGCTCCAATTGTAGACATGGTTATCCCACCCGCCCGAGGAGGCGACCTCAATGCTGCCGAAGACGCCGTTACAACCTACCGGGGATACTTGAGTAACCTCCAATTCCAAGGGCGAAGATGGTTGCTCCACTACAATAGGGCCCGTAGTGCCCGTCCAACCTTGAGCGTTGGTCACGGTGCACTCGTAAACACCGGCCGGTATGTTGTTTAGGTTTTGAGTATTGGCGCCGTTTGACCACTGATAAGTGTAGGGCGGATTGCCACCGGAAGCCGTAATAGAGATCGAACCCGTGTTGGTGCCGTAACACCTCACGTGTTGGACATTGGTGACGTTGACGTTTACCACTAAAGGCGGGCAATAAGTGCTGCGCGCTGCCCACAGCCCGGAAGCGCTTTGTTGCCCGACTTCATATACTTTTTTGTCGGCCGGGCACACCATGTAAATAGTGGGGTAGTACGCTACCTGATAGAGCGCGCGCACGCCGCAGTCATCCGCAATAGGGTATGGCGTGCCGGCCGCCCAGTTTCCTTGCGTGCTGGCGTTGCAAGCCGGCGGATTATTGATGCAGGCCACGTTGGTATTGCAGTCGCCCTCAATCATGAGGACGAAAGCCTCATTGGTGCCGGGCGGACCGTACTGGTTCCATAGATCTTTCAGAGCATTGGAGTTGTGGTAATTCCAGCAAGGACCGCACCAGGTAGCAAAAAAGTCGAGGTAAACAGTCTTCCCCTGGTTGAGCAGATTGTATAAGTTGTGCGCGTTGCCGTTGATGTCCACTACTGTGAAGTTGGGAGCCGTGCTCCCGTTGGGCAATTGGCCCCACGCCGATAGTGCGGTCAAAAGCGCACCTATTTGCAATAAGAGTAGTCGTTGTCTCATAAGCGGGTAGTGAATTTAAAAGTTTACCTTGAAATAAGGCGGGAAATATACAAGTAAACGCGCTTTCTCTTGTCAATTTTCAAAAGTTATCCGGTTTTATTTTCTCAAAAGGCGGCCAAAGCATGAGGATATATGCCTTTTGAGGCGGAGGGCTTAGGTAGGCTCTGGGTATCCTACGCCGTTTTTGTGGCGAGGTGAGGAGTCATCGAGAACGCCCGCTTCTACCGTTCACCTTAAAAAGGCGAGTACAGGCAGAGCGCTACCGACCGGACAACCGATAGGCATACACCTCTGTGTCGTATCCGACGGCTATCCAGGGTTCTTGAGGGTTTGCTGCCGACAAGGCGAAAGGCGTGGTGCCGCCTAAGGGAAAGCCGTCGAGCAGATGGCCATTTTGGTCAAAAAGGAAAATGAGTCGTTGGGCAAGGGATAAGGTGCCCATGCCTATTTCATCCACAACCCATAGCGTGTCGGCCGGCGCAGTAAGATTCAAGTGGTGAAGGAGTTTAGGTTTTGGGTGAGAAAAGACAAATACGTTTAGACGGGGCCCCTGGGCGATGGCTATATACGGGCGATGCTCGGACGCCGGAGAGGATAGGGCGATGCCGCTATGAGGCTGCTGAGTACTCCAACCCAAAGGGTACCGGTTAAATTGGCCGGTTAACGAGCAACTTATCACCTCCCCGTTGTCGTTGATGCACAAGATGTAAGGGGTCCCGTTCATCTCCACGTACTGAGGAGGGTTTACCTTAAAAGAGCCGGGTAGTTGCAAGGGGGCAAAGTGGTCGTTGCCCAGGCGATCTACACAGGTGAGGCGACCTTGGGTATCCAGGGCAATGAAGTAGTCGCGGTCCGACCAGGTGAAGTGCAGCACGGGGTGCGTTATGATACCGGAGCCGCCTTTGGGATTCCATCCCGGCAAAGGGCGCCCGTAAGCATCGAAGCCGTACAAATTTCCGTTTGCGCAGGCTACGAACAACCCATATCGGCGGGCGCTGGAAAGAGGGACGGCGAGCAAGCCGTTCGTTGCCGGTGACTGCAGGCGCAGCGGAAAGCCCAGCACTTCTCTGCCGTTATCGTCGAGCACCCACAGCGCCTCTGCCGTATTGAAGGCGTAATAGCGCTGGCCGGGGGAGAGCTCGTCGAGTACGCCGATGCGCGACCGCAGAGGCAACCGGACGTTCTTGCTCCAACGCAGGCGCCCACCGGGTTCTATACAGTGCAGCCGTCCTTGTGCATCTTGAACCAGCACCAGCGGGATGCCATCTTCCGTCGCGGGCTCGATTATCTGCGGAGACCCTATCACTTTTGCCGGCAGCGAAGCCTTCCACATCAAACTGCTGGCATACCCTGCCGTGCCGGGGGGGTGGTGCAGCAGTATTCCCTGCCAGAGTCGTTTGCCCTTAGGCTTTAAGTCAAGGCCAATCCATCCCAGCGCGCTCAACGGACGCAGCTCATGGCTTATGCTGCCGTATGCACCGGGCGTCAGCGCTTTGTGCAACAGCAGGGGCCAGTGGCGGGTGTTTGCCCAAAGCGCCCATCGGCCCATCTCCCCCTGTCGCGCCGAGAGCGATAGGTAACCGAGGTCGTTGGCGATGGTCTGGCTGACGATGTACTTATCCAACCACACCTCAAGAGCCGCTGCAGACGGAGCAAAGACGACATACCCTTCGATAAACGTGCAAGCCGGGTTGGCAAAGAGAGGCTCCGTTCCCGCAAAGAGCAGCGGCCTGAGCAGGGAGGGATCGAGGAACTGTCGAATTTCAAAAGCGTGGTATCGGTAGCGGCGGAGGAAGCCGCTGCGCGCTCCGTAAGCATCCAAAGACCGGCGTGCCCGGCTTTCGTCTGTCGTAGCGCACACCCAGGCGCATTCAAGCCCTGTGCCGCCAGCTTGAGGCTCCAGCCATACTAAGGCTGCCTCGCGGCCGCACCACGGCAACACATAGCGCTTGAAGTCTTCGGCCGCTCCATCGAGCTGCAGGAAGGCGCTTAAGGCCTCGCCGGGCTGAGCACCGGTAAGCCAATTGCACAGCACGGCATGGTCGGGAAGCACAGCAGCCAGAGGTTTCCAGCCCAGCGCCGGGCCGGGCTCGGCCGCCCGCACCGTACGCACCACCACTTCGCTGCTGTCGGAGTGCAACCCTATCACTATCGCCTCCGCCTTTGCCGACAGGGCTTCCGCTAACCCAAGCCAGCCCGTCTTTAACGCCAAAGGTGCACGCGCTGCCAGAACGCTCGGGCGAACCACCGACACCAGCGGCGCCTCTACCCGGACTAAATGCTCTACCCACCAATCGTCGCGCCGATCCAATGCCGAAAGAGCCTCTTCTACCAAATAGGAAAAGCGCGATACCAAGAGCACATTGCGCCGAACGGTTGCTACCCATCGCGCCGAGCCGCGATACTCGTACACGGCATGCCCTCGGAAGCGATACTCCGACCAGCGCTCGGGCTCTGCCAGCAGACGCCGTGCCTCCGCCGCTTGGCCGACATCTAAGGCCAATAGCGGGCGCAGGCTGTCGTTCGGATGTAGGCTAAAGGCCGCTACGTGGGCCCTGTCTGACCAACCGTACGCCGCCTCCGGCGTCAGCAAAGCAGCAGCACTTCGCACCTCCTCCCGATAGCGCTCCGGCAAACGCACAGAGGAGAGCAAAGCGTTGTTCCTCCGGGCGAAAAGAACTTCTGCTTCCCGCATACCTCGAGGAGCCCACAGGACTACCGCCGCCTGAGACGACACCGCATGCGCCGGGGAATACGGCCGTCTTACCCAAAGGAGAAAAAGCGCCGATCCCACCACAAGGGCCAACGCGCCAGAGAATAGCCATCGGCGCTTTGACACAGAGCCAACGGGGGGAAATAAACGCGTCATCGGGATTTTTTTAAACAAAAGTAAGTATTAGGTAAACCGTCGGCATATCGCCCTGGCCGGGTTTCCGCCCAACGCATGAGGAAGCGACATTGCGCTTTATTCTTTCGCAAAGAACGATAAGACGTCGCGATGAGGGCAGAATACTTATCGCCGCGGCGTCGGCTAAGCCTCTCGCTGCTCTTCGCGTAAAATCATCTCCGAATCTTCAACCAGAAAGCAAATAACGCTCATCTCTCTAACGGTCAGGTCTCTATCCCTAAGTGCTGCTGCGCTGCTTCCCGTCTGTCCGGGCGGAGTCTGCTCTTAGGGAAATTACGGTAGGATATCCGAGTTTTTGCCCTGTTTTTTACAAAAAGCCGTTATTGCCCGCAACGCCTCACGCGCCTAACCTGTTTAGAGCGCCTGCTCTGTGGCTTTACAGGGCACGACAACGATACTTTTGTCACCATGAAAATAGCATTGGCACAGCTGAACTACCACATCGGAAACTTTGAGGGCAACCTGCAAAAGATGCTGCAGGCGGTGGAAACGGCCCGCAAGGCCGGTGCAGACCTGATTTGCTTCGGCGAGCTGTCGGTGTGCGGCTATCCACCGCGCGATTTTCTGGAGTTCGACGACTTTATCCGGCGCAGCCAGGCTTCGGTGCGGTCGCTATTGGCGGTTAGCGACGGCATTGGCATCGTCGTGGGCGCGCCTACGCGAAACCCTGTTCTGGAGGGCAAAGACCTCTATAACTCGGCGTATTTTCTGTACGAAGGCGAAGTAATAGGGCTACAACACAAGGCTCTGCTGCCTACCTACGACGTGTTCGACGAATATCGCTACTTCGAGCCGGCCCGGGAGTTCCATCCGGTGGTGTTCAAAGGGTATAGAATCGGGCTGACGATCTGCGAGGACATTTGGAATGTGGGCAACGACAATCCTCTATACACTATCTGTCCGTTAGATGAGATGCGCCCCTATGGCTTCGATTTTGTGCTCAATCTGTCGGCTTCCCCTTTTCACTACGACCAAGCGCGCGAGCGGTTGCACGTCGTGAGGGCTAATGTGGAGCGCTACGGCGTGCCGCTGTTTTACGTCAATCACGTAGGCGCTCAGACCGACCTTATCTTCGACGGCGGCAGCTTGGTGATGTCTCCCGACGGAAAAGTATTCGATGAAATGCCCTATTTTGACGAATGCCTGCAGGTATACGACCTGGAGGAGGTACTCCGCGGCGGCCGACAGCACGAGCAAAGCAAAGACAAGATTCCGCTCATACACGACGCTTTAATCTTGGGCATTCGCGATTACTTCGGCAAGTTGGGCTTTCAAAAGGCGATCTTGGGCCTTTCGGGCGGCATCGACTCGGCGGTCACATGTGCCTTAGCCGTTGAAGCTTTGGGCGCGGAAAATGTGCGCGGGCTGCTCATGCCCGGCCCGTTCAGCAGTGAAGGTTCGCTGACGGATGCGCGCCAACTGGCTGAAAATACCGGCATTTGCTACGACATAGTGCCTATTCAGGACATCTACGAGGCCTTCATGAGGAGCCTCAAAGGGCTGTTCGACGGCCGCCCCTTCGATGTTGCCGAGGAAAACCTTCAGGCGCGCATCCGCGGCACCTTGCTTATGGGCGTCAGCAACAAATTCGGCTATATTTTGCTCAATACCAGCAACAAGAGCGAACTGGCCGTGGGCTATGGCACCCTATACGGCGATATGTGCGGCGGCCTTTCCGTACTGGGCGATGTATATAAGACTGAGGTGTACGCCTTGGCACGTTATCTTAATAGCCGGCCCATAGGCCGGCACGAAAAAACCGGAGTCATTCCCGAAAGCAGCCTCCACAAGCCGCCCAGTGCAGAGCTGCGCCCCAACCAACGGGATACGGACAGCTTGCCCAACTACGAGGTGTTGGACCGAGTCCTCTTTCAGTACATAGAAAGGCGACGCGGGCCGCGCGAGCTGGTGCAGATGGGTTTTGATGAGGCGCTCGTGGCGCAGGTGCTGCGCTTGGTGAACGTCAACGAATTCAAACGCGAGCAGGCGGCGCCCGTGTTGCGCGTCAGCCCAAAGAGCTTCGGCATGGGGCGTCGGATGCCTATCGTGGGCAAATATTTGTCGTAAAGCCGCCATTTTAAAACATTTTCTTTTATTTTTGCCGGGTCATGCTCGATACCGCTATCGAATACCTAAGAGGCGTCGGCCCGCAGCGAGCAGAAGTGCTCCGGCGCGAGCTGGGTATTTACACGTATCGGGACCTGCTGCAGCATCTTCCTTTTCGATATATCGACCGCACGCGTTTCCACTGCGTTCGCGACCTGCAGCAGGAGGGTGAGGCTTATCAACTAAAAGGCGTCTTACGGCGACTGGAGACGGTGGGAGAAGGGCGCAATAAGCGCTTGGTAGGTACCCTTCGCGACGATACCGGCGCGGTCGAGCTGGTGTGGTTCCAGGGCATTCACTGGCTGGAGCGCAGCCTAAAAGTTGGATGCTCGTACGTGGTGTATGGGCGGGCATCGCTCTTCAACGGGCGTTTCAACATTCCACACCCGGAGATGGAGGAGCTGTCTTCGGAAAATGTCTCCGCGGCACAAACCCTCGATCCGGTGTATTCCTCGACGGATAAGCTGAGTCAGAAGGGCTTGGATGCGCGCGGCCTGCGCAAGTTGATGCGAGCGCTATTGGATCAACTGAAGCCTGCTGACCTTCCGGAAAACCTGCCGGACAACCTGTTGCAAGCTTATCGCCTCATGCCACGCTGGGAAGCTTTTAACAAGATTCATTTTCCGGGAAATTTTGCTGAGTTAGAGGCCGCGCGCCGGCGTTTGAAGTTTGAAGAGCTCTTCTTCTTGCAGTTGCGCCTTTTGCAAATTCGGCTGCAGCGCAAGGCGAGCGCCAAGGGCTTTGTGTTTGAGAAAGTGGGCGAGTATTTTCACCGCTTCTATGCCGAGCGCTTGCCCTTTGAGCTCACCCAGGCGCAAAAGCGCGTCGTGCGCGAGATACGGGCCGATTTAAAGGCGGGCTATCAGATGAACCGGCTCGTACAAGGAGATGTGGGCTCCGGTAAGACGGTAGTGGCATTGCTGGCCATGCTTATTGCAGCCGATAACGGTTACCAGTCGTGTCTAATGGCGCCCACGGAGATTTTGGCCCAGCAGCACTACGCCGGCATTTCGGAGCTCGTAGGTGACTTAGGTGTGCGAGTAGGCTTTTTAAGCGGTGCCGTCAAGGGCAAGGCGCGCCAAGCCCTTTTAGAAGCGCTGGCCGCCGGAGAGATGCACATTGTGGTCGGTACTCATGCGCTCATCGAAGAAGAAGTGCAATTTGGCCGTTTAGGCCTGGTTATCATCGACGAGCAGCATCGTTTTGGCGTGGAACAACGCGCCGCCCTTTGGCGCAAGAGCGCCGGCTTGCCCCCACACGTACTGGTCATGACGGCCACGCCCATTCCGCGCACGTTGGCCATGACGCTTTACGGAGATTTGGATACCTCCCTTATCGACGAGTTGCCGCCGGGCCGCTTGCCGGTCAAGACGGTGCATTTTACCGAGCAACACCGCCTGCGCGTACAAGGGTTCATGCGCGAGCAGATAGCCCAAGGGCGCCAAGTGTACGTAGTCTACCCGATGATCGAGGAAACGGAAAAGGCCGACTTGCTCAACCTCATGAGCGGCTACGAAGCCCTGAGCCGCGACTTTCCACCGCCTCAGTACCAAATCAGCATCGTGCACGGCAAAATGAAGCCTGCCGACAAAGACTTCGAAATGCAGCGCTTTGTCAGGGGAGAAACGCAAATTATGGTGGCCACCACGGTCATAGAGGTGGGTGTCAATGTGCCGAATGCGACGGTCATGGTCATCGAAAATGCCGAGCGCTTCGGCCTAAGTCAGCTGCACCAGTTGCGCGGTCGAGTAGGGCGGGGGAGCGACCAGGCTTACTGCATCTTGATGACTTCGCCCAAGCTTAGCGCCGATGCTCGCGAGCGTTTGCAAACCTTAGTGCAGACCAATGACGGCTTTGCCATCGCCGAGGCAGACCTGCGCCTGCGCGGGCCGGGAAACATCGAAGGCACGCAGCAAAGCGGTATGGTGCGCCTGCTGATTGCCGACCTGGCTCAAGACGGCCCTATCCTCTCCGCCGCGCGCGACATCGCCCGGCGCATCTTGGAAAGCGACCCCGACCTTCGTGCTCCGGAGCATCAGCGCCTTCGCCAACATCTGGACGCGCTGAGCCGGCAAAATCGCCAATGGAGCCGAATCTCCTAAACGCGCCTCCTCATTGCCGAGGTACACAGATGAACTCCGATTTGCGGACGTACATGCGCTGCTCTATATCGTACAGCCAGCGTTGCCCGTAACCCACCCTGAGGCCCTCCTTGCGCCATTGCTCCGCCTCCGGACAGGCAGGCTTTTCCGATATCTCTTTCTCTTCTACGGGTCCGTAAAACCATAGGGCCCCCCTCTGCGACACCACAGGAGCCTCTTTGGGTAGGTATTCGGTTTGAAAAACCTGATATAGTCTTCCGTTTTCTATCTTGTAAACATTTAACTTACGCACGTCGGGCCCTGTTCCAAGGTCTACGAAAAAATGATTTTTCCATTTACCTTGAAAATAACCGCCTTCATCGAAAGGCGGAAACGTTAATCGCGGCCCTGTGGAGTCTACAAAAACGGTTATTTGCTGGCCGGGTTGACTCGGATTATCGGTAACCTGCACCCGATAGCCGGCGTACACCATTTCAAAAGCACCGGCAGAGTCGGCCTTGTACAGGCCTTTGTCGCAACCCTCAAAACCAAACACCGAGTCAGCCCGCTCGTAAGGATAATTCACTTCCACAGCCGAGGCTCCCTTAGAATTGTCACTTGTCCCGGTGTTCGACTGACACATCCAAAGGAACAGGGCGACTCCTGCTGCGCCGAGCAAGGCGAGTTTCTTCACGCCATTTCGTGTGTTTTGCATACCCATTTCTTCTTTTTTATCGGTTAAAACAGGCGCAAAAGTCGGCAAGATAGGCCAATTAACCCCCTGCAACGTAACAACCGGATGAACCCCGTAGCGGCCTTCTACGGAATGCCGCCGCTTATCGGCCCTATGGAGGTGCGATTAATGGCTGCAGCCATCAGTTCTGGAAAGTGCTGAGGGCTGCAGGCGAATACCGGAATGTCCATGGCAGCCAAGGCCGCGGCATTCTGGCGGTCATAAGCCGGCGCTCCTTCATCGCTCAAGGCCAATAAGACGATGAGCAAAACTCCACATTGACGCAGGTGATGCGCCACTTTCAGCATCTCGGCGCTACTGCCGCCTTCGTGCAAATCGCTGATGAGCACGACAATCGTATTTTCAGGGTCTACTATTAATCTTTGGGCGTAGCCCAAGGCTTTGGTCAAGTCCGTGCCTCCACCCAGCTGCGCACCGAAAAGTATTTCTACCGGGTCATGCAGAAAGGCGGACAAGTCGGCAATCTCGGTATCGAAGGCGAACAGTTGGGTTTTAAGGCTGGGCACCGATGCCATGACGGCGCCGAATACGGCGGCATACACGAATGAATCCGTCATGGAGCCGCTCTGGTCTACGGCCAGCACGACGTGTCGAAGGGCTTTGCTCCGGCGCAGGTATCCGTAGCGCCGCTCCGGGATGACGGCCCTGAGTGTCGGTTGGTAATGGCGAAGGTTCCGATAAACGGTGCGATGCCAGTCTATGTCCCGCGCCCGCGGGCGCCGAGTGCGGTGATGGCTGCGGTGTGCAGCCCGTACTACGGCTTCGCGCAGCGGTCGGCTCAGGCGTTGTTCCAACTCTCGGGTGATGTGCCGCACCACCTGACGAGCGGTATGCCGTGTTTGCTCCGGCATGACCTGGTGCAAGGATATCAGCGTGGCTGCCAAATGGACATTCGGCTCCAGCGACATCAGCAGTTCCGGCTCCGAAAGCATCTGCGCCAAACCCAAGCGCTCCAGAGCGTCGCGTTGCAACAGTTGAACGACGGGAGCGGGAAAATAGCGCCGAATATCGCCCAGCCAGCGGTGAACATGCAGTGAGGACTTGCTTAAGTCGCCACGGCGTTCTGCGCCGTAGAGAGCCTCTAGCGCACTGTCCATGGCCTTTTGGCGAGGTCCGAGCGATACCTCGCCCTTATCCTCGACTTCAGCGCCTAAGATCAAGCGCCAGCGTTCCAAAGAGGTCGGTGTTGCGTACGCCATTAGGTCTCAAAGATAAGGCGCTTTGAGAGGTCTAGGCGTTTTGCCTGCTCCTCTTTAAGGGTCGAAGCGGCTTTTGGGGCTCTTTCGAAGCAGAGGAGAGTTGCCGATTGAACAGAAGGTATGGCCGGCCTGTTCGAGGAAGCGGACGAAATGCTAAAAGATGCGAAAAGTGTTAAAAAATATAATTTGACCGTCGTGCGCATACTATTTGCACCGGCTTGCTTGTTTTAGATGCGGTTTTCAGGCAATTGCATTTTTTCACTTTTGAATTCCCCGTGTCTATGATCAACCGTTACGTAGAGGATGATTTGGTGCGCTTCGTCTATCGAGAGATGTCGGCAGAAGAGATGGCCGAAGTGAAGCAGCTGCTGGCAAAGGACTCGGCTTTCCGAAGGGAATTTCACCGGCTACAGCAAGCCAAGCAAATGCTCCCTAAGGTTCAGTTCCTGCCCGCTCCAGATGTCGTTCGACGCATCTTGCAATACAGCACAAAAACGGCTCTGAAGGCCTCCGTTTGACCGCGTTAAGGCTCTCTGAACCATGAAGGCAGCCCTCTTCTCCGGTAATACGGGGTGAGGGTTTTTTGTATGTGGAAAGCCGAGCGGCCGTCTTGACCTATTTTTGCGGGCTCACTAAGACGGATATGCCGCGCAAGTTTTCCGGTTATTTGCTCGAAGGGCTGTCCATTCACGGCGTGGCCGACAAAGGTCGGAGCGTGGGGCGCAGTGCGGAGGGTATAGTTGTTTTTGTAGAGGGCGCCGTTCCGGGCGATGTGGCCGATGTGTGGATATACAAAAAGCGCAAGGACTTCATGGAGGGGCGTTTGGAGCGCCTTCGACAGCCTTCACCGCATCGGGTGGCGCCGTTTTGTCGGCATTTTTCGGTCTGCGGAGGGTGCAAGTGGCAGCATCTGGCATACGCCGCCCAGTTGGCTCATAAGGAGCAGGCCGTGGTAGACGCCTTCGAGCGTATCGCCAAGGTGCCGGTAAACACCTTTTTGCCCATCTTGGCGGCTCCTCAGACGACGCACTACCGCAACAAACTGGAGTTCGCCTTTTCTAACAAGCGCTGGCTGTTGGCCGAGGAGCGGGCAGAGGGTGCGGCACAGAGACCCTTGCCGGCCTTGGGCTTTCACCGGGCGGGTGCGTTCGACAAAGTAGTGGATATCCACGAGTGTTGGCTGCAAGCAGAACCTTCCAACCGCATTCGCAATGCAGCGCGAGAAGTGGCGCTGGAGCAGGGCTTGGATTTTTACGACGTTCGCCGGCAGCAAGGCCTGTTGCGCAACCTCATGCTTCGCCTGACCACTACGGGCGAAGTGCTGGCGCTCTTCAGCTTTGGTCAAGACGACGGCCAGGCCATTCGGCGCTATTTGGAAGCATTTTTGGCGCGGGTGGGAGAGGCCGTTTCCACTGTGGTGTACTGCATCAATCTTAAGGCTAACGACAGCGTGTTGGATTTACCCATGATAGTCTACACGGGCAAGGGCTTTGTTGTGGAGGAGTTGGGCGATTTGCGCTTTAAGATCGGGCCCAAGTCTTTCTTTCAGACCAACTCGGCTCAAGCCAAGCGGCTGTACGATGAGGTGTTGGATTTTGCCTGCTTGACCGGAGAAGAGAGGGTTTTGGACTTGTACACGGGTACGGGTTCCATAGCTTTGTACCTCGCCCGGCGCTGCAAGGAAGTGGTGGGCATCGAAGAAGTGCCGGAGGCGGTCGCAGATGCAGAGGAAAATCGCCGTTTGAACGGCATTGCGAACGCGCGCTTTTACGCGGGGGATGTAAAAGACCTGCTGACACCCGAGTTTATAGAGCGACACGGGCGACCGGATGTCGTGGTGGTAGACCCTCCGCGGGCGGGTATGCACGAGCGTGCGGTGCGCTTCTTGCTGCATTTGGGCCCTGTGCGCATCGTATATGTGAGCTGCAATCCGGCCACGCAGGCTCGGGACATTCAGCTGCTCTCGGAGCGATATGCGGTGGCGCGCGTGCGTGCAGTGGACATGTTTCCTCATACGCATCACGTAGAGAGTGTGGCTTTGCTGGAGAGACGGCCGCAAGGAGGAGCGTGAACTTATGCCGGTTGTGTTGTTTTAAAGCCCTTTAAAACCTGCATTCGATGCACAGATCGCCCTCTACCGTAGACTGGCTTTTGCTGTTAATCCTTTCGGCCATTTGGGGCGTCTCTTTTGTTTTCATCAAAAGAGCGGTAAACATATACTCTCCTTTGCAAATGGCGGCGTGGCGCATGGTGTTGGCCTTGGTCGCTTATGCACCTATAGCGTGGTTGTTTTGGCCTAAGATCGATTGGACGCGTTGGCGGGCTCTATTGGTGGTGGCTTTTTGCGGTTCGGCCATTCCTAATTTTTTCTTCGCCGTAGCCCAAACGCGCGTAAGCAGCAGCTTGGCCGGAGTACTCAATTCGCTGACGCCTTTGTTTACGCTGTTGCTGGGCGCCGCCTTTTTTCACGTTCGCCCTTCTATGGGCAAGATATGGGGCGTTGTGGTGGGTTTAGTAGGTGCTGTGGCGCTGGTGTTTTTCCAGCGAGGGCGAGTGGTGGACGGAGCAATAGGATACGCCTGGCTGTGTGCCGTGGCTACGTTGTGTTATGCGATTAATGCCAACACGGTGAGTCGCCATTTGAGGGATCAGCATCCGGCGGCCATTGCCTCGGGCGCTTTTGTGCTCACCGGTGGGCTGTTTTTGGCGGTGCTGTGGTGGTCGGGCGGGTGGTCGGCGGCGTGGGCGCATCCGCAGGGTTGGATAGGCCTGGGATACATCGGCTATTTGGCTGTGCTGGGCACCGTGGGCGGGTCTATCCTGTATTTTTGGCTGCTGCAGCGCACCGGTGCCTTGTTTGCTACCTCCGTCACATACCTGTTGCCGGTAGCGGCTCTAATAGCTGGCATGTTAGACGGAGAGGCGGTGAATGCCTTCGACTTGGCCGGCACAAGCCTCATCCTGACGGGTATTTACCTGGCCAGAAAATAAAGCGAGGGGCCGGTGCCGGCAGCCCCTCGCCCGCTCATTTGACGGCGGATGTCAACGCTCCCGGCCGGATTTGCTCGGCATAGGAAGAGGATAAGGCTCTGCTGGGGCACTCTTTATGTTGGGATTTTGGAGGCGCGACCTGACGGGTGCGGGCACGTTCTCAGGTGCTGCTCGCGGCGGAGTGGGAGCAGAAGGGTCGGCCGCGCGCGGCAGAGGGCTTTCCGGTACAGGCCTCAGCCCCATGCGCGGCAAGAGGTCGCGGGGCAGGGCGTTGACGTGCAGCGTAATCGAAACGGTGTTCAGTCGCAAGTAGGCGTTGGACATGTAAATGTAGCCTTTTCGGTCGGAGATCTCTCCCCACGAGTTTTTGGCCGCGTAGAACAGTCCGCCTTGGGTTTCGTTGAGCATGCCGGTGATGTGCATAAGGTGGTCGTCCTGAGTCTCAAGGCGGTCGAAAGCGCGCTGGCGCATTTCCTGGGTGATGACTTTCTCAGGCTGCCAATACTTAAATGTGGCGGCGACCTGCTCAGGGCCGCGCTCCTTTGCATCGAGGTCGGGGACGATGGCCAGACCATCCTTGGCGGAGAAGCCGAGATTGCTCACGTCGCCGTCCCAAGCCACCGTGTAGCCGTTTTGCAGGGCGTGGTTGAGGCAGCGTATGAGGTCGTTCAGCGGTAGGTTGTAGTAATAGCCGTTAGAAAAATTGTCGGGTATCTCAAGCACGAAATACGTCCAGAACGGATGGTGCGTAAAGGAGGTAAGGTGGACGTAGTGGTCGGGTTGAATACCGAGGTAGTCACGAAACGAGGTAGGAGTGTACTGCACGCCTTGATAGACGAAGCTAGTAGGCACGGGGCCGAACTCTTCGTCGAGCAAGCTATCGATTTTGCCGAGCCAATTGTCGGCCAGTTCGCCGCGCTTGCCTTGGGCGATGAAGGTGTCACAAAGGGTTTTGAGGGTAGTTTCTAAGGTCGTATGGTTTAAGGGTTGGCCGGCCTTTTTTCGGCCGGGGTAGGCGCTTTCGGGCATGACGCCGTACTGTCGGATGGCGTTGAGCTTGTCGTGCACCAGGCCACCTTGTCCGAACTGGGCAGTGCCCAGGCGCCGGACGTAGTTTTCGCACTTTTGTCGATAAACACAGCGGACGGAATACATCTCCGACAGGTCGTGTTCGCCTTTTCCCAGACGCACGAGCTCACTTTCCAGTAGGGATGCCGTAGCGAAGCTCCAGCACGTGCCGGTTTGTTGTTGGTTTTTGACCGAAGAAGCCGGCAGCATCTTCACGGTCTTAAACTCATAAGGCTCTGGGCTCTGGCCGTTCACCGATGGCAACAACCCGAGCAAGGCCAGTAGAAGGAGTGTTTTGCGCAGACTCATCGTTTTGGAAAATTTGTTAAATGAGGAAGCGGAGAGGAGATTTTTCGCTGTATAGGTGGCAGCTATGTTAAGCCCCTACTTACCCGCTTTTTTGAGATACTCTTCAGCGAGTTGCTTATAGTAGGGCTTGAGTGCGGGCGAGACCGTTCGGAACAGCTCCACTTCGGCCTGGCGCTTTTTAAGGTATTCCTCCAGGGCCGGTGGGACTTTGGGCTGCTGTTGGCGCGCCGTCTCGGCTTGTCGCTTGTCGTCCTGTTCTTGTTCGCGTTCGGCGCGTTCTTCTTCGAGCAGTCGGGTCAGGATCTGTTGCTGGCGGCGCAGGGTTTCGTTAGTCAGGCGCTTGTTGACCAGGTCTATTTCGACTTTATCCATCTCCTCCATGATTTGGTCTAAGGCTTTGCTGCCCTTGCCCTGCTGTTGTTTTTCTTTTTGGAGCTCGCGCAAGGCTTTGCGCAGGGCGGCCTGTTGGGCGGCCATTTGGGCGAACTCCTTGCTTAGGCCGCTTTGGCCTTGGCCTTTTTCCAGGCGCTCTTTCAATCCTTGCATTTGTTGATTGAGCTCGCCTTGCCCTTTGGTGATTTTATCCATGGGTTTTCTGCCGTCCTTTCCGCTGCCCTCTTTGCCCGGTTTGCGGCAGGAGCCGGAGCCGGGCATGCCGCTGTTGAGGTCCATTTGCATGTTGTTGAGCGTTTCGGAGAGCATGAGGGCCAAGTCGTTAAGCGCTTTCATGGTGCGCTGCTGGTGCTCGTTGGCTTGCGTAACGCGACGCTCCTCGAGCTCCTCCAGGCTATTGCGCAGCCCTTCGTTTATTTCACCGAGTTTTTCCAAGATGATACCTTCTATTTGAAAATTTCGAGCGGCGACGGCGCGCAAAGTGTCTTCTACGATGCGGAAGTCCGAGCGAATCTTGGCCTGGCGCTGTACCAATTCGATAAAGGACGGCGTGTTGATGGGCGCTGCAGCGAAGCGCTGCATGGTGTTTTCTTGGTCGAAAGATAAGGTAAGGAGGTTTTCGAGCAGCTGGCGCAAAGTAGCGATGTCCTCCTGAAGCATCTCCATTTCACCTTGCTGGCGGCTGGAGCGCATGCGATTGGCCAAGTTTTTCATCTTGTTGGCCGCCTTTTTTTGCTGCTGGCCAGCGCTTTTGTTTTGCTGCTGACCGATTTGCTCCTCGGCGTTTTCCATGTCGCGCCGGATGTCCTGCATCTCGCGCCGGTTGTCCTCGATTTTTTCCGGCCGCTTCAGCTGTTCGTTTTTGCGCAGGAGCTCCTCGTGTTGCTTGGCGATTTGCTCCATTTGCCGCTTGAGATCATCTTGTTCTTGGCGCAGTTGCTCTTGGGGTTTAGCGCCTTTTTCGGTTTCTTCGGCCAGCTTTTCCTGCTCTTTGGCCAGTTGTTCGAGTTGCTCGATCTGTTGCTGCAGAAGGTTTTCCACCTCCAGCTGCTTGAAGAGCTCCTCTAGGCGCTTGAGCTGTTTTTCCAGGTCTTCGGCTTTGATCTGCATATTTTCGGCCTGTTCGAGCAAGTCTTCGCGCCCCATTTCTTGTAGCAATTTTTCGATGTCTTCCATCAATTTTTGCAAATCCTCTGAAAGGGCCTCATCGAACATCTTCTGCAGTTGCTCTTCTTTTTGCCGGAGCTCTTCGTTGTTTTGCTGGTTAAAGTCCTGCTGCAGTTGTCGGTTTTCCTGAAAGGCTTGTCGTGCCTGCTCGATTTGCTGGTTGAGTTGTTTTTGGCGGTTGAGCAGTTTTTCCATGTCTTTGCGCGTCTTCCAATCCAGCTCGCGCATTTGGAGCACCTTGCTGCGCAGCTTTTTCATTTCTTCTTGGATCTTGGCGCTTTCGCGCAGGGCGGCCTCGAGCTCTTTTCGGATCTCTTCGTTGTTTTGCGCTTGCTCGCGCCGGAACTCCTCTGCAGAAGGCATGCGCCACTGCATGAGTTGCGTTCGGGCGCTTTTGCTGCCGTTGACGCCGTCGTTGTCGAAGACCTCGAAGTAGTAGGTGACTTCGTCTCCGGGTTCTATGTCGAGGTCGCGCAGGTTCCAGGAGTAGTCGTAGGTAATCTGTTTGCCGCCGGGCTTGCTCAGGGGTATGGACACGAGAGGCATCTGGCCGGCCTTTGCTTTTTTAATTTGGTAGTTAAAGGTGAGCTTAAGCAGGCCGTAATCATCGGAGGCCTCGCCGGCGAAAAAGAGGAAGCGGGTGTTGGAGCTGTCGCGGAATTCTTCGGCCGTTATTTGCGGGTGTAGGTCGGGCACGACGGTGATGGTGTAAGCCACGGAGTCGGCCCGTGGAAGGTCCTGGTTGCTGAGGTAAATGAGGTAAAGTTCGTCGCGCAGAATGCGGCGGCCAATGGTGAAGAGCTCACTACCCTGGCGGGTGGCGGCGACGAGCGGCTCTGAGCCAAAGCGCAAATCGATGTGGTCGGCGTGCCGAGTGCTGAAAAACCAGTTGATATGGGTACCCTGCGGCACGACGAGGTCGCCGACGTTCACCAGCTCTTCCGCTGCTCGGCCTATGTAGGCCGGAAACTGCACTTTAACGCGAAAGGCCGTAATGTTCGGGCGGCGGGCGACGCGCAGGGTGTACTCTTCGCTCCTGACCCCACCGCCGAAAAGGTAAAAGTTCACGTCGCGCTGCACGTTGGCAAAGGTGTAGGTGAAGCGGTTCGGCGCTTCCTTCGTCATGCGATATTGCACACTGCCGATCTCGATGAACAACTCGTTGGGCAAGGCAGTGCCTTCCACGCCCACCACGAGGAGAAAATCGGTAAACTGGACTGCCCGTAGCTCATTGCTGTTCAGCACAAAGCGAAAAGGCGCGGGCTTCTCAAATTTTTTCGTACTGTGCCACAGCCGAAGGGTGCCCTCCCGTAAAATATTGGGTGCTCCCAGCAAGAGGAACAGCAGCAGGAACAGCGGCGGCAGGGCATAGCGCAAATACCGGCGGTTCTTGCTCAAATCAACGGCCGCTTTGAAGGGCACCGGCTTTATTTCCTCGCTTTTTTGCTCGATAGAGGCGTTAATCAGCTCCGTGTAAATGGCACTATTAGCCTGCTGCTTAAGCTGCAAGATGTTGAGCAACTTGTCTTTTACTTCGCTGAAATGCGCCCCGATGATTTGGGCGGCTTGCTCGTGGCTAATGATTTTTCCCAGACGGAAATAATGCAGCAATGGCAGCGCTATCCACCGGTAAAAGGCCAGCCCCGATATCAGGAGAAAACTCCAGAGCATGGCCGTGCGTATTTCGGTGCTGAAATAGAAGTAGTACTCCAGGACGTTGAATACGATGAACAGGCCCAGCACCGTGCCCACCATATAAAGCGAGCCGCGCAAGAGCTGATTGAGGTAGTACTTTCGGATGAAGCCGTCGAGCTTTTCGATGAGCAAACTATAGTTGTCGCGCTGCATGGCCGATGTTTTTGTGTTATTAAAAAGATGACCTTACCCACAGGGCTTCTTTCGGCGGGTCAAAATTGCGGACAAATTCTAAGACAAAACGGATAAAGTACTCGCGTAGTTGAGCGCCGCTCTTTTCTTAACAAGCCGCAGTTGGGTCGGAAAAAAGGCTTAGGCAAACCTTTTTAAAAAAGTAGGTGGTTTGCGCGTTTTTTTCGTCTTTTGCTTCTGCACCGTGTAAAGTAGAGATTTATGAGTCGACCCATTACTTTTTTGTGCATCGCCAGCTACTTCAAAGGAAACGATTTTTTGCGAGGCATGAAATCCACCGGAGCCACGGTTTATCTGCTGACATCCAAGAAGTTGGAAAATAAGCCGTGGGCAAGCGAGGCATTGGACGATATTTTCTACGTCGAGCAAGGGCCCGAGAACCAGTGGGATATGGGCGTAGTCGTCAAGGGTTTGGCCTGGCTTATGCGCACCAGGAAAATCGATCGCATCGTCGCTCTCGACGATTTTGATGTGGAGAAGGGGGCCTATTTGCGAGAGGAGTTCCGCATCCCGGGCATGGGCCAAACCACTTATCGCCATTTTCGCGATAAACTGGCCATGCGGATGAAGGCCTGTGAGGCGGGCATCCCGATTCCGGGTTTTTCGGCGCTGTTTAACGACGACGATATCCGGCACTTTACTGCGCATTATCCGGCGCCCTGGTTGGTTAAGCCGCGCGGACAGGCGTCGGCTACCGGCATGAAAAAGGTATATCACTCCGACGAGCTGTGGGCACATTTGGACACATTGGGCGACGAGCGACACTTGTTCTTGGTCGAACAGTTCAAACCGGGTACGGTGTACCACGTGGATGCGCTTACGTACCGGGGCAAAATCGTGTTTGTGCGCCCTTCCGAATACCTGGCTCCTCCCTTTGAGGTGGCCCATGGCGGCGGCATCTTTCGCACGGCCCTGATGGATGTGCACACGAAGGATGCTAAAATCTTGCTGAAGCTCAACGCTCAAGTCTTGGAGTCTTTCGGCATGCAGTACAGCGCCTGCCACACGGAGTTTATCAAGTGCCATGAAGACGGAAAGTTTTATTTTCTTGAAACGGCCGCTCGAGTGGGAGGGGCCCATATTGCTGACATGATCGAGCAGGCGACGGGAATCAACCTGTGGCGCGAGTGGGCGCGCATCGAATACGCAGAGGCGGTGGCGCAACCCTACGTACTTCCGCCTACGCGCGACGATTACGCGGGGCTCATCGTTTCCTTAACGCGGCAAGAGCGTCCCGACAGTAGCGTCTTCGACGACCCGGAAGTCGTATGGCGGCTCACCGATATGAGCCATCACATCGGCCTTATCGTGTGCTCGCCGCGGCGGGAGCGGGTGTTGGCACTTTTGGACGCTTATGCCCATCGCATTCAGCGCGATTATCACGCTAGCGCGCCGGCGCCGCCCAAGCCTCTGCTTTAAGGTAAAGCCGTACGATGACTTGAGTGGTGCTAGATGCTTGGCTATTCCCTACCTGCAGAGAAAGGCAAACGGCCAACTTGTTGCCGATTGTGTTTGCTCCGCATAGCCAACCGGCGACACGACGGTGCCTATGCTGTGGGCAGAGGTTCGCTATTAGCTCGGCCACTGTATCTTCGCCACGCCGAAAAGGTGGACGTCAAAAAAGCCGGTGAGCCTATACAAAACTACGGTGCCGGACATTACCGATCATTGCCTTAACCATTTTAAAAACAACAACATGCAGAACGTTGAACTTCACGACCCTGCCGCTTCGCTTGCCAGTATTGGGCTGAAGGGCTACAAAGCCGCCTATTGGAACCTGACGCCAGAAGAGCTCATCGAGCACACGATTATCAAGGGCTTAGGCCAATTGGCGGACAACGGTGCCCTGGTCGTCTCTACGGGTGAGTTTACAGGGCGTTCGCCGGACGACCGTTTCATCGTCGAGGATAGCATCACTCGAAAAAAGGTACATTGGGGCAAGATAAACAAACCCTTTGACGCTCGGCAGTTTGACCGCCTTTGGCGGAAGGTATGCGCTTACTTGAGGAAAAAAGACATCTACGTACGCGACGTGAAGGCCAACGCCAGCACCGACCCGCTCTATCACCTGCGCATTCGCGTCATTACGGAGTACCCTTGGAGTAATCAGTTTGCGTATAACATGTTCCGGCGTCCGAGTCCAGAGGAGCTAAAAAACTTTGAGCCGCACTGGACGGTGCTTTGCGCCCCGGGTTTCCGCGCAGACCCGGCCGTGGACGGAACCCGCCAGCACAATTTTGCCATCATCAACGTCAAAAAGAAGCGCCTCCTCATCGGTGGCACGGCCTATACAGGTGAGATTAAGAAGGGCATCTTTTCGGTCATCAATTTCGTATTGCCTACGCGTACAACGGCGCTGCCCATGCATTGCTCGGCGAACGTGGGATCCAAAGGCGACATCGCTCTGTTCTTCGGCCTATCGGGCACGGGTAAGACGACGCTCAGCGCCGACCCCAATCGCTCGCTCATCGGCGACGATGAACACGCCTGGACCGATACCGAAGTGTTCAACTTCGAGGGTGGGTGCTACGCCAAAATTATTGATTTGAGCGAGGAGCGGGAACCTGATATCTACCGCGCCATCCGCCATGGAGCTATCTTAGAAAATACGGTCTTTTTCCCCGGTACCCGCACGGTCAACTACGCCGACCGAAGCATCACCGAGAACACTCGTGCCTCCTATCCTATCCACTTTATTGCCAACGCCGTGCCGAGCAGCAACGCGCTGGGTAGCCCTAAGAACATTTTCTTTCTCACCTGCGATGCCTTTGGCGTGTTGCCGCCCATCAGCTTGCTGACACCTGAGCAGGCGATGTACCACTTCATCAGCGGTTATACGGCCAAGGTGGCCGGCACAGAAGTGGGCATAAAAGACCCTAAGGTTGCTTTTTCGGCCTGCTTTGGGGCGCCTTTTTTGCCGCTTCATCCGGCTAAATACGCCGAAATGTTGGGCAAACGGCTGCGCAAGAGCCAGGCCAAAGTTTGGCTGGTCAATACCGGTTGGAGCGGTGGCCCCTTCGGCATAGGTAGTCGCATCAAATTGCCCTACACGCGCGCTATGATCACGGCGGCCCTTGAAGGAGCGCTTGATCACGTACCCTATGTACAACACGAGGTGTTCGGCTTAGCCATGCCTACTACCTGCCCGAATGTGCCCGATGAGCTGCTCAATCCGCGCAACACCTGGGCCGACAAGGCAGCCTACGATGCCAAAGCCAATCAGCTGGCGCGCGAGTTCATAGCCAACTTTGAGAAATTTGCCGACCAGGCCAAACCCGAAATTCTGGCCGCCGGCCCAAAGCTGAAATAGGGTATAGGCGTTAAACGTTCCCTGCATCCGCGCTTCAACCCAACAGGGCCGGAGCGCGGATGTTTTTTCCCAAACGGCTTATCTTTCTTCATGAAGCATTTTACCTGCTCTTGGTTGCTGCCGATGCTCGGCGTGCTCAGCTGGGCACCATCGATTGCTTTAGCGCAATGGCCTGTTGTGGATACGTCCTTATCGCGGCGTTTTGAACCCAATGCGCGCATACAGTGGGCCCGCTACTACCGAGGCCGCTTTGATGACGTGGTCGAAGTACTTGTGGCCATAGCCTCCGACGGTACTCATTGCCGCGGTCAGCTGACCTATTTGCAAAGCCGGGAAACCCTGCTCCTCGAGGGTACCTGCGATGGCGCCCTCTTTGTGCTCACTGAAAGCGATGCCAAAGGCGTCGTCAGTGGCCAGCTGACGGGAACACTTCAGGGCGAGACGCTACAAGCAGAATGGCTCAATGCCGCCAATACCATCGGCGCTACCCTGCACGCGCGGGAGGTAAAGGCGCCCAATACTACTCCTAAGCCCTGTGGCGATAACAAATGGACGGCTCGGTACGTGGCCCGTTGGAACGAAGCGCGCTTGGATATGGTGTTAAGCCGACAAAGTAACCGCCAGTTGAGCGGATATCTGTGGATCGAGGCAGAGGGCAAAACGTACATCCTGCGCGGCAAAATGCTCTCCGAAGAGCGCTACGAAGTGCAGGCCCTGTTGCCCGACGGTAAAACGGCAGCCCACCTGCAGGGCAACTTGCAGACCCCTCAGGGGCACGAGTGTCTTTGGGTAGGTTCGGGAGAAAAGCGCACCTTCAAGCTCACCTTGCGCACCCGCATAGTAAGCAGTTGTATAGAATACGCCGATTACACCAGTAGTTACGATATCCTGTACCCTCGACCGGAGTGCAGCCCGTGCAATCAAACCCTCGACCACATTGCCGCTCAATGGGTCGAGCAAATAAAGGGCACCGTGGCTGCCCAAAAACGCCCACCCACTCCACAAAACCGCAATGCCTTGCGGGCAAGCGCCTGGTACACCGTAACGTGTTGGACGGAAAACGTCTTTTGCGGCCAGCTCACCCTTAGCGAGTCGTGGCGGCAGCCTCCTACGGCTCGACCGTTCAACTTCGACCTGCGAACGGGCAAGGAAATCGCCTTCGAGGACCTCTTCACGCGCAACTTCAATGCCCGCGAGTGGCTGGCAGAATACGCTCGAAAAGAAGCGCCCAAAATGCCCAAGTACGCTTCAGACCCACCTTTTCGCGAATGGCTGGCCCGAGAGGGTTTCCCTCACACAACCATCCGGCGCGATGGCCTGCAAATAAGCACCCCCTTTCACCCCATCTACGGGCAGCATAGTCTGGTCGTCCCTTACGCCCTGCTCAAACCCTACATGCGTCGCGATAACCCTATCGCAGACTTGGTAAAATAAACCGTAGCGCCCGCACGGCGTTTTTCTGACATTCCTGTGGCATCCCACACCGAAACGGGACTACTACTTTTGACCGCTAAAAATACAACCACCATGACGCTGATTCGATATGGAGTAGCCATAGCCGTTCTATTTCTGGCTCACTCTTTTCTCTACACTCAAACCGAGATTTCCGAAAAACACCTCAGACGACACGTCTCCTATCTGGCATCCGACCGGCTGAAAGGGCGCGGCACGGCCACTCCAGAAGAGCGAAAGGCCGCCCGCTACATCGCCCGGCAGTTCAGAAAGGCGGGCCTAAAGCCCATGGGAGACAATGGGACGTGGTACCACACTTTTTCTTTCAAAAAATCTGCCGACCCTCACGGGGGTGAGTTGGCCGACGCTCCTGTGCTCCAAAGCCAGAATGTGGTCGGTTATCTGGACAATGGTGCTCCTCATACCATCATTATCGGCGCCCACTACGACCACCTGGGCTTGGGATACGACCGCAACTCTCTCGATGCGAACCCGCAAGGGAAGATACACAACGGCGCCGATGACAATGCCTCGGGGACGGCGGGTGTCATCGAGCTGGCCCGTTATTTTGCCAAAAATCGCCTTCGCGAACGCTACAACTTCCTTTTTATCTGCTTCTCTGCTGAAGAACTGGGGTTGGTAGGCTCCAAAAAGTACACCGAACGGCCCACCGTTGACCTAAGTACCGTCCACTTTATGCTCAACATGGATATGATCGGGCGACTCAACGACGAGCGCCGATTGGTGGTAGGAGGAGTAGGTACAGCACCGGATTTTGTGCCGATTATCGAGCAACTTCCTAAAGAAAATCTCTCCATCAAACTGGACAGCAGCGGCGTAGGCCCCAGTGACCACACCTCTTTTTACTGGAAAAACATTCCCGTGCTGTTCTTCTTCACCGGCCAGCACGCCGACTACCATAAACCTACGGACGACGCCGAAAGAATCAATTTCACCGGACAGCGCGACGTGCTTCGCTTCGCCGTGCGCCTCATCGAAGCGCTCGATGCCCGGCCCAAGCTCTCTTTTCAGCCTACCCGTTCTAATACGGAGGATACTCCGCGCTTTCGGGTAACCCTGGGCATCATGCCTGACTATACCTTTGAAGGCGACGGAGTGCACGTAGACGGTGTTTCGGAGGGAAAGCCGGCAGCCCGCGCAGGGCTTCAGCGCGGCGATCGCATTATTGCCCTGGGCGACACAGACGTCCACAATGTGCGCGAGTACATGCAGGCCCTTTCTAAGTTTCAAAAGGGCGATAAGACTACCGTAAAATTCGTGCGCAGCGGAGAGGTCCTGGTGCGCGAAGTCACCTTTTAGGGCCGGCACCCTTTTGCGCGCTTCCTCACTGAGCACTCCGGCGTTCTTTCTTCTGACCGGCGGAATAACCCTATGGAGTAGGGTTCAGCGCTGAATCACCAGTGCTTTGGGCGGAGTGGCCGCTCCTTTTTCCGAAAGCCAGTAGAGCCCGTCGGGGAGGCCGACGAGGTCCAACGGGAAGCGGTTTTCTCCCTCGGTCAACCATACACGTATTTCACGCGCCAACGATCCGTCGAGTGCCCACAGCTGGAAGGTTACCTCACGCACATCTTCGGCAGAGGCGACGATCCATGCCCTTTGTTGCGAGGGTTCTTGATGCAGCTGCCAACGGTCTGCCGATAAAGTCGCCGACGGAGGTGTATCGTCCACCTGCATGCTCAGCGAGTTGCCTGCAGAGCGGTAGAAGTAGGTGTTCATGTTGCCCGAAAAGACGGCTCCCGTCATGACGTAGTGTATGCCGTGGCGAATCAACCTGGCGCCGTAAATCGGCCCTGGCGTGACAATTTCTTTCTGTTCTACGATGTTACCGCTTAGGTCGGTGCGTGTAACGGATATGTTGTTGTTCACTTTTCCGCAGAACAGGATGTTCTCGGCATTGGGCAAGTAGGTAACACTAAAGCCCTCGTTTTCGTCGTAATCGTCCCGCGCCGTTCCGCGCAAATATCGGCTCCAGCGCGGCTCACCGTTTTCCGTCCACACGGCTGCGTAATGCGCGGTGTAAAGAGAGGTGGGCAGCTCGCGGTAGGCCGAGCCGATTACGGCAAAGAGGCCGCCGCTCAGCGGAGCAAGGCCCACCAGTCGCCCCAAATCGGGAGCGCCTACCGGAAGGTTGCGAAACGAAACGGTCTTCGACCAGACGAGTTGCTTCGTGCCCAGGTGCACTTTGCTCAGCCGATCGCGCCCTAAAACGATGCAGGCATTTCCACCCGCGGTTATGTAGGCATCCAGGCCCTCGGGTGCTGGGTAAGACTGCTGCCATATCACCGTGCCGTCTGCTTTTAAACCTATCAAGAGCAGCTCGTTGTTCAGCGAGCCTACCGCCAAATAATCGCCCGATGCCAGAGCCAACAACCGATGAAACTTGGACAAAGTGGCGTATGTCCTTTCCCACAGTACTTGGCCGGCGGCATCTAAACGCACTAGCCAACCCCTACTTATGGGACTCGACTTGGTACCGGCAGCCAGCCATCCGTCCGGTAGGGCAATAGCGCTTCTCAAGATTTCGTCGGTATTCGGCGCTCCGAGGATGCGGTGAGACAGCATGTTTCCATTGTCGTCTACTCGCAGGTAGAAGGCATCCGGCCGCGCGCCTGCGTTGGCGTATTGTACGCCAAAGATGGCATAGCCTCCGCCGCTCGCCGCCGGCAGAATTGTCCAGCCGGCGTCATAGGCCGAAGACAAACTGAATACCTTGTTAATGGTGGGTTGCCCCGTGCTCGTAGCCGACAGCAACAACAGGCCCCCGAGGCCTGCGAGAATTTTTGGCATTGTCATAAAAAAACCTTATTTTAGATAAGAGCAAACGTTCTCGCCCGAGGAACGGACAAAAGTAAGCCTTGGCTCGATGTTTTCCAGGGTGGCGCATTCTCTCCCATCCGTATTTCCCGAAAAGTTTTTCGCTTTTCCTTGACTATGCGGTTCAGAAGCCCACGAGCGATATTTTTTGGGAAAAAACTTCATCTCACGGCAAGTGGTTTCGATTGAGGCGCGTATCTTTGCGGGCCTTTCTCGGCCTTTTTTATATCTTAGTAGAAAGGAAAAGGGGCAAAGACCTCGCCCGGGTAGAGAGGTCAAGATTTTAACTTTTTCTCTAAAAAAGCCCATAAAACCACCTTAATTTAGCCTATGCTTTTAGATGACGAAAAAACGCCTGCTGCAGACGCCCAGGAAAATCTGCCGACCGAAGACGGTAGTGTAGACTCAGCAGCCCCCTCCGTTACAGCGGAAGACCTCACGGCCGCCGTCGTAGATCACGATCACGAGGAAGAGGAGCTGCCGTCGGAAGATGCCTCTTCGCCTGAGGAAGAAGACGAGGTATTCGCAACAAGGACCGATGAAGAAATCGAGATACTTGCTCCGGACAAGGATGAGTTGGAACTGCCCATTTTGGAGCCGGCCGCAGGGCGCTCTTCTCACGACGATTTCGACTGGAGCATGGACAAACGCGGCAATCTAGTTTACCCGCCTGAGGAACGGGAGGCTCTGCTTCGCCAGTACGATGCCGCACTTACGCAGATTTCGGAGAACGAAATTGTCTGCGGTCGCGTCAGTGCCATAACTGCGGGCGATGTTGTCCTGGACATCAACTACAAAAGCGACGGCCTGGTATCGCTGAACGAGTTCCGAGATGTACCCGAACTGAAGCGAGGCGATGAGGTTGAGGTCTACATTGAGAAGCAAGAAGACAGCGAAGGCCAACTCACCCTTTCTCGCAAAAAAGCGAAAATCTTGCGCGCTTGGCAAAACATCGTAGACGCCTACAAGAACGGCACCATCATCACCGGTACGGTCATCAGCAAGACGAAGGGGGGCCTTATCGTAGATTGCAACGGCCTGGAGACCTTCCTGCCCGGCTCTCAAATCGACATCAAGCCCGTAACGGATTACGACCAGTACGTGGGCAAAACGATGGAGTTCAAAGTGGTCAAGATCAACGAGCAAATCAAAAATGCCGTTATCAGCCACAAAGCGCTCATCGAAAGCGATTTGGCCGAGCAGCGCGAGCAAATCCTATCCAGCTTGGAGCGCGGTCAGGTTTTGGAGGGCATTGTCAAGAACATCACGGATTTCGGCGCCTTCCTCGACTTGGGCGGTGTAGACGGGCTGCTGTACATCACGGACATCAGCTGGGGCCGTATTTCTCACCCCTCCGAAGTGTTGCAGATCAATCAGCGCTTGCATGTAGTGGTGCTGGATTTTGACGAAAACAAAAAGCGCATCAGCTTAGGCCTAAAGCAGCTGTCGCCGCATCCTTGGGAGGTGTTGCCTCCGGAAATCGCCGAAGGAGCCGTGGTCAAAGGGCGAGTGGTGAACATTGAGGACTACGGCGCCTTTGTCGAGATCATACCGGGCGTGGAGGGACTTATCCACGTCAGCGAAGTCACCTGGAGCTCGCAAAGCGTCAATGCCCGCGAATACTTTACCATAGGGCAGCAGGTCGAGGCGCGCATTGTTACCCTAGACCGCGCGGAGAAAAAAATGTCGCTGTCGATCAAACAGCTGACGCCCGACCCGTGGACGGAGATAGATGCCCGCTTCCCCGTAGGGTCGCGTCATACCGGTACGGTTAGAAACATGACGAATTACGGCATCTTTGTGGAGTTGGCAGAGGGCATCGGCGGCATGGTGCATATCAGCGATCTGAGCTGGACTAAGCGCTACAATCATCCCAGCGAGTTTACTAAGGTGGGTGAGCCCATAGAAGTAGTGGTACTCGAAATCGACCGGGAAAAGCGTCAGATTAGCCTCGGACACAAGCAGATCGAAGAAAACCCGTGGGATACCTTTGAGAGCATCTACGCCGTTGGCTCCTATCACGAGGGTACCATTACGCGACGCGATGAAAAAGGCGCTGTCCTTCAGCTGAGCTCTCGGGGCGCAGAGGTAGAGGCCTTTATCCCGGCCAAGCACTTGCGCAAGGAGGATAACACCTTGCCGGAAGTGGGCGATGCGCTGACGGTCAAGATTATCGAGTTTTACAAAGACGACCGCCGCATTCTCGCTTCGCATGTGCGCTACTGGGAAGACGTGAAGCAGAGGGCGGAAGACCTCTCCAAGGAAGAGAAGCGCAAGGAACAAGCCGAGGCACAAGCAGTCATCGGAGAGATCCAGAAAAAGGTAGAGAGAGAGACGTTAGGCGACCTGGAAGCGCTGGCTCAGTTGAAGAAGCAACTCGGCGACAGCGAAAAGAAGGAAAGCTAAGCGCTCTTCGGTGGCCGTAAGAAGAGTAAGCGCCCCTTCTCGCGACAGTTGCCGAGAAGGGGCGTTTTTCGTTGGAGTGGGCCCGGCAGGAATTGAACCCGCGACCGTCTGATTATGAGTCAGCTGCTCTAACCGCCTGAGCTACGGGCCCGGTGGGCGTTTTCGCCTGCAAAGATAATGGGCTTTTGTCAACTCGCGCTTATTGCTTGGAGCGAAGCGGATATTTTAAACCTTTGTGCTCTTTGAGCACCATCTTAACCGACCCTACGGCGATGGGCGTTTCGATGAGCAGCGGGATGCGGTTTTCATCGTCCGAAACCCAGACGGTCATCTTGGAGTCGTCGGTAAAGATGTTGCCCACGATGACTTGGGGCTGGAACTTTAACGTATTAAACCGCCCTAAGCCACGGATTTTCTTTTTTTCTTCTTTACCTACGTATCGCAGGCGGAGAGGGTACTCTTCTTGGTCCATGAAGATGCGAAAGGGCTGCTCGGTACCCACAGGTTTGTCCGAAAAGTCTAAGGTGCGCAGAAAGTACAACGAGGAGAGCACATCAAACACCCGCTCTTGTACGGGGTGTTCGCTGCGGGTCTCCGGGTCGCCGCGCTTGGTGGCCCGCCACACGGTAGCTTTTCGGTTGCCCTGGTCGAATTGGATGCGTTCAAAGATGCGATAGTTCCCCTCGTGCACGCTTCGCTCCGAGTAGCGGGGGAGCAGGGTACTTCTGTCTACCCAAGAATGGTACACATCGTGTACGTAATAAAACCACTCGTAAGATTCGTAGGTACTGCCGACGGCCTTAAAGTGGTATTGCCGGTCGTCTTCCATCACCTCAAACGTCACTTCTCCGGCAGCCAGCCATACGAAGTTCCAGTTGTAATAGATCTTGTACGTCAGCTTCTCACCTACTTGAAAAGCGTAGTCGTTCGCACCGTTTCTTAGCGAAACAGTGCTCGGAGCAAAGGCCTGTGAGAAGACAACGGTCACCCCCCACACAGCCGACAGGCAGGTTATAAAGGCGGCTTTCATGCTGTTTACCCTCTAAAAATTCCGCTTAGCATAACGAATAAAGGCAGGCGTTAGTTTGTCGCAAAAGAAAAAGCGGGCGCCCCTGCTCACAGCGCGAAAGGGGCGCCCGCCGTTTTATCATCTGCTACTGAGACTAATAGCCGCTGGCTTTGTTGCCCATGAAGCGGCCTTTGCCGGCCTCAGGGCCTTCTGGGCGAGGTTTGTCGGTTTCGCCGGACTTGGCCACGCGGAACTCTACGCGGCGGTTGATTTGCGAAGCGCGAGCCGGAACCAGCGCAGTGCTCTTGCCGGCCCAGTCGAGCACGAGGCGGTCGCGCGAAATGCCGTACTGTGACACTAAAAAGTCAATGGCGGCTTTGGCGCGGTTGTAAGAGAGGACATTGTTGTAGGCATCGGATCCCGTCTGATCGGTATGACCGGTGACGACTACCCGAATCTTCGGATTGTTCTTCAGCACTTGGGCCACTTGATACAGCTTGGTGTATTCGCCGTAAGAAATGTCGTAGCTGTTATTAGCGAAGTTGATCACCGGCAGGAACCAATCGGCCAGTCCTTCTTGCGTCGGCAGCTTAAAGTTGGCCAACTTGGCGTCTACAATGCGGTTCACGTCGGCTTCGGTCAGAGCGGGCGGCACCTGAGCGACGCCGTCGGCATTGACCGGGTAGCCCGGAGGCGAGAACGGCTCTTTGTCTTTGTAATCCGGAACTTTATCGCCGTCGCTATCGAGGGTTACGCCGCGCGTGTCTACGCGAGCGCCGGCAGGGCTCTCCTTCTCTTGGTCGATCATGTCGATGATGCCGTCCCCGTCCGTGTCGGTAGGGTCATACACAGGGCGTGCCTCGAGGGCAGCGATAGCATCGCTCACTTGGGCTAAGGGATTGGTCCAATAGAGCGGTTCCGAACGCATAGCGCCCGATTTGTCTTTTCCGCCCAAATTGAAGTTGAGGCGTAGGTTCGGATAATGCAGGTAGTCGCGATAAGTAGTCGTGCGCGAGTCCACATTCTCGTCTCCGTCCAGCAAATCGCCGTTGCCGCCTAACACAGCCGATATGCCGTACTCCAGCCCGATATTGAACTTGGGGCTAACGCGAAAAGCCAGACCTACTCCTGCATCTATGTAAGGAGACAGGCCGCTTTTGAACTGCCCGTTGTCGGAGCCGTCCACTTGAAGCACGTTGGTGTAATCGGTGGTAAAGCTTGTCGCACCGATGCCGGTGAACACGTTGACCAATACCTTGCGGTAGGGTTTATTGAAGCGGATGTTGTTCACGGCGGCCACTACTTGCAGCGAGCCGGAGATCCAGCTCATTTCCGCGGTGCTCTTTGAAGCTTGAAACTCGTTTTTCGTTTTCGCGTAGAGCGCACCTAGGCGCAGGGAGAAGACGTGATCTAACGCTTTGCGCGCATGAAGACCGCCGCCGAAGCCGAGTTTGCTGTCCAGATCGCCCGAAACGAAGGGGACACCAGCATTGAGGCCCAGTTCCCACTGATCCACTGGTGTAAAGGAACGATACGTCCCACCCGCCGGAGCGGCCGCATCTTGAGCCACCAGACTCGAAGCAACGGCCATGAAGAGAATGCTTAGTAGCAAGTTCCTAACTGTCATAGGGTGACTTTTTTAGAATTTGATAATGTTAAAAGTTTCAGTTTAACGTCAATGAATTGATTTTCATGCATTTAGTAGCAAAAAAAATTCCTCCTTTCACACCTCCTCCCTACAGAGCGCGGTAAAGTTTACCGTTCAAATGCCTAATCTCTTTAGCGCCAAATATAGGGCATTAGATGAAATGTTATTTGGGAAAGGATGTTTTTTTATTATTTCTTCTAACGCGCGGCGAATGGTTTGAGAAGCGTCATTGAAGATGGCCTCATCGGTCAACGGTACTTCGGGTTGCATGAGGTAGGCGAACACGCGTGCCATTCCGCAATTGGCGATAAAATCGGGGATTAAGGCCGTGTGTGTATCGGTGTAGCGCGCTGTAGGACCGAAAAAGACATCGTCATCGACGAAGGGCACATTTGCGCCGCAGGCGACAACTTCGATGCCGCCGGCCAGTAGGGCATCGATTTGCTCTCGATTCACCAAGCGAGAGGCAGCCGCCGGAATAAAGATATCGGCTCCGAGATGCCAGATTTGTTCGTTTACCAGCTCGTAGGGCTGTAGATGCGGAGTGTTGAGCCGATTGCCGGCTTTGGTGTGAAAGAGTTGATAGACTTCTTGAGCCGACAAGCCCTCCGGGCACAAGATACCGCCGTCGCGGTCGAGAATACCTATGATTTTCACTCCTGCTTGGGCTAAGTAACACGCGGCGGCAGAGGATACGTTTCCCCAACCCTGGAGGATGGCCGTTTTGTGGGCAGGCGTCGTCTGGTAGTAGAGTTCGTAGAAGTGTCGCACCGACTCTGCTACGCCATAGCCGGTAATGAGGTCGGCCACAGCGTATTGGCGTTTGCCGCCTTGGGGCAGATAGCGCGGGTCTTCGACGATTTTGGCACAGCCGTGCCGCAGCTGGCCCAAGATGCTGATTTGCTGACCGGCCGAAGGCTTGAGGTGACCGTGTACAATGCCCTCTTGCGGATGCCATAGCCCCAGAGCTTCGGTAATGGGCACGACATCTTTGAGCTCGTCTACGTTCAGGTCTCCGCCGGTGCCGTAGTAGTGTTTGAGCAAGGGCAGGGCTGCTCGATACCATCGCGCAAGCACTTCTCCTCGGCGTGGGTCGGCGGGGTCGAAGTTGATGCCGCTCTTGGCTCCGCCAATAGGGGGGCCCGCTACGCTGAACTTGACCTCCATGACTTTTGCCAGGGAGATTACTTCGTCGCGTGTTAGGCCCTCGCGCATGCGCGTGCCGCCACCTGCTGCTCCACCGCGGAGGGAGTTAATAACAATCCATCCTTCGGCAGACGTCTCCGAATCGTGCCATTCAAATACGATCTCCGGCGGCTTGCTCTTATATTGGGCAAGAAGAGCCTCTAATTCTGCGATGGCGTTGACTTCTGCGGTGCGTATTTTCACCATTTCGGCGGCAAAGGTAGACAAACAACGGCGTGAAAAGGCAAATCTTTGTCGTGGATATGGGTATCTTTTCGCATTGGGCTGCGCGATTTAGTGCCGATAAAGTCCGTTTTTTGCCCTCAGAACGGCGTGTTTCATGCTTCATCATTGGCTAAAACCTCTGCCTAAAGCTTTTGTAGAGCGCATAGACGGCTGGCCGAAGCACACCTTTGGCCGGCAAGTGCGGGTAGCTTCGGCCAGAGGTGCGTGTTTCGATGGGGCAAAGGTAGCTTTGCTCGGAGCGGGCGAAGCGCCGGCTTTAGCGGTGCGAGAGTACTTGTATCGCATGAGCGGTGCCTTTCCACGCCATGCGGTTATGGATATGGGCAACTTGCGGCGTGACGAGCCGGCTTTCCTTCGAGCGGTTTTGTTCGAGTTGTTGCAAGCTAATATTCTTCCTGTCGTGATAGCTGCAGACGACGATTTCGCCCAGATGCAGTTCCTGGCCTACGAGGAGATGAGGTCGATGATTAGCCTGGCCGTAGTGGATGAGTGGGTGCGGCCGGCGGAGGCTGCAGATTTGCCGTGGATAGAGCAGAGGGCCTACGGCGTGTTGTTGAAGCCCCGGCATCCTCGGCTTTTTCACTTTGCCCATATCGGCAGCCAGGTCCATCAGGTACCGGAGGAGTGGAGTCGTTATTTGTTGGCCCAACACTTCGACTTGTTGCGCTTGGGTAAATCGCGCGCTGCCGTGGAGGAAGCGGAACCGTTGTTGCGCGATGCCGACCTGCTGTGCTTTCACCTGGACGCTTTAAAGGCAGCGGAGGCGCCGGGCGTGCCGGCTTCCTCGCCTGCCGGCTACACTTGGGAGGAGGCCTGTCAGCTGTGCCGATATGCGGGCCTGAGCGACAAGCTCAGCTCCTTGGGTATATATGGCTTTGTGCAAGAGCGCTGTGCGCAGACCGCCCAAGGAGTGGCTCAGTTGATTTGGTATTTCTTGGACGGTTTCTTCCACCGAAAAGGCGATTTTCCGCTGTCTACCGATGGCCTCAAAGAGTATATTGTGGACTTCAGAGGGCTGAATTTCCAGCTGACGTTTTGGAAGAGCATGCGCAGCGGGCGCTGGTGGCTTCAGGCCCCCTCTGCTTCGGCAGCCAATCACGGAAGGCACTACTTAGTGCCGTGCTCTTTTCAAGACTACCAGGCGGCCTGTCGGGAGGAACTGCCGGAACGCCTATTACAGGCGCTGCATCGCTTCGCCTAATCCGCATAGGAGTTGCTCTAGCCCGATGCCGCGAGATGCCTTTAGTAGGAAAAATGTGTCGGAAAAATGCCGGCGTTCAAACCACTCACGGGCGGAGGGAACATCGGGAAAAAACAGTGACCGGCTGCGCTTAGGGCGGTAGCGACTGAAGAGCGGCCCGACGAAAATGCTTTGCGAAAGGCCGGCTTTTTCTACTTCACGGATGAGGGCGCGGTGTTCGGCTTCGCTCGCATCGCCCAGTTCGAGCATGTCGCCTAAGATGGCCACTTTTTGAGCGGCTGTTACCTCTCGCAATACGGCCAACGCCGCGCGCATACTGTCGGGATTAGCGTTATAGGCGTCCAAAAAAATCGTGTTGCTCCCCCATGCCATGATCTGAGAGCGGTTGTTCTGCGGGCGGTAGGCTTCTACGGCGGCCTTGATTTTTGCACCGGGCACTTTAAAATATAGCCCTACGGCGATGGCAGTCATGACGTTGTGAAAGTTGTGCCGTCCCAGCAGGTGCGTATTCGCTATCACCGTTTCTCCGTTCTCTGCGGTAAACTGCACACGAACGAAAGGCGCCGAGGGCAGGCGTTGTGCGCAGAAGATACCCTCGCACAAGGGTGCGTTAGGAGGAGCCTCGGCGTAGAAGATTCTTTTACGGACTTTTTTGGCCAGTTGCTTGAGGTGTTTTTCGGATAAATTGACAAAGGCACACCCGTTGTGGGCGGCCAGATAGTCGAACAGTTCGCCCTCGGCTTTTTTTACGCCTTGCAAAGAGCCCAGTTTCTCCAGATGCTCCTTGCCGATATTGGTCAGCAGTCCGTGAGTGGGTTGAGCTATTCCACAGAGGAGCTCTAAGTCTCCGGGTTGGTTGGTGCCCATTTCGACCACGGCTACTTCTGTTGTCGGCGCTATGGACAGTAGTGTCAGGGGCACGCCGATGTGATTGTTGAGGTTGCCTTCGGTGGCTTGGCAGCGGTAATGTTGCTGCAAAACCGCTGCGATAAGTTCCTTTGTGGTGGTTTTTCCGTTGGAGCCGCCGATGGCGATGAGGGGGATATGCAGCTGCTTGCGATGGTAATTGGCCAAAGCGTGCAGGCTCTCGAGTGTATTGGAAACGAGCAAACAGCGTTGGGAGTCTACCCGATATTCGGGCTGATCTACAATACAGTAGGCTGCACCGGCGGCTAAGGCTGCAGGTGCGAATTGATTGCCGTTGAAGCGCGCGCCCTTCAAGGCCCAGAATATTTCGCCCGGACGGAGGCGACGGGAGTCGATGCAAATGTTAGGGTGTCGTCGGTAGATGTCGTAGAGTCGCTCGAGCGTAACCATAACGTATATCTAGCCTATGTTATTGATGCAAAAAAGGCGGAAACGGTGTTGTCTTACACCGTCTCCGCCTGTATGCATGGTCGCAGCGCTTACTTGTAGCGGCGCTTGACGGGCTTCTTTTTAGTTTTAAAGTGGTTGCCGGCCGGCTCGTCGTTTCCGGTAGGCGAGCCCACGCGGGTCATGGCGCAGCGGAACCCTACTGTCTTGCTGGCCTTATTTTGGTCTAAGTAGCGGCGGGCACCGGGCGATAGCCACCAGGGGCGGTCGGCCCAGGAACCTCCTTTGATGACGCGGGCTTCATCGTTGATGAGCGTGCTGATACCGTAGCGGTATTCCACTTCGGATTCTTTATCGCCATCTAAATAGTTATACAGCTCCGGACGTTTGTAGTTGTCGCGCAAGGCCGTTTCAGTAGTGTCTTGAACGACATACTTTAGGCGCCCTAATTCATTCTTCTGCACCGGAGCTCCCGTTTCAGGGTCGCGTTCCTTGTGCATGAAAATGTTGCCGCGGTAGGGGTTGAGGTCCATGTTCTCTACATCAACCAGGTCTTGCGAGGTCAAAGGACGATAGACATCGGCCGTCCACTCGCTCACGTTGCCGGCCATATTATAGAGACCGAAGTCGTTGGGCCAGTTCGAGCGCACGGGAGAGGGGCCAAAAGCTTTGTCGTTTAAGGCGCCGGCCATACCGCCGTAGTCGCCGCCGCTGCGTTTGAAATTGGCCAGTATTTTACCTTGGTAGCGATTGCGCTTTTGGTAGCGAAGAGTATTGCCATCCCAAGGATAGATGCGGCCGTCCGTATAGAGCTCATCTTTACTGGTAGCCTGATTCCCTACCAAGGCCAAGGCAGCGTATTCCCATTCCGCCTCGGTCGGCAGGCGATAAGCGGGCAGTAAAATGCCGTCTTCCATGCGAACGGGGCGCTCTCCACCGGTACGGCGATCGGGCAGGTTTTTGCGCACCGAACCCTCGTACTGACCGGCTAAATAAGCGTCGGTGTTGAAATTGTTTTCGTTTTTCTGGTCGGGAGTAGGATTCAAAATGCCGCGCTCGATGAGAATCATCTCGTTCACGCGGTCCGTGCGCCACACGCAGTAGTCACTTGCCTGCACCCAGTTAACGCCGACCACAGGGTAATCGTCGTAGGAGGGATGACGAAAGTAGTACTCCACCAACGGCTCGTTGTAGGCCAGCTCCTCACGCCATACCAGGGTGTCGGGTAGGGCCTTGAGGTAGACTTCCGGGAAGCTCTCTCCCCAGGTATTGGCAATCCAATACAGGTACTCCCGGTAGTCGATGTTGGCAATTTCCGTCTCGTCCATGTAGAAGGACTGTACCGTCACCCGGCGCTCTACGTTGTTCCACTCGAACGTCGGGTCTTCTTGCGTGCGACCCATGACGAAAGTTCCGCCTTCGATGAGCACTAAGTTCGGCCCTGTGGCCTGCCCCTCGTAGTTCAATTTTTCAAAACCGCCCCATTTCTGGTCGTTGTACTTCCAGTTGGTTGTAGAGGAGCGGTCCGTGCCTCGACCGCAGCCAACGACCAGCAAGCCTAACCCTAGTAGGCTCAACCCGTGAATGAGTGTTTTCTTCATCGTTATTAAAACTTGTCCGGTTTTAGAAAGTGAGCAGCAAATGTAACGTGTGAAAATGGTTTGCTCGATGTGTGGGTAGATTTTAACGCTGCTAAATTTTCGTCGAGAGCATTTATCGGAACATCCTTCCGCAGTCGTTCCAATCGATGGGTTGCCTGCGGCCGCGGTCGAAGAACAACCCGAAAATAACCTCATAAGTGCCACCGGCTCGGCCGGCCAGTTCAGACACGGTTATGTCGTAGCTTAGCCCTAGTTTGAAGAGTTCTTGTCGAAAGCCTATCAACATTATGACGGCGTCGGCGTTGCTCAAGGTGTGGCGAAACCATGCGCCGCCAAAAATAGGTCCTGTGGCAACATAGGCACCGGCATTGACCTGGCGGTAGGGTCCTTGCGAGGCGAACAGCACATTTGGTGAGATAAACGAGGACAACCCCGCCTTATTGCTTTTCGACAGCGGTAATTCCATTCCTGCATTCAGTGTGTAACGCAAGGGTAGCCCGCCGGAGAGGTTGTCGTTGATGAAAAACAGCCCTTGGTCGGGCGTGTTCAGGTGTTTAAGCCCCAGGCTAAACCAGAAACGCGGGCCGATGAGCAGAAATCCGGCCGAAAGGTCGAGCAAAGCCGTGTTCAATCGCTCGGGTCGTACTTCGGAGGTGGTGATGACAGGGCCCTGCAAGGGGTCTATTTGGTCGGGGAAAACGAGCTTTTCCCAGGCTAAGGTAGTCTGATGCAAGCCGATTTCGGAGCCTATTCTAACGGCCCATTGCTCTGCCATCTGTAGCCGATAGGAGAACAAGGCAGAGGCGCGCAAGGTGCGGAGGATGCCGTCGCCGGCATCGTCCCCCTCTACGTTAAACCCCACCCCACTATTGAGTCGTTCGAGGCTTTGTTCGTAAAAGACCGAATACGTTCGGTAGGCGCTGTTGAAGCCCGTCCACTGGTTGCGGTAAGCTATGCCTGCTCGCGGAGCGTGGCTGCTCCCTACAAATGCCGGGCTTATTTGCAGCGGCGTGGCGTAAAACTGGGAAAACAGCGGGTCTTGTGCCCGGCTATATAGGCTTCCCAGGAGTATTCCGATGAGTACGATAAGCTGCGGTATTTTCATACAAATAGCCGTTTTTGGCCCTTTGGGCGATTAGGCAAACGCTTTTCGGCGCAAATGGATGCATTTTACCCTGGCGAAAGAAGAAATCTGGGCGCTAAAAAACACTTTATTAACGGCGAAGGCCGCTTCTGGGGTATAGGCGCCGATAAAAAACCCTTTGGTAATCGCCTTTGTTTGAACGGATAATCACAGCACTACTTTTTTGTTCATGCCGAAAGAAACGCCGCATCCGGACCCTAAAGCGGTAGAGCGCAAGCAGGACCACATCGAGCTCGCGTTCCAGAGCCAGCTCGACCGTCTTTCCTTAGACCGCCGCTTTTATTACGAGCCGCTTCTGAGCGCTCATCCCGAGCCGGGCAGCTTGCCTCCTGTGACCCTGATGGGCAAGACGCTGCGCACACCCGTTTGGGTGTCGTCTATGACCGGGGGCACGGCGCTGGCCCGTACGATCAACCGCCACCTGGCCCGCGTATGTGCGGCTTTTGGTATGGGCATGGGGCTGGGGTCGTGTCGTCAGCTGCTGTATAGCGACGATTTTTGGGCAGATTTTGATGTGCGCGAGATACTGGGCGACGATTTGCCCCTCATGGCCAATTTGGGGGTGGCGCAAGTGGAACACCTTTTAGAGCGCGGTGAGATGGAGCGTTTAGTTCGCCTGGTAGAGCGTTTGCGCGCAGATGGGTTATTCGTGCATGTCAATCCGATGCAAGAGGCTATGCAGCCGGAGGGCGATCGCTTCAGACGCCCTCCCATAGAGGTTATCGCGGAGCTGCTGACCCTGGTACCCTTCCCTGTAGCGGTTAAGGAGGTCGGTCAAGGTATGGGTCCGGCCAGTTTGCGAGCCTTGCTGCAGTTGCCCTTGGGGGCTATTGAATTCGGTGCAGCGGGCGGTACCAATTTTGCCCGGCTTGAGCTATTGCGCGGAGCGCCGGAAAAGCGCCGAGTTTTTCAAAATTTTGCATCAATAGGGCACTGTGCGGAGGAGATGCTGGATTTTGTTCGGGCATTGCGAGCTGCTTTGGGCTCGGCCGTTCAGACGAAGGCCCTCATTCTTTCCGGTGGTGTGCGCGACTTTCTGGACGGCTATTATTTGTTGCAGCGCTCGCCTCTACCGGCGGTGTACGGGCAGGCTTCCGGTTTTTTAAAGTACGCCCGAGAGGATTACGAGTCGCTTCACCGTTATGTGGCGGCACAAGTGCGCGGCTTGGAGCTGGCCTACGCCTATCTGCGGGTTCGGGAGTAGCTCTCTTTTTCTACGGCCAATTGTCGAAGGGCTTGCTCGGTCAATTCCAGATGCGTGCTGTGGGAAAGGTTGAGGCGTCTTACGGTGCCGTCGGGGAAAGCAGCGGCTACAAAGAGGTGGAAGCGCTGTTGGGCGTCGCGCTGTGCAAAAGCGCACAGGCCGAGCGAAGGATGCTGTTGACGCACAGCCCGCAACAGACTTCGCTCGATATTGGTGCAAGTCGAAACCTCTTTGTGGTGAACGCTCCTAAGCAAGTGCCGGATGGGTCGGTCGTCGCGCCGCGATAGGTACGCCAATACCCCCTGCCCCGGCGACGGAGTACACTCGCTCGGGTGTAAAGAGATGCGCAATAGGCCGTCTAAGTCGGCGCCGACGGCGATCAGATGCGCCTCGGCTACTACCAGCGCATCTGCTGCCCCGCTGCGCAAGTGCGCCAAGCCTTCCTCTACGGGGGTGGGAGCACTTAGCCAGTGGAAATCGGAGCGGAAAGCGGCCAACTGGGCGCGCTGCATAGGGGTGCCGGTCATGACTACGGCCCCTTCTTGTAGGAAGAAATCTCTATGACGCGCCTCGGCTTGGGGCCGTGCAATCAGCACATCCCAAGGGTGTGTGCGCGGGGCGACCGCCGTCACCACTACGGCCTCATCGCCTCGCGCCGGCGGCCAATCACTCAGCCAGCCGACGGCGAGGTCGGCTTCCCCGTGCAGTATAGCGCGGTCCAAAGGCTCTTCCCATGGCAACAGCAAAGCCTCTATCCGGTGTTCTGCCAAGGCGGCTCGCGCCCGGCTGCCCAACCACCGGCCGATAGAGGTGGGCGATATAGCGATGCGCAGCATGAGCAGTTATTCTACCTTTATGCGGCTGTGCTCCAGTATTTCGGCGTAGTACTGCTCGTACTCCGGAAGGATGCGGTTCAGGTCGAAACGGCGGGCCTGTACCAAAGCATTTTTTTGAAATTGCCGATGAAGTTCCTCGTTCGTCAGCAGCTCTATGGCGTAGTTGGCCATCTGCTCTATGTCGCCGGGCTCGCACAGGAAGCCGGTTACGCCGTGTAGGTTCACTTCCGGAAGCCCTCCGCGGTTAGAAGAGATAACCGGCACTTCACAGGCCATGGCTTCCAAAGCCGCCAGGCCAAAGCTTTCGCTTTCAGAGGGAATAAGGAAAAGGTCGCAAATGGCCAATAGCTCCTCGATGGCGTCCTGCTTGCCCAAAAAGCGCACGTCTTGACAAATATTGAGTTGCCGGCAAAGGCGCTCGGCATTGGGCCGCTCGGGGCCGTCGCCGATCATCAATAGCTTGCACGGCAGGCGCTCACGAATGCGCTGAAAGATGCGCACTACATCTTCTACCCGCTTTACTTTTCGGAAATTAGACGTGTGGGCCAGGATGCGCTCCCCTTCGGGGGCGATGATCTTTTTGAAGTGATTCTTATCTATCTTCCGAAAGCGCTCAAAGTCAATGAAATTGTGAATGACGCGTATCTCGCGCCGGATGTTGAGCAGGCGCAAGGTGTCGTTTTTTAGGCTTTGCGAAACGGCAGTTACGCCGTCGCTCTTGTTGATGCTGAACTCTACCACGGGTGCAAACGTGCGGTTGGAGCCGATAAGGGTAATATCGGTGCCGTGAAGCGTGGTAATAACCGGCACGTAGCGCCCCTGCGTGAGCAGGATTTTCTTGGCCATATAGGCCACCGCTGCATGTGGAATGGCGTAGTGCACGTGCAAAAGGTCCAAGTTCTGGTATTGCACCACATCCACTATGGTAGACGCCAAGGCCGTGTCGTAAGGTGGGTACTCAAAGAGCGGGTAGTCTTCGTAATCTACCTCGTGATAGAAGACATTTTGGTGAAAATGTCCCAGCCGAACCGGAGGGCGGTAGGTAATAAAGTGAACCTCATGGCCCTTTCGCGCCAAGCCGAGTCCCAGCTCCGTAGCTACGACACCAGAACCTCCATAGGTAGGATAGCAAACAATACCTATTTTCATACGGCGAATAAACAGCGAATGAGAGAAAATGCTCGAGGTTTTGGCGCGCAAAGTGTATTTTAAAGCGATGTTTGGGCCGCTTTCTACTGAGCGGCATGGGATAAAGAGGTGGAGGCGAGCGGACATGGCAATACTTAGAGGCGCGGCAATAAGCGGATTACTTGTGGTGGGAAGTATGTGCGGACTCATCGCGCAGCTGCCGGTGCGCGTAGGCGCCGAGCGAATGGAACAATATCTGCCGCTGTTGGCAGGCAAGCAGGTGGCCCTGGTGGTCAATCATTCCTCCCGCGTGGGAGAAACGCATTTGGTGGATACGCTGCTGGCCGCCGGTGTATGTGTGTTGCGCATTTTCGCGCCCGAGCACGGCTTTCGCGGAGATGCTCCAGACGGCCAACGCATAGCCGATGAGGTGGACTTGCGCACCGGCATCCCTATCGTTTCGCTCTACGGCAATAAATACAAGCCTACGGCAGCGGATCTGGCCGGAGTGGACTGGTTAGTCTACGACATTCAGGACGTGGGCGCCCGATTTTACACGTACGTTTCCACCTTGTTCTACCTGCTGGAAGTCTGCGGGGAGCTGCAAATACCGGTGATGGTGCTGGACCGCCCCAATCCGAACGGCCACTACGTAGACGGGCCGGTGTTGGACATGCGCTTGCGTTCGTTTGTGGGTGTGGCGCCCTTGCCCGTCGTGCACGGCTGCACGGTGGGCGAATTGGCCCTCCTCTTTACCGGCGAATACTGGGTGGGTCCTCATCCGCCGCCGTTAAAGGTTATTCCTTGCGAGCACTACACCCATCAGACCCGCTACGCTCCACCTTTACCGCCCAGCCCTAACCTACCCAACCTGCGCGCGATTTTGCTGTACCCGTCGCTGTGCTTGTTTGAAGGCACCGTCATCAGCGTAGGCCGCGGCACCGATTGGCCCTTCCAAGTAGTGGGACATCCCGACTATCCCGGCCCGGCGAACATAGAGTTCGTACCTCGACGCAACAAGGCATCCCGTCATCCGCCATTAGAGGGTCAGCGCTGTCGAGGTTTTGATTTTCGCCCCCTCTCTGTAGACAGCCTCTTCGAGCGCAGGGCCCTCGACTTGGCGCCACTTTTAGACATCTATTGCGAGTTTCCTCACAAAGAGGTCTTTTTTTTGAAAAATCGCTTTTTCGACCGCCTGGCCGGCACACGTGCCCTTCGATTACAGATAGAGGAAGGCAATTTTGAGTCCGACATTCGGGCCACCTGGCAAAGCGACCTGGCGCACTTCCGCGCCATTCGCCGCAAGTATCTTCTTTATCCGGAATGAGGGCAGGCTTAGTAGAGGTCGAACAAATCCCGTAAGGCGGGAGTGCGCGAGCAAATAAAGCCTTCGGCATAGCGAACATGGGCCGAACGTCCAAACACGCGTGCCTTGGCCTCCATGAAATCGAGAAAGTCTTTGCCGGAGATGGGCGTTTGAGGCCCTTCGTTCGGCCGTTCTGGGTCGTAGAATTGCGAGCGAAAGGCGCGGATGGCCTGCATCTTGCGCTCGAAATAGGGCGTAATGTCTACGATAAAGTCGGGTGTGAGGTGTCGATCTTGGATATAGTGGAAGACGGACTGGGGGCGCCAAGGCTCTTGAGTTGCTCCGCAGTCGTCTAAGGTTTCGATTTTGACCAGGCCGGAGTAGAAACACGCATCGGCCACCAGGCGGGCGGCTTTGCCGTGGTCGGGGTGGCGGTCGTTGGGTGCGTTGCACAGCACGATACGCGGGCGGTGCCGCCGTATTAATCGGATGATTTGGAGCAAGCTGTCGCGCGAGTACTCGAAAAATCCATCGGGTAGGTCCAGTTGTATGCGGAAAGCCGCTCCGAGCAGCCGAGCGGCTGTGTAGGCCTCCTCGGTGCGCAGGGCAGCAGAGCCGCGCGAGCCCAGTTCGCCTAAAGTAAGGTCGGCCAATCCGAAGGTATGGCCTCGGTCTGCTTGCCGCAACAAGGTGCCCGCAGCACTGAGCTCGACGTCGTCGGGATGTGCTCCGATGGCGAGGATGTCAACAGCCATAAGTGGTATATTTGTCCGAAGAAAAATGTCATTTGTATGGAAAACCGTTTGGGTCCGGAGGAGCGACTGGCGGAGCTCGAGCAGGCCTTACTGGCTGCTCGAGCGAGTGAGCAAAGATGCAAGCAGGAACTGGAAAAGCTGTCTCAACGATATGCAGATGACTTATTTGCCGAGCGACAGTTGGTTCGGCAATTGCGAGCAGACCGGCATCGTATTCAGCAGGCCTACGAGCAACTGCGCATCCAGAAGGGGGGCTTCGGGCTGAGGATGCTGGCGCTGTCGGGTTTTTCCGGTTTCGTTAGCGCTCTGGTGCTGTGCATCCTCTACTGGTTCCTTTTTCGGCCTACCGACGCAGCGGAAGCTGCCTTCTCGCGCTTTGCACAAGAGGAGCTGTTTAAGTACGAGTTGGCGCTCAGTCAAGGGCACTGTCGGCAGGTAGTGCAACACTTAGAGGCGCACGCAAAGGCACCGGAGAATCGGCTCATTCGACCGCAGTTGGACTTTGCCCGAAAGCTCGTGAGCGCTGCTTGTCGAGGGTGCCCCTAAATTAGTTGCGAAGCGGTTTTCCCGTTTCGAGCATGTGTTGGATGCGCGCCAAAGTTTTGGGCTCTCCACAAAGGCTCAGGAAGGCTTCGCGCTCCAGGTCCAGCAGGTATTGTTCTGAGACGTGTTGTGGGCCGGTAAGGTCTCCTCCGCAGAGCACCCAGGCGATCTTTTGCGCGATTTTGATGTCGTGTTCCGTGGCGTAATTGCCCAGGTAGAGGGAGTGTGCAGCCACGTATAGCGCGCCCAATCCCGTTCGGCCCAACACCCATATATCTTTTCGCGGAAGCGGTTGGACGTATTCATCGGCCATCTGCAGCACGCGTTCCTTGGCTTCGCCGATGTTGCGGGCGGTATTGAGTACCACACGATCCTTTTGCGGCAGCAAGTAGCCGTACTGGAAAGCCAAAAATGCCGAAGTGGCGACCTGGCCTGTAGCGATAGTTTTAAACTTTTCGATTAGGGTCGGAATTTGCACGTCCCCCTCGCGGCTGTACGCGTCGGAGGCGCGCAAGGCGAACTCTTTAGTGCCGCCACCGCCGGGCAGCAAGCCTACGCCCACCTCTACCAAGCCTATGTAGCTTTCAGCAGCCGCTACAACGGCATCGCAGTGCATGGCAAATTCGCATCCGCCACCGAAAACGTAGCCCTGCGTGGCCATGACGACCGGTATGCTGGAGTATCGCAAACGCATGGAGGTCTGCTGGAAAAGGTGCACGGCTAAGTTGAGCTCGTCCCATTCCTGCTGGTAGGCCATCATGGCTATCATCATCAAGTTGGCTCCCACGGTGAAATTGGGCGCGTTATTGCCGATGACCAGCCCTTTCCACCCTTGCTCTTCGGCTATGCGTACGCTTTCGTTCAAGCCGCGCAAAATGCCCTCTCCGATGGCATTCATCTTGGAGTGAAATTCTAGGCATAGCACGCCATGGCCTATGTCGTGCAACGTGCATTCGGCGTTGTGAAAGACGGGCTTCTGATTGCGATAGGCATCCAGCACGATGAAGGCTTCACCTCCCGGCAAAGGCTCGTATCTCTTGCTTATCGGGCTATAGCACAGCCGCTTGCCGTTTTCCGAGCGATAGAATTGCGTATAGCCTGCGGCAAGCATCTCCTTTACCCAAGGGGCGATGGGTTCTCCTTGCTGCTCGGCGGCTGCTGTGGCTTCGGCTACGCCTACCATGTCCCAGTATTCAAACGGCCCTTTTTCCCAAGCAAAGCCCGCGCGCAGGGCGTCGTCAAGGGCATAGAGGGTATCACTAATTTCGGGAATGCGATTGGATGCGTAAGAAAACAAACTCAAAAAGTACCGCTGCAGCAGCTGCGCTCCGACATCCGTCCCTTGAAAGAGGGCTTTCATGCGGCGCGGCAACTCGTCTATTTGCTTGAGCACGTCTAAGAGCGGCAACTTGGTTTTTGTTGCCGGGCCGTATTCCAAGGTCTCTAAGTCGAGCGCCAACACCACGGAGCGCCCTTTCTCGTCTTTCTGACCGGTCTTTTGATAAAATCCCTTTCCGGACTTATCGCCGAAAAATTTGTTTTCTATGAGAAATGCCAAAAATTTCGGCACTTCAAGGGCCTGTATTTGCTCATCGTCGGGGCAGTTTTGCTTTAGACCGTTGATCACATGTGCGGCCGTGTCCATGCCCACCAGGTCGGCCAGGCGGAAGGTGCCGGTTTTGGGACGTCCGATGGCCGGGCCCGTGAGGGTATCTACCGTGCTGATATCCAGCTGCAGCTCCTGAGTCAACTGAAAGATTTTGGCCATGGAGAACACCCCGATGCGGTTGGCGATGAAAGCAGGGGTGTCCTTACACAAGACGGTTTGCTTGCCCAGGAATACATCGCCAAAATGCATAAAGAAAGCCGTCACCTCTGGGTCGGTATCGGCCGTTGGGATGATTTCCAACAGCCGCATATATCGCACCGGATTGAAAAAGTGGGTACCCAGGAAGTGCTTTTTAAAATCCTCGCTGCGCCCTTCCGCCATAAGGCGAATGGGTATACCCGAAGTGTTAGAGCTGACGAGCGACCCCGGAGCGCGATAGGTCTCTACCTTCTCAAAAATCTGGCGCTTGATGTCGAGGCGCTCTACCACGACCTCTACAATCCAGTCGCAAGTTTTTATTTTAGGGAAGTCGTCTTCAAAGTTGCCAACGGTGATGCGGGCGGCGAATTTAGGGTCGTAAAAAGGGTTGAGCGAGGCTTTTAAGGCGTTTTGCAGGGCCGTGTGGGCCATGCGATTGCGCGCTTCGGGCTTTTGGGCTTCTTCCTCCGAGAGGTCGGGTGGCAAGATATCGAGCAGGAGAACCTCAAATCCGCAGCCCGCTAAATGAGCGGCGATACCGGTGCCCATTAGTCCGGAACCCAAGACGGCGACTTTCTTGATGTGTTTGACCAACATGGAGGAATAACTTCGGTGATGGAAAGAAAAGAAGCGGCGAACCTTCGCCGCGCGAAGGTAGGGTAGCCCCGGTAAATGTGTGAACATCTGCGGCCGGGCTTTTATCCGGCCGGGCTGAGCCGATGCAGCAAATACGAAACGGCCAGAGCATAGCCTTCTAACCCTAAGCCGACGATACAGCCTATGCAGCGGGCGCTCAGGTAAGAGTGGTGGCGGAAGGGCTCGCGGGCGAACACGTTGCTAATATGTACCTCGACGGTAGGCTTGTCGATAGCCGCTATTGCGTCGGCCAAGGCAATGGAGGTGTGCGCATAGGCGCCCGCATTAATGACAATGCCATCGACCTGTGCGCCTTCTCGATACAGGCAATCGATCAGGGCCCCTTCGGTATTGCTTTGAAAATAGTCGATGTCCACCGCGGCAAAGCGGCTGCGCAATCGTTGTAGGTAGGTATCAAAAGGCGTTGTGCCGTACCACTGGGGTTCCCGGCGCCCTAAAGCGTTTAGATTGGGACCGTTAATGATGAGAATACGCATATTGATGAGGAGCCTGGAAGGCGAAGTTTCTTCACAACAAAAATGAGGAGAACGCACAGAGCTGTCATCGGGGTGCGTATATTAACTTTTCTCGGGTATAGAACGCCAATTTGGTCGAGCACCTGTAGAAAAACTGTTTTGTGCTTTATATTTGCCAGTAGAAGTACGGCGTTTATGCCGGGATTTATCCTCGCACGTCCACACATCCTTTGGAGTTATGCTGTTTCGCAACCATGACGAGTCGTTTTTTGAGCGCCTCGAACGGGAGGCCGGCGATGACTTTGGGCTTTTGAAAGATATCGGCCCGGAGTACTTCAGCAGTGCTCACCTTTTAGAGTTGCGCGAGGAGATTCGGCGGCGCTTGGATCGCTTTGATCGGACGAAGAAGCTGATCATGT